>TARA_R100000697_G_scaffold1642_4_pt1 | contig 21448 bp, 37 predicted proteins | sample TARA_R100000697 | Tara Oceans TARA_R100000697 (sample SAMEA2622788) | marine metagenome | biome: marine biome (ENVO:00000447); feature: surface water layer (ENVO:00002042); material: "saline water (ENVO:00002010), including plankton (ENVO:xxxxxxxx)" | depth 5 m
TTCTTCCTTCAAATAAATCACTTGCGCCATCTGCATTCGCATCACTCTGTCTCCTCCTCTAGCTCAGGATTCCTAAGTACTTCGAGTGGAACCATTTTCCACTTCTTTCTTTTGTAGCGTTGGATGAAAAGCTTGTAGCCTTCACTGTCGCGCTCGTTGCACCATTCCAACGCCACCTCTGTGCTGAACGTTGTTTTGTTCTGACCTGCCTGGTCATCATGGGTTGCGGTCAAGATGTAAAACGAATCGCTCACCGTTTGAACCTATACAGATTCTCGGATTGACCTTCGTCTATCAGCTCACGCGCAAGTTCATCCATGTACATAAAGTGCGTATGGCCAGCCCCACAACTCCAGCACTTACGCTCGAAGTCATTACCGTTTTGGGCGTGATGCAACTGTTGTCGCTTGCACTGACTGCATACCAACCAATCTTTCAGCGGGGTGCCAAGCACCTTGTACCGTTTATTATTGAGCACATCTGTTGGTGAGACCGCTTGGAGGTAATGACTGACCGCCTTGCCTTTCGCTGCTGCTTGCATTGTTACGCTGCCTCCTCAGTTTGGTTCTCAGGTTGTGCCTTGACGATGTAATCCACCGCCTTTTGCGCTTCGGATGCGGCCTTGAAGATGTAGTCGACATCGTTGCCAAGTGCGGTCAGCCATGAAGCAACGTAGTGCCCGTGATCTTCTCGCGCTTCGTTGGTTACGCCTAACTCAACGCAGAGCATCGCTGCCGTAAGCTCTGCAATGAGTTCCTCGAAGGCGTACCCGCGCTTGCTCTTGTCTTCCAGTCGGTTGAGCCGTGACTTGTGTCCCGTTGAGTGACCTGCCTCGTGCAAGTGTGTGCTGTACATGTTCTCTGTGGCGGTGCTGGTGTGCGTGTCGTTGAACTGCTCCGGCTTCGGCATGTTGATGGTGTCGGTAGATGGCTGGTAGAAGGCACCGCCTACAGGGTTGCGGGTGAGCTTCACGCCGGTAGCTTTGTGATAGTTGGCAATGAATGCGTCCACCTTGGCGTTGCGCTCAGTGGTGTTAATCATCTCGGGCGCTTCTATCGGGTAAGGTGACCCGTCCTCGAATGAGGCAACGTCCTCGGCACGGTAAACGATGGCGGAACCAAAGCCTTTGCCCTTGTATTTCTTCTGAACTGAACCATCGGGCTGTTCTTCCTTGTCGTACAGATTGAATCCCTTGGTAATTCTGATGCCAACGTTCTTGCCCTTCTCGCCTAGTCCCGCGCAGTTGTAGCCCAGTTGTGCCCACTGCTTGAGCGTAGCCACCTTGGTGCATCCAAAGAAGCCAAGCCAAAAGGCGTTGAATCCACGGTACTTGTCGCCCGTGAGTGCGTTGGTGGGCATTGCGGTGAGGGTAGAGAATCCTGCTTGAAACGATCCGCCTTCGCCGACTATCTCAATGATCTGGTCAACGATTTGCTTTTTGAGTTCTGCTTTCATGGGTTGTCCCTTATTGGTTAGTAGTTATTGTTTGAATGTTACGCTTGGTTGTTGCTTGGTTCAACCCTGAGTTCTTGCAGGAACACCCACATTTCGAGCATGTCTTCATCACCGAACCCAAAGAATGGGGCGGTCTTCCTAAGCTGGGCCATCATCACTTCACTGGCGTTAGCAGGCTCCTGGAATGTCGGTAAAAACCAAGCATCAAGATAGTCCGAGTATTTCAGCCCCCGCATCTCGTCTGGCGCATACTTGTCTTGCGCTCTGTGAAGCAGTGCGAGCGCATACTCGGCCTCGTTCTTTGCCTTGGGCGGTTCGCCTAAGGCGTGCCAGTTGAGTGCCCACTCGGTGAGCGCGTGTATCGCGTCCTCTAGCGGAGTTGGTGCGCCTAGATCGCGCACTATCGGGTAGCCGTTATCGTCAAACCCGTTGGGGTTGTCCTCTTCAATGTAGGCAATAATCACGCCCACCGTGAGGTCAGTTGCTGTCTGTAAGATAGCTTCGGTCATCTCAGAATGACTCATCGTGACGCACTCCCTTGTCCATGAGCAGCATGATGGTTCGCATGCCATCGGCTAGCGTGTTGTAGAAGAACAAGCTTCCACACCCGAACATGCACCAGTCTTTGGTGCCGGTTGGCAGTCCCAACGGTTGGTAATGCGCGTTGCGTCCGCCTGAGACCGCCTTGTTGATGAGCCAATCGGTGTCTTCGTCTTTGAGCGTCAGGTGAAAGTTGCGTCCGCCTGAGTGGTACACTTCAAGCTCTGGAAAAAAAGGCTCAAGCTTCACTGCTCGCGGGTGGCTGACTCTGTCGTTGCCGTTGTCACTTAAACCCGCAACGCGGTCTGTGAATGCCAACGCGCAGCGGTTGCATATTTCCATAGACGGTATGCTATCGGTGATGTGAGTCTCGTCTGCTGGCACTTCGTCCTCGCAGTAATCGCACCAGACTGTTTTTTCATCGCGGCACGTCACGCACATCGCACTGTCTTCGAATGTCATGCTGCGCTCGTCGAAATACCCGCCGCACGAATCGCACTGTTCTTTGTCGTCGAAACTGCTCATTAGTATTCTCCCTTTGTCAGGCCGGAGTCGGTCATCAACTGCTCGGCTTGCGTTACGAATTCCTCAAAGGCGTCTTGCCCTTTGTCGGTGTAGTGGGTGTCGCCGTCAGGGCACACATAGGTTTCCAGCACGACTCCTTCAGCACGGGCTAGGTCTTCGGCTACATCGCTGTACAAATCAATCCACACCTCAGGATGCAGCGTTAGCCAAGGGTGATCAGCGTTGGCGTTCAGCACGACACGGTCTACCATCTTGAGACTGCCCTCGCCCTTGTAGATAAATCCATTGGCTGACCGCTCGCCGGTGTGGTGCCACAGTGACACCTCAGTCATGCCCTCAGATTGCACCGCGTAGCGCAGCGCGTCGAACTTGTTTGTGAACTCGCGGCGATCCTCGTATCTGTAGAACCCAGACCAAAACGATTCCGTAGCAGTCACGCGGTAGGTTTCGATAGTCTCCATTAGATATCTCCTCGTATTTGTAGAACCCAGACTACAACCATGCCGTAGCCTTGCAGGATGAATGCGGGCGCGACGAAGGAAAACATCCAATGCGCCCCCTCGGGTGAGATGTAGTAGGCGTGAGTCAGGAATAGTCCTGACGTGATCAGCAGTAGCGACACTGCCAGCATGCCCAGCCCAAAAAGAATGTCTGCAAGTAAGCTCATTAGTTGACTCCTTCTATTAAGCAATTGGTCAAACCGCCAAGGTCTTCAATGACGGCGTCGATAGATTCATCCCACTCTGAGAACATCTCGCACGTTCTAGCCCAAGCTTGGAATGTGCTAGTAGATCGCTCTATGTAGTCGAATGCGCGTTGTATGCACTCTGCTGGGGTGTCACCACCCCGTGCTGCGATATCGGCTGACGCGCCGAACACCTGAGAGTCGAAGTACATTTGTTGCAGTTCTGATCTGAACTCAGTTGATATGGTGACAGTCATTACTTGCCCCCCATCATCAGTAAGCCGCGATAGCAAGCCTCGGTGGCTTTGTGATACTCCGCGAGATCATAGGCACGTTCTGCAATATCGAACTGGTCTTGCGCTGCGGATATGTTCGTGTGCGTGGGGTTCTCGCAGATCTCAGCATGCAGTGCCATTTGCGCCTTGACGGCGTTGTCATGTGGTGCTGCTGCCTCGTCGCGGATACGTAACTCTGTGGCGCAGTAGTGGATTTCGTCCATGTACTGCTCACACTTGGGATTCTCAGGCGTCGCTTCGATGGCTTCGCGGCAGTCTTTTATGACGTATCGCAGTGAATCGGTGGACATGGTCTTCACTTTCGACATGTACTCACTGTGCCACTTACCGTCGGCTTGGGTATAGGTTTCGTTCATGTTAGGACTCCTCGGTAAAAATGATTTTGTTGGGGTGGTATTCGACTCGCACCTTGGTTCCCGCTGGGAATATCTCTGCTACCTCTTTTGAGTGCAGATCAATTATCGGGCGAGGCTTACCCTTGCGGGTGGCTTTGGTCACTCGGCGGTCACCGTCGGTGTCTATCATCAAGACCAACGCATCGTCCCGCAGTTTTGAGAAAACATAGTAGGCGGTGTCGGGAGTGAATCCCGCTGCGTTGAGCTTCGCGCCTTCGATCCATAGGCGCACTGCACGAGCAGTGGCCTTGGCGGTGGTGGTTGATGTTGCGATCATGGGTTAAGCCTCCGTTACTTCTGCAATTTTTTCTTCTTGACTCTGTATGTGTCGCTGCATCACTGACTGCGCCCACCTCAAATCTCTTCCCGAGACGCGATTCTTGAGTGCCAACTCACGCAACTGTTTGTCATCGCCGGAGGCGAACCCATACGCTAATGACCAGCCAACGGGTACGACGCCGTCATCAACCAGCTTTGCAATAATGTCGTCGTTGCGCTTCTTTTGCGCCAACAAGCCGTGGGGGTTGAACGCTTCAAACTGTGCGCGTTCCCGCATGTTCTTCATCTCGTGAATACTGGTAGCGGTGTCGAAGACTACGTCGGTGCGTGAGGTGTATGTCTTAATCATCAGGTTTCCTGTTTGCGTTTAATTATAAGATGAGCTGATTTTAGGGTTGGGTAATACCATGTCAAGTGTACAACGACCAATAAGTGTAATTATTACATCGTTTGTTTCTATCGAAAGCAGGCTTATTGATTGATAAAGGCTATGGTATGTGGTGCGTGGGTTTGATGCACCTATATAGGCAAATGACAATGGCGTTTTGATCAGGAGTCGGCTATGGCGGACAAACTCACACCAAAGCAAGAGCACTTCGCGCAGTTAATCGCTGGGGGCAATGATCAGTCGGCAGCGTATCGCCAAGCATTTAACAGCAGTGGCAAGGATTCGACGGTTCACAGTGAGGCGAGTCGGTTAATGAAGAACCCCAAGGTTACCGCAAGGGTTGATCAGATTACGGAGCAAAAGCATCGGGCTATTTCCCGCAAAGCGGTCTCAGACAGAGAACTTGTCGTGGGCAAGCTTCGACGTTGGACTGAAGACGGCATTGATCCGACAACGGGAGATGAACCGACACAAGCTCAACTGACTGCGGCGCAGTTACTTGGTAGGACGGTAGCACTGTTTAGCGACAAGGTAGAGCAAGTGACAACAGAGCGAACAGCAGAAGAAGTCGCTGCCGAAATTCAGAAACGATTAGCGAAAGTAGAAGAGTCGAACGAACCGCTCCACTAACTCTAACAGTTTGTATCCAACGAACCACGAACCATAACGGTTATCATAAGGGGAGCCTGTTTTTCTGAGCCGTGCTCAAGGCAGGCCCTGGGCCACCCCCCCCTACGCCGTGCGCGTACCTAGCTGTATATACATAGTAAACCACACAAACGACCCCCAAAATTCTGGGCAAACTAGCAAACCAACGTACTACGACCCTTTTTTTCTCAGGAAGTGTGCCAGGAGTCCCATACGCGAAAAAAATTTTTAAAAATTTTGCGATAGTTGTTGACATACGTTGTCAAGAGACTCAATGTGCTAACGTGACGAAAGTTAACAGAGGACGTTCGAGATTACGGACGTAGGCCACCTAGGGGTGGTCGGTGGCCTAAGAAACAGTTTACGTTCTTAGCGAACGTTCTCAAGAGTACGTCCTCATAGCTTTATGTCAAAAATAGATCCTAAGCTTCTCAAATCCATACCGAATCTTCCGATTGAAGAGCAAAAAGAGATCCTAGGTCTTTTAGAATCTTTGGAAGAAGCGGAGCGTAAAGAAGCTGCCCGTGACAGTTTCATGGGGTTCACCAAGTATGTCTGGCCTGCTTTTATTGAGGGACGGCACCACAAGATCATGGCAAGCGCATTCGAGCGTGTTGCTAATGGCGAGTTAAAACGACTGATCGTGAACATGCCGCCGAGGCATACCAAATCAGAGTTTGCTTCGTATCTGTTGCCTGCTTGGTTTCTAGGACGGTTCCCAGAGAAAAAGATTATTCAGACGGCACATACCGCAGAGTTATCTGTGGGTTTTGGTCGTAAGGTGCGAAACCTAGTCGATAGCGATGACTATAAGTCAGTCTTTCCCAGCTTGGGTTTGCGATCTGATAGCAAGGCTGCTGGTCGATGGAGCACCAGCAAAAATGGTGAATACTTCGCTATTGGTGTTGGTGGTGCCGTGACTGGTAAAGGTGCCGATCTGTTGATCATCGATGACCCGCATTCTGAGCAGGAAGGCCAGAGTGCAGACCCTAGCGTGTTTGATCGTGTGTATGATTGGTACACATCAGGCCCACGTCAGCGTTTACAGCCTGGTGGTGCGATCATTGTGGTGATGACCCGATGGCACAAACGGGATCTGACAGGACAGATTATAAAATCATCGGTGCAGCGTGCCGGTGTAGATGAGTGGGAGGTGATTGAGTTTCCCGCCATCATGCCATCAGGCAAAGCCCTGTGGCCGGAGTTTTGGTCGCTAGAGGAGTTGACCGCACTTCGTAATGAATTACCGGCACCGAAATGGAATGCCCAGTATCAGCAGAACCCCACTTCCGAGGAGGGTGCGCTGGTCAAACGGGAATGGTGGCAGGAGTGGCAAGAGGAAAGACCACCACCCTGTGAGTTCATCATTCAGTCTTGGGATACGGCGTTTTTAAAAACACAACGCTCAGACTATTCGGCTTGCACAACGTGGGGCGTTTTCTACAGGCCCGACGATGAGGGGGTTACCCAACCAAACATTATTTTACTGGATGCTTTTAAAGAGCGTTTGGAGTTCCCAGAACTCAAGAAAGCAGCCCAAGAGTTTTATCTGGACTGGCAACCTGATGCCACTATCGTGGAGGCAAAAGCTGCCGGTACGCCGCTGATCTTCGAGCTACGAGCGATGGGTATACCTGTTGCCGAGTACACCCCATCTAGGGGTAACGATAAGATCAGTCGTGTTAATGCGGTGTCGGATTTGTTTGCATCTGGCATTGTGTGGGCACCTGGAACTCGATTTGCTGAAGAAGTGATCGAGGAGTTCGCCGCTTTTCCTTCTGGAGAGCACGATGACCTTGTGGACTCATCGACACAGGCGCTACTTAGATTCCGTCAGGGTGGCTTTCTAAAACTAAGCTCTGACGAAGAAGACGAACCCTTTTACTCAAGAAAAGCGAACTACTATTGATCGAAGTCAACGGCTGGATCATAGAGAAAGCTTTCAGGCCGATGTTCAGAAGGTTTTCTAAACTAGGGAACAGGGTGTTTTTCGATAACGCTGACTTACCAGTGACCGCTGTTCTGGAACAGAACTATGATGTGATCAAGGCAGAGTTCGATAAGATGCAAGATCGCATCAAAGACTTTGCGCCGTTTCAGACCATCAGCCCAGATCAGACATACATCTCCAACGATGATAAGTGGAAGATGTTTTTCTTGAAAGCTGGCAAGGTTCGCTTTGATCGTAACTGCGAAGAGTTTCCGCAGACGATGAATATTATCGATGCGGAGAAGAATTTAGTTTCTGCATACTTCTCAGTGATCGGGCCGAGAAAGATGCTCATGCCACATGAAGGCCCGTGGTGTGGGGTGCTTAGGATACACTTGGGGCTACAGGTGCCAACAGAAGGAAAGGGTTGTGTGCTTGTGGTTAACCAGCAAGAGTATCGCTGGCAAGAAGGAAAGGCAGTGGTGTTTGATGACACCTACGAACATATGGCTGCGAACATGACCTACGACGATAGAGTGGTTTTGTTTTTGGATTATATGCGTCCGTTGCCTTGGCCTCTGAGTTGGCTAAATCACTTTGTGGTTTATATGGCGAGATTCATGCCTTACTTCAAAGAGCCTATTCGTAGGCACAAGGAGTGGGAAAAGACATTTTATAAGGACGCTGCTTGATGGCTTTCTTGCAAAGCAATATCCCGTACTTTAAGTGCTGGGTTAGGAAGGAATACACACACAACCACACCAAGTATCACGGTGAGTTCATACATGCGATGGCAATCGCTGTAACGACGATGCCGTGTCGTAGCTTGAGCTTTCAAGTGATATTCACTGGGGCAGAGACCTACGATGAAGACGATGAGCCAAATGTTCATGGCGGCGCAATGTGGGCAAGGATGCCGATTACAGGTTTGGTAGCAGATACTCCGCTAGAGGAGTGGCCTGAACCAATGCCGACATGGGCAGCGCAGCCTTGGGATTGTAGCTCCAGAGAGCACTCCGTGTATGTGCTTGATCGGTGTACACCTTGCCCTTGGCTGGCAAAGATTGATGGTGAGATGTATCCGGCGAAGTATCTTTTCACCGTGGATTACACTGACAACGAGATAGCTGATGACCCTGCACAACACAAGCAGAGCCATGTTATGGAGCTTTTGGATGCAGGGCCGTGGACAGGAAACATCGTTGCTTTGCCCAACAATCGGGTTAGAGTGACGCATCCGGCATGGTTTGAGACAGGCGAAGGTGCCCCAGATTTCAGACCATCCCAGCACATTCATTACAGTAAGTCCGACCTGGACTACACATTAGACGTGAATCAAGTATTCGATAATCTCTACGCAGGAGAAGATGATGAGGAAGAAGACTAAAGGATACGCCAAAGGCAAGAAAACCAAGATGGGTATGGCTGGTGGTCGTAAAACAAAAATGGGCATGGCAGGCGGCAAGAAGACCAAAATGGGTATGGCTGGCGGCAGGAAGACTAAAATGGGCATGGCTGGCGGAAGACGAACCAAGATGGGCATGGCTGGTGGCAAAAAGACTAAGATGTCCACTAAGATGATGGCATCTGGCAAGAGCACAAAAATGCCTATGTCTAAAGATCCTAGGACAGGTGAGATGGTGCCCTCCTTCACTGTAGACGGTAAAGGCAAGATGATGGGTGGTGGCAAGACAATGAACATGATGACCAAGGATGGTGTCAGAATGTCTCCTAAGATGATGGCTAATGGTGGTGCCACCATGATGGATCGAAAGAACGGAGGAAACACCGTTGCCCGTGGCTCTGGTGCGGCTCGAACTCAGAAGTTCACGAAGAACGGATAGATGGCTATTGATCGCCCTCTGGCTACGCCAGACACGATCTTTTCTCAGGGAACCGGCGATGAGCCAGACCTAGAGATAGAGATCGTTAATCCTGAAGCTGTTTCGATAGAAACAGAAGATGGCGGGATGCTGATTGATTTCGATCCCGATATGTTGCCTATGGGCGCAGTTCCTCACGATGCCAACCTCGCTGAGTTTATCGATGAGGGCGAACTGTACGGTATTGCCACTGACCTTATTGGCTCTTTCAAGTCAGACAAAGAAAGCCGGTCTGACTGGGAGCGCACTTACGTTGAAGGTTTAGATCTTCTAGGGCTGAAGCACGAAGACAGGACAACGCCGTGGGATGGTGCTTGTGGGGTGTTTCACCCGCTGCTCACCGAGTCTGTGATTAAGTTTCAGTCACAGGCGATACAAGAGTTGTTCCCCGCCAGCGGCCCTGTCAAAACTTCTGTCGTTGGTACCATTACCAACGAGAAAGAAAACCAAGCAAACCGTGTTCAAGACTATCTGAACTATTTGCTGACTGAGAAGATGACCGAATATCGCTCAGAGACAGAGCGAATGCTGTTTTCTCTGCCGCTCGGTGGTTCCGCTTTCCGCAAGGTTTACTACGATCCCAACATGGGACGCCCTTGCAGCATGTTTGTACCGGCTGAAGACTTTGTTGTCAGCTATGGTGCCAGCGATCTGGCGACCTGTGAGCGTTCGACGCATGTGATGAAGCGTAGCTCGAATGAGATTCGCAAGCTGCAAGTGGCAGGATTTTATCTGGATGTGGAGTTACCTGCCCCATCTCCAGACTACGACGAGATCGAAAAGAAATATAACGAGTTGACGGGTGACTCTGCCAACTACGATATGGACTATCGGCACACAATCCTTGAGATGCACGTTAATTTAGACCTGCCAGGGTTTGAAGATACCGAGAAAGGTCAGCCTACCGGCATCATGTTGCCGTATGTGGTGACGATTGATCAGTCATCACGCACGATTTTGTCCATCAGACGCAACTGGTATGAGAGTGATGAGCGCAAGATGAAGCGCGAGCACTTCGTTCATTACCAATATATGCCAGGTTTAGGGTTCTATGGCTTTGGTTTGATACACATGATCGGTGGATTGGCTAAATCTGCCACCTCTTTGCTGCGACAACTGGTCGATGCAGGCACTTTGGCTAACCTTCCGGGTGGTTTGAAGGCCAGAGGACTACGAATCAAGGGTGATGATACCCCGATTATGCCTGGTGAGTTCCGAGATGTGGACGTTCCGGGCGGAACGATCAAAGAAAACATCAGTTTCTTGCCCTACAAAGAGCCAAGCACGGTTTTATACCAGCTTATGGGCGATATTGTGGAAGAAGGGCGGCGTTTTGCCTCCGCTGCTGACGTGAAAGCAGCCGATATGAACGCAGAAGCGCCTGTTGGCACCACCTTAGCCATCTTAGAACGCTCTATGAAGGTGATGAGCGCCGTTCAGGCGCGTATGCACGCCTCTATGAGGGCAGAGTTACGCCTATTATCGAATATCGTGCGTGATTTTGGGCCACAAGCGTACCCATACGACGAAGATAAGGAGCCATTGGTGGCTTCGGACTTCGATGACAGGGTAGATATCATTCCAGTAAGCGATCCTAACGCTGGAACTATGGCTCAGCGCATTATGCAGTACCAAGCGGCACTACAATTGGCCCAGCAAGCGCCAGAAATGTACGACATGCCGTTATTGCACCGGCAAATGCTGGAAATCCTGAACATTCGGGACGCAGATAAGATTGTTCCGACTGATGATGACCAACAGCCGACTGATCCTATCACTGAAAACATGAATATCATCAATGGTAAGCCAGTTAAGGCGTTTGCTTACCAAGATCACGAAGCGCACATACAGGCGCACATGTCGCTTTTGCAAGATCCCACCGTAATGGACATCATGTCAAAAAGCCCCAATGCGAAAAAGGCTCTGGCAGAGATGGCGGCACATATACAAGAGCACTTGGCGTTCTTGTATAGGGGTCAGATTGAGAAGGAGCTTGGTTTTGAGTTACCTCCACCAGGTGAGCCGTTGCCAGAGGATATTGAGTTCAGAATCTCTAGGCTTGCAGGTCAAGCAGCAGAACAGCTAAAAGGTGTGAACCAGCAGAAGGCGCAAACTGAACGGGCGCAACAGCAAGCTCAAGATCCTGTCATACAAATGCAGCAAAAAGAGTTGCAAATCAAGGAGCTAGAGGCGCAAACAAGGGCGCAGTCAGAGCTTGGCAGATTGCAGCTTGATGCTCAGAAGGCCGCAGCAAGAGCAGATTTAGATCAACAAAGACTAGATCAGCAGGCTGATATAGAGTCTGCACGCTTGGGTATTAAGATCGCGGATCGGGAATCCAAAGATCAAATCGAAGGATTAAAAGCTGGCATTGAGATCGCAAAAGAAGTATTAGATGACTAATAGTGATAACGTCTTTGATTACTTGAAGGACGTAATACGAAAGCAGATGAACGAATACGCAGATCACATTAGTGGTGGAGCGTGTAAAGATTACAGCGAATACGCCAAAGCATGTGGCGTGATCGAAGGTTTAGCTTTAGCGGAGCGTGAGATACTTGATCTCAAGTCTCGGTACGAGCAGGAGTGATTCACCGCGATTGCGGTATTAGCGACTCTGGACGCTTTTTTCCAGTGCATAGGAACTAACTAATGTCTGAAGCATTAGCAAAAGGTGATGTCGGTGCGGTCTCCGTATCGATAGACACAACGAACGAGGATGAAGAGACTCGCAAGGCCGCGCAGTTGCCTGACCCTAGAGGTTACAAACTGTTGATTGCTCTACCAGAGCCGGATGAAATGACAGAGGGGGGCATACTCAAAGCCGCCAAAACTCTGCATGACGAAGAGGTAGGGTCTATTGTCGGCATGGTTCTCAAGCTTGGAGCCGATGCTTACAATGATCCTAACCGATTCCCGTCCGGGCCTCTGTGCAAAGAGGGTGACTTTATCCTGATGAGATCTTACTCCGGCACACGGTTTAAGGTGCATGGCAAAGAGTTTCGGTTGATCAACGATGATTCAGTCGAGGCGGTTGTTGAAGATCCAAGGGGGATATTGAAGGTATGAGTGAAGCACAACTCAATTCCGATCAGGAGCAAATGACTAGCGCCGAGGATAAGTTTTTTGGCGTCAAGACTCAGATTGGCAAAAAGACGGAAAGCTTAACTGATGATGATGCTCAGTATGAGTTAGAGATCATTGATGATCGTCCAGAAGAAGACCGTAGACCACCCAAGGCGGAAGCGGCTTCTGATGATATTGATGATGAAGAGCTTTCGGGTTACAGCGAAAAAGTTCAGAAGCGTATTAACAAGCTGCGTTATGAACAGCATGAAGAACGCAGGAAGCGTGAAGCTGCTGAGAAGATGCGCGAAGAGGCTGTACGATTTGCCGAGCAGCTAAGTCGCAAGAATCAAGAGAATGAGGCTCTCATCAATCGGGGTGAGGCAGCACTTGTTTCTCAGATAAAACAACGCGCAGAGCTTGCTTTGCAGGAAGCTAGAAACAGCTACAAGAAAGCTTACGAAGAGGGTGATACCGATAACGTGGTCGGTGCTCAAGAGCGATTGATGCGAGCACAGGCAGAGTTATCTGAGGCGGAAAGATATGAGAACAATCTCGCATCACAACAAGCACAACGTGAACAACACGAACAGCAGGGCTATCAGCAGCAAATCGCCGAGCAAGCTGTTCAGAATGTTCAGCAACAAGCTGCACCGCAGGTAGCACCAGAGGCCCAAGAGTGGGCCGAAAAGAATAGTTGGTTCATGCAAGATGGCTATGAAGAGATGACTAGCCTAGCGTATGGAACCCATGCCGCACTGATAAAGCGTGGCATACAGCCTAACAGCCAAGAGTATTTTCGACAGATAGATACTCGGCTGCGACAGGCTTTCCCAGAACATGATTGGCAGGATGAAGGCGAACAAGATGGGCCTGACGCGACCGTGACTGCCAGTCAACCCTCGACGGTGGTGGCACCCTCTGCAAGGAGCAACGGTGCTAAACCGCGCAAAATACGGCTAAGGTCTACCCAACTCTCCCTCGCCAAGAGGTTGGGTTTAACCCCTGAACAGTACGCGAGACAACTTGAAAAGGAGGCTCGTTAATGTCTGAAGAGCGCACCCCAAGAACTAACACTACTCGAACAGTAGAGCAACGACCGACTGATAGTTGGAAGCCTGCCTCGATCTTGCCTGATCCAAAGCCACAAGATGGTTATGTGTTCAGATGGGTCAAGACGGCGCTTCTAGGTCAGTCCGACAACACGCATGTGTCCAAGATGTTCAGAGAAGGATGGGAGCCTGTACGGGCTGAAGATCATCCTGAACTGATGCTGGAGTCTGATATAGGCTCTCAGTTCAAGGGCAACATTGAGGTTGGCGGATTGCTGCTTTGTAAAGCTCCAGAAGAACTGATGGCAGCTAGAACGAAGCACTTCCAAGATATCGCGTCTAATCAGATGTCGTCGGTTGATAATAACTATCTGCGAGAGAGTGACCCTAGAATGCCTATGCTTAATCCAGAGCGTAGCACTAGGACTACTTTTGGAAGAAACTAACCTTTAGCAGGGTTAGTGGTTATTAACTAGGAGGCCACATTATGGCTACTTCTGCTACCCCTATGGGTGCTGAACCAGTTGATACCTTGAGTGCGAGCGGCTCTTTTACGGGTAAGGTTCGCCACATCAAGATTGCAAGTGGTTATGGCACCGCTATTTTCTACGGCGACTTCGTGAAGCTGGTTGCGGCCGGCACTCTCGAAAAAGCCGCAGTAACGACTGCTGTTGTTGCTGGCACGGTCGGTATCTTTGTAGGTTGCGCTTACACTGATCCAAGCACCAACCAAAAGACATTTAACCAACAGTTCCCTGCATCTACCGCAGCGGACGATATCGTTGGTTATGTTGTCGATGATCCTGACTTGTTGTTCCGTATGCAGGGTGATGGCTCCATCGCACAAACTGGATTGGGCAACAACGTATCAGCGGTAAGCACCGCTGGATCAACCTCAATCGGTCGAAGCAAAAATGCTATAGATGCCAGCACTATTGCTACGACTAACTCATTACCACTGCGTATCGTTGACTTCGTAGATGGGCCATCAAGCTCTGTTGGTGATTCTTTCACTGACGTGATTGTCACCTATCTGCCTCTGAGTCACGCATACGAAACTGCACTCGGCGTGTAAGGAGTAATAGGCAATGGCAATTTCAAGAGCGCAAATGCTGAAAGAACTCCTTCCGGGGCTTAATGCCCTTTTCGGGTTGGAGTATGAAAAATACGAAGACGAGCACACTCTCATTTATGAGACAGAAAGCTCTGATCGTTCGTTTGAGGAAGAGGTAAAGCTGTCAGGCTTTGCGGCGGCTCCTGTTAAGGCAGAAGGTGCGGCAACCAGCTATGACTCAGCGCAAGAGTCTTTTACAGCCAGGTATAATCACGAGACAATTTCGATGGGCTTCGCCATTACGGAGGAAGCTATGGAAGATAATCTCTACGATTCACTTTCTGCTCGTTACACCAAGGCGCTTTCTCGCGCTATGGCGTACACGAAGCAGGTGAAGGCGGCAAACTTGCTCAACAATGGTTTCGACACCTTCCAGTCTGGAGATGGCGTAACCTTGTTCAATGCTTCACACCCCCTAGTAAACGGTGGGACTAACTCCAACCGTCCATCTACTGGGGCTGACTTGAACGAGACATCTTTGGAAAATGCGATCATTGAGATCGCTGCTTTCACTGATGAGCGAGGTCTTCTGATCGCAGCACGTCCTCGTCGTTTGATCGTACCACCCGCTTTGATGTTTACAGCAGATCGTCTGCTTGAAACCACTCAGCGTACAGGTACCGCAGACAACGACATCAACGCAATTCGTAACATGGGTGCGATCCCAGAAGGCTACGCAGTCAATCACTACCTGACTGACAGCAACGCTTTCTTCTTGATTACCGATGTGCCGAATGGCATGAAGATGTTCGAGCGTACTCCGTTGGAAACGTCTATGGACGGTGACTTCGATACTGGTAACGTGAGATACAAAGCCAGGGAGAGATACTCTTTTGGAGTGTCCGACCCACTTGGAATCTACGGATCACCAGGCTCTAGCTAGAGCACTTTGGGTGGCCCTTCGGGGCCACTCGTTTTTTATCCTGACTAATTGTTCCACGTGGAACATTAGACACTAACCCAGACAGGAGACTTACATGGGTACTACGACTTTTACTGGTGCGGTTCGCTCTGAAAGCACCTTCAAAACTGTAAGCAAAAACAGCACCTCTGGTGCTATCACTGAGGTTGCAACTATTGGTGACGGCCCTGTAAGCCTAGCTGACTCAGACGTAACTCTAACTAACGCAACCCACAGTGGAAGAATTTTACTGGTTCCAGACGGTGGTCAAGATAATACTTATACGCTTCCGGCTCCTATTGCTGGATCTGTTTTTAGGTTTATTTACGCTGGTGGCGCTGCTGATGCTACGGACGCGCTTATTGTTACTCCCAGCAACACTAATTTTTATATTGGTGGCGTTACTTTCCTAGATACGGATGGAAATGAGGTGAGTTCAGTATTCTCTGATGGCAACTCTAACAGCAGCATACAGTTGAATGTGCCTGCCGGATTTGATGTAACCATCGTTGGTTTGAACACAACGAACTATCAAATCTTCGGGAATGTTACGAGCACAACTGCACCTGCATTTGCCGATCAATAGTAGGAGGCAATCATGGCTGATGCTGTAGCTACACAAACCATACAGGACGATGGCAACACAGCCATCTTCCGCTTCACTAACGTGAGCGACGGTTCAGGCGAGTCTGCTGTTACTAAGATTGATGTGTCTGCACTGGCTGTTGACCCTATGACTGGTGCGGCTTGCACGAAGGTTTCCATCCAAAAGATTTACTACTCAACAATCGGTATGGGTGTAAAGATTTTCTTTGATGCATCATCCGACGTGTTGGCTTGGCAAATAAAGGCGGATGACGCTAGAACCTTTGACTTTACCGACTTCACTGGCATTCCAAACAATGCTGGGTCTGGTGTTACGGGCGACATACAGTTTACAACTGTTGGTCACTCTAGCGGTGACGTATATAACATAGTTATGCAGGTTCGGAAGCACTTCTAAGATGGCTGAAAAAAAGAAGAGCAAGTCTCGGGTAAACGAAGCTGGCAACTATACGAAGCCAGCTTTACGCAAGAGGTTGTTCAATCAGATCAAGGCTAGCGGTAAGGGCGGAAAGCCTGGTCAGTGGTCTGCGCGTAAAGCGCAGATGCTGGCGAAGCGTTACAAAGAAGCTGGAGGCGGCTACAGGAATTAGCCTGATATACGAACAGCGTGCCAAAGAAAGATCCTAAAGTCGGAACAGGCAAGAAACCCAAGGGCAGTGGTCGCCGTTTGTATACCGATGAGAATCCTAAAGACACTGTGCCGATCAAATACGCAACGGTTCAGGATGCGCGAGACACTGTTGCCAAGGTAAAGAAGATACGCAAGCCTTTCGCTAGAAAGATACAGATCCTAACTGTCTTGGAGCAACGAGCTAAGTTTGCTAAAAAGCCAAGGCAGGCAGAGATTGCTAGGAAAGGTAAAGAGGCGATCCGCAAGCAAAGGGGCAAAGATAGTGGTAGCAAGCGTTGAAACTATCAAAAAGAAACTAAAGCGCGGCGAGAAGCTGGGTGCTAGCGAGAAAGCGCAAGCAAAGGCTCGCGGCCTGATCGCTCGATCTGATGGCAAAAAGCGAAAGAGCGCCAAGTACAAGGGTAAGTAATGGCTCTCAAGAAATCACAAAAATCATTAAAGAAGTGGACTAAGCAAGACTGGGGCACCAAGTCGGGCAAACCGTCTACACAAGGAAAGAAGGCGACAGGTGAGAGGTATCTCCCGAAGAAGGCTAGAGAGGCTCTATCGGACAAGGAGTACGCTGCCACTTCCCGAAAGAAACGGGCAGACACAAAGAAAGGAAAGCAGCACTCCAAGCAGCCCAAGAAGATAGCTAAGAAAACAGCGAGGCATCGCAAATGAGTTTGACCGATGCTGAGAAGAACAGGTTAAAAAAGGTCGGTCTGACTGGACTGAACAAAGTTAAGAGAACACCAAAGCATCCCACGAAGAAAGCAGTGGTCGCTGTCAGGGATGGCGAGAAGGTGAAGATCATACGCTTTGGTGATCAGAAGATGGGCCACAACTATTCCAAGGAGGCCCGTAAAAGTTTCAAGGCTAGGCACGCCAAGAACATAGCCAAGGGGCCGACAAGTGCCGCCTACTGGGCAAACAAGACTTTTTGGAGCGGCCCTAGCGGTAGCAAGAAAAGTCCTCCTAAATCGCAAAAACAGAAGTTTGGGAAGAAGTAATGCCGATCAGTAGAGCGCAAATGAAGAAGCAGATCAGCAGTTCACCAGCCAAAAAAAAGAAACAGGCCAAGGTGAAAAAGGTGATGAAGGAGTTCAAAGAAGGCAAGCTGAAGGCTGGCGGCTCTGGTAAGAAAGTAAAGAATCGAAAGCAGGCTATCGCCATTGCCCTAAATGAGGCAGGCGTTAGCAAGAAGAAGCGAAAGGCTAGGAGGCCGTAGTGGCTACAAGCGGCACGTTTACATTTAACCTAGATCTTTCCGATGCTATGGAAGAAGCGTTTGAGCGTGCTGGGCTAGAGCTTCGCAGCGGGTATGACTACAAGACTGCTCGCAGAAGCCTGAACCTAATGATGCTGGAGTGGCAGAACAGAGGGCTGAACCTGTGGTCTGTAGAGTTTGCTACACAGGCGCTCACCGCTGGCAGCAATCAGTATCAGCTAGATGGCAAGGTGCTTGATATTGTAGAGGCGTTTATCAGAACAGACGCTGGGCAGCAGAACTCACAGTTCGATCAGTCCATGACTCGCATATCGGTGAGCCAATACTCTAACTTGTCGAACAAGTTGACCCGCAGCAAGCCGTTACAGTATTACGTTGAAAAGAATGTGGACTCTATCACGATCAACTTGTGGCCCACGCCAGACGATCAGGAGACCTATCAGTTCGGGTATTACTACATGGAGCGGGTGCAAGATGCAGGAAGCCCAGCATCTAACAACATCGACATCCCAGCTAGGTTCTTACCGTGTTTGGTTAGCGGGTTGTCGTATCAGTTGAGTTTGAAGTACCCAGCGGCAGGCGCTAGGGCGCAAGCTTTGAAGGCAGACTACGAAGAGCAGTGGACGTTGGCATCTGATTCAGATCGAAACAAAGCGTCATTGTATGTGTCACCAGGAGGATATTCGTTTTGAGTTCATTTACTAAAGGCAAGTATGCGTTTGGTTACTGCGATCTCACTGGGTTTAGGTATCCGCTGAAAGACTTGGTGCCAGAGATAGTGAACCAGAGACCCACTGGGTTCTTGGTTGGTAGAGACGTTGTAGATCCAGATCAGCCTCAGTTGCAGTTAGGCAGGCTAAAGGTCGATGATCCAAAAGCTTTGCGTAATCCAAGGCCGGATCGAGGCTTGGATGAAAGCAGAATACTGGCGTCGTTTAATCCTGTAGGCCAAGTCGGACTAGACTGCGTTGGTCACGTCGGGAAAGTTACGGTGATAACAAGCTAATGGCTTTCACGTTCACCACGCTCAAGCAGGCAATACAGGACTATCTGGAGACAGACGAGACTACGCTCGTCAACAATCTGCCCACGATCATTACTCAGGCAGAGGAGCGCATACTGAAGACTGTTCAGTTGCCAAACTTCAGAAAGAATGTCACGGGCACCACAACGCAATCGAACAGCTACTTAGAGACGCCATCTGACTTTTTGGCACCGTATTCTCTAGCTGTGGATAACAGTGGCTATGAGTATCTGATGTTCAAAGATGTGAACTTTATACGCCAAGCATATCCTGTGGAGTCAACGACTGGGATACCCAAGCATTACGCTATCTTTGATGACACGACGTTTATTCTTGGCCCGACGCCCAGCGGCAACCTGACCGTCGAGCTACATTATTTTTACGAGCCACAGTCGATCACAGTGTCCTCAGATGGCACAAGCTGGCTGGGGTCAAATGCTGAAAACGCTTTGCTGTATGGATCGTTAGTTGAGGCATACACCTTCCTCAAGGGTGAGCCTGATCTGATGCAGTTGTACCAAGCAAGATACGACTCCGCTATGCAGGAGTTGATTGCTTTGGGTGAAGGCTACAGTACAACAGACAGCTACCGATCAGGTGCTGTAAGGTCTGCTAGATGACAGCAGTGGGTCACGTCGGCACTGTGCTAGTTGCAACAACAGATAACGGAGGGCACGACGCAGAGTTTTGGACAGACGCAGCGACAAAAAGAATCGTAAGCGTTGGAGAAAACACGCATCCTTTGATTAAGGAGCAGGCGTTGGCGTTTCAAGATCACATACACAATGTAGTTGGATATTACATACGAGAAGCGATCAAGAGTGACCGTGCAACTTTAGCTGCTGAAGTTGAAGCTCAAGGGCAACCTGATCTGGCAAACATCATACGGAGACTTACATGAGCATCACATCTGCACTTTGCACTTCGTTCAAGCAAGAGATCCTTGTCGGAACACACAACTTCACAGCGAGTTCTGGCAATAGTTTCAAGTTGGCGTTGTACACAAGCTCTGCCACACTGAACGCAAGCACAACCGCATATACGACATCGAACGAGGTGTCGGGAACAGGATACACGGCGGCAGGCGCAGCGTTGACCAGTGTGACGCCCACAACATCAGGCACGACAGCGTTCTGTGACTTTGCAGATTTGACGTTCAGTTCGAGCACGATCACTGCAAACGGTGCCCTGATCTATAACGATACCCAGTCAGACAAAGCTGTTTGCACGCTAGCGTTTGGTGGCGACAAAACGAGTACGGCTGGCGACTTTACAATCCAGTTCCCCACTGCCGACGCAAGCAACGCAATCATTCGCATTGCTTAACAAATGGCAATCGTCAATGGCTGGGGTAGAGGCACTTGGGGCGAAGGCGCGTGGAATGAAGAGATCCCTGTCACAGTTACTGGTCAGGCCGGTACCGGTGAGGTCGGATCGGTCACAGTCAGCGCAAACGCAGATGTTTCTGTCACAGGCGTTTCTGGAACGGGGGCGGTCGGTTCCGTATCTATCGTTGAGGGAACGGGTGTTACGGTATCTCTCACAGGTGTGGCGGGAACTGGAGCAGTTGGGTCTGTATCGGTTTCTGCAAATGCGGATGTCAGCGTCACGGGCGTTTCTGCAACGAGTGCTTTGGGCACCGTTACGCTCAAGTGTGATAACAATATTGCGGTCAATGGGTTCGAGGCAAATGGTCGAGTCGGTGAAGTATCGATTACAGCCAGTGCCGTCGTTGCTGTTACTGGCGTTTCTGCTACTGGTGCAACTGGCACAACAAATGTTTGGGGCCTTGTTATACCAGGTCAAACGGCAAACTATTCGGCTGTATCGGATAGTCAAACACCAAATTACTCGGCTGTATCAACAAGTCAAACAGCGAACTGGGAAGAGGTAGCCTAATGGTACGAAGGGTCAAAAAGGTTATTAAGGGTTTAGAGAAAGCTTCTAAAACTCACAAGAAGCAAGCTGAAACGCTGAAGAAGCATGTGGCGTCTATGAAGAAGCCAAAGCCTAAGACGAAAAGTCGGAGAAGATAGATGGCAACTTATGTTAACGATCTGCGCCTGAAAGAGATTGCCACTGGCGACGAGGCAGGCACCTGGGGAACCAGTACAAATACTAATCTAGAATTAATTGCAGAGGCATTTAGTTTTGGTACAGAAGCTATTACGACTAATGCTGATACCCACACTACTACTATTGCCGATGGGTCTACTGATCCCGGCAGGAGCATGTTTCTTAAATACACTGGCACTCTTGATAGCACTTGCACCATCACTATAGGGCCAAACACGGTCAGCAAGCTGTGGTTTATTGAGAACGCAACCAGCGGATCGCAGTCGATCATTATCAGCCAAGGCACTGGCGCGAGTATCACCATCCTGAACGGTCAGACTAAAGCCATCTACAGCGATGGTGCAGGCTCTGGTGCTGCGATGGTTGATGCGTTTACTGATCTGTCTGTCCCATCGTTCTTTGTATCAGGCGACCTGGACGTAGATGGCACGACTAACCTTGACGCTGTAGACGTAGACGGCGCTGTAAACTTTGCAGCAGACGTAACTTTTGCAGACGGTGCAGACATCATTACCGCATCCGCAGGCACATCTAACGTCCGTGTAGGTGTCAACGCAGGTAACTCAATCACCTCAGGCGGCAACTTTAATGTGGTTGTGGGCGATGAAGCAGGTACGGCTTTGACTACGGGTGATAACAACGTAGCCATCGGATATGCAGCTTTAGACCTAGAGGACACTGGCACAGACTCTGTTGCAATCGGATATAACGCACTCACCGCACAAAACAATGATGCTGCAAATC
>TARA_R100000697_G_scaffold120831_1_pt1 | contig 21201 bp, 25 predicted proteins | sample TARA_R100000697 | Tara Oceans TARA_R100000697 (sample SAMEA2622788) | marine metagenome | biome: marine biome (ENVO:00000447); feature: surface water layer (ENVO:00002042); material: "saline water (ENVO:00002010), including plankton (ENVO:xxxxxxxx)" | depth 5 m
CATAATGGTTACATATCTTATACAAACTATGGACATTTTCTGGTTGTATATACTTGTATATATACACTATCAGCTTGAAAAAAAATTGAATTCTTGAAAACTTACTTTCCTTAATCAGTTATGCCTTCACATACAAATATGAACGAACCACTTAAATATCAAACCACCTTCACATTATGTGATAGAGTAATAATCAAAACCCTTACACTTCCAGATTTAAATATATTGTTAGAAGGGATAAGGCAAGATGGATACATAGGTTTAGAGAGGAATTTTCACTGGGTCTTATCTATCAAATGTGAGCCACTCAAAAGTGGATATTCAAATATCACATATGAAAATGATAGACCTATTCCAGAAAGATACAATACTTCTAATACTGACCTTACATAATCTGGTTAGATGGGGTGTTTTAAAAAAAATTGATTTTTAAAAAAACAATAAGATATTAGGACGGCGAAAAAGGACATACAACACATACAAACTAATATGGAAACCACACTTAAAAACATTCTTGATGACATAATGGACGAAGTCAGTGAATTCTGGATTAACTATAATTATGATAATCACACAAACGAATATGAATATCTGGGACAATATGAAGATGGAAAATGGATAGACGGAGAATGGTGGAATGAATATGAAGAAGTGGAACATTGTGAGTTTTCAGTGAGCCACATTGACAATAAATGGGAGGCAGGAATAAGGAAACAATAAATAAAAAAATAAAAGGATAAATAAAAAAAACAAAAATCAAAAAAAAACTCTTTTTCTATTTGTATAGAATGGAATACTTCACTGGTGATTTTGACACAGATTGTCTATTGATGTATCAGTATATAGATGAGCTTCCTTTATTTACAACTAACAATAGAAGAAAATATAGCAAAGATGGAAAAACAAGTGTGATAAGTAATGTTTATGGCACAACACCATTCGGCTATACAACTAATATGTATAAAAAAAAAGCATGGAGAGAGAAGGCTCCAGAAGGTGGATATTATACAAAACTTAGAAGTGAATATCCAGAATATCAAAAGATATTTGAAGAATTTGTGAAGGAATATATAGAATTTGAATTTAATCAGGTAGTGATAAATAAGAATTTTGAAATACAAAAGCACACAGACGCATCTAATGTAGGAGTATCTTACATAATAGGCTTAGGAGACTATAAAGGTGGAAATTTATGTATAGAAAGAAATGGAGAAATAGAAAAACATAATATTTATCATAAGTTTTACACATTTGATGGGAGCAAATATCCACACTGGGTGGAGCCATTTGATGGCACAAGATTTACATTAGTTTTTTACAATATAAAAAAATAGAACTATAAAGTATAAATGAGTTTTAATTTTGAAATAGCTATTCCTTCATACAATAGACCTAAAATTATAGGTGAAAAGTCTTTAAAGTTATTAATGGATTTCGGTGTATCATCTAATGATATTTTAATTTTTGTAAGAGACAAAGAGCAACAAAAGCTATATGAAAAAGAAATAGGAGATTGTTTTAGATTTCATTTAACTGGTCAAACAGGCATAGACAGCACAAGGAATTATCTTAGAGAATATTATCATACACATCCAGAAGCTGAAAAGTTAGATGGAGTTTTATTTATGGATGATGACATTACTTTTTTTAGTGATATGGGTAAGCCTATTACTGAGCCTTTTATGGATCTTATTAAATATTTTTTCTTAGAGACTAAAAAAAGAAATTGTAGATTATGGGCAGTGAATGCTTTAAATAATAGTTTTTACATGAAAGATAAAATATCTACAACACTAAGATATTGTATAGGAGCTTTTCAAGGATTAATAATAGATAGAACTAAACCTATTATCTTTTGTGATGTAGGACATTTTGAAGATTTCCAGTTTTCTTGTGAGCATTTTTTAGCAGATGGAGGTGTAGTAAGATTTGATAGATATGGAATTACAACAAAATATTTTGAATTACAAGGAGGAATTTGTGGTCAGTTAGGAGGATTAAAGAATAGACAGAAAGAAATGGAAGAGAACGCACATTATATGGTAGCAAGATATGGTGAAATGTGTAGAATAAAAATTAAAAAATGGGGCTATGATTTGAGATTAAATAATTTTTATAAACATTGTGAAGCGTAGAAAAGCACAAAAAAAATAATTACAATAAATTATGGACATTAGGCAAGGTGATTGTTTAGAGCTAATGAAAACACTTCCAGATAAATCTATAGATTTAATGATATGTGATTTGCCATATGGAGGAGAAACAGATTGTAAGTGGGATATACAAATAAATCTTAATGAATTCTGGAATGAATTTAAAAGAATAAGAAAATCAAAAAGAACAGCATGTATTCATTTTTGTAGCACAAAATTCGGCTATAATCTTATTTCATCAAATCCAGATATGTTTAAAATGGATATGGTGTGGAAAAAAAGAAATAAAACTGGGGGACTACAAAGCAAACATAGACCACTTAGAAATCACGAAATGATATATTTTTTCTATGAGCAATCTCCTAAATATAATAGAGATAAATATCACAAAAGAATAGAGCCCATTAAAATGGAAGAAGATACAAAAATAAAAAAACATAAAATTTCTACAAAAGAATGTAATACTCTGGGCACAACGAGTAAGGGTGAATGTATGGGTGGAGATAAATATATTATGGAATTAAAACAAAAAGGAGAAAAAAGTTTAAATGGAAGAAAACGATATGATCCAGAGCTTCCTGTAAGCATTATAGAATGTGAAAAAATATATAGAGGAAAAAGAAATCACCAGACAGAAAAGCCACAAGATATTCTTGAATTTTTATTAAAATACTGGAGTAATGAAAATGACACTATTATAGACCCCACTATGGGAGGAGGCTCTACAGGTGTGGCTTGTAGAAATTTAAATAGAAAGTTTATAGGTTTTGAACTTGACAAAAAAATTTTTGATAAGGCTAAGAAAAGGATACATGAAAAAAAATGATTAAAATATAAATTTCATAATAAAAATATTAGTAATAATTATTATGAACTTTAATCTTATTTCGCCATCCACTAATGGTAATGATTATACAATTAACTTTAGAGACCCTATTACTATTCCCAGAAATAGCAAAATTACAACAAACTGGATAGAATTAAAAAGAGATGCTGATATAGTTTTAGAACAAGATGCCACAATAGATATTACTTCTACAAAGTGTCTTCCTACACACATTCCAGCCACTCCTGCCACAGAAAATTCTATAGCTATGAGAATAGATATTCCTAGAGATATTTATGAATTTGAAAGTTTTATAGATTATATTGAAGGTCAAATTAACGATGCTATTAACGCAACAAATAAGTTAGGAAGATATGCTTCAGCAGACAGAGAAAACAATAATAATGGAGGAGGAGCTGACCATTTAGAAAATGATGGACTATTAGGAATTGTTTTAGATGTAACTGATTATGATACTTTTCCATCTTTAGATACTAATAATGCTCACGATGACGAACAGACTACAACAGGTGGAGATGTAGTAGCTTATACAACTCATAATAATACTGGCACTTTTGATAATTATGCTCTTTTAGATGATAAATTTGATTTTTATAGGGCTAATTGTCCTAAAGACCAAGGAGAACAAAACTCTTTTGCTTTATTTGAAAGTATAGACAATATAGAAGACCAGACTGGAAAATTATGTTTTGCTTTATATGGAAAGGAATATGCTGATGGCATAGGAGGAGCACCACCTACAAGGACAACTGGAAATAATCCCCCAGTTTTAGTTAATACTATTCCTACAGCTTTTGTTAGTGTTATCTTAGGAGCACAAAACGACCATTTTGAAATATATATTGCTGAAAACGCTGGTGGAAACACAATAGATACATGGGTGGATCAAAATCAAGAAATCTCTAATATGGCTTTAATAGAAAGAATACCTACAACCACTATATTTAATCCAGCTGGAAAATATAATGTATTATTCGGTATGGAAGTAAGTAATACAACAGATACACCATCATTAAGATGGAAGATAGCAAGTTATCAAGATGGAGCATATAAATTAATTTATGATAGTGAGCCACAAAGAAGAAATCTTCCATTCAAATTATTAGTAGGTGATACAACTACATATGATAATACCACAGCTTTAAATTCACAAATTCCTTTTGTTTTTATGCTAAGTGCCACAAATGCTGATGAAGGTTTTGAAAATATATCACAGACAAGGATGCCAGCAGGAAGTGATGCTGAGCCAGAAACTATAATGAGAGACTATCAAATTACAGCAAGTGATAATTTAGTTTTAGCTCTGGGAATGAAAAATGATGGAATATATACAGATTTATATCCTAATGGATGTCAAGATAAGTGTAATGTTATAGATTTGAATTTAGATATAAACTGGAGAAGTAAGAATTATTCTATATTTATTAACTTGCCCACAAATAATTATAAAAATGTAGAAGAAAAAAGAGATGGTGGTTTTAAGAAATCTATTTTAGCTAATATTCCTGTGCCATTTACTACAGGATTTGACCAGTCTCAAAGAGGGACAAACGCTGGTGTAGTTACATCTACTTATATTCCATACAATCCTATAGTCTCATACTTACAAAATAATGAAATTCAAACTAATAGTATAAGTATTAAAATTGTAGATATGCTTACAGAAGAACCTGCCACAGAAATAGATAGATCTATAGTTAATTTCACAATAGAGCCACCTAATTAAAATATTTGTTTATATTAAATGCCACACATCAAGAAGGATAAATTTAGTGATTTATTATTAAGACAAAGGAATATGAAAATAGCTGTTAAAGATATGAAAGCCCACGAAAGAATTGTGGGTGATGGAACTTTTAAGAAAGATATTAAGAAGGAAGAAAAGAAGACTAAGCTTAGACATATAGAAGATATATTTGATAAAGCTGGACAGAAAAAATTGAAAAATGAAAAACGGAAGAGGTGATAGACAAATCAAAAACAATGGATAAACTATCGCAAACCATAATTCTTACACATCTTCAAGAAATGTTTAGAACAAATCACAAAACTAAACAAGGACGAGAGATGAAAGCTTTTGATATGGAGGTATCTGGTAATAAAATTTCTCTTAAAAGAAAAGATGTCCATAAAGGAATTTGTGTTAAAAACATGGGCTATCCAGATTGTGAATGTGGAAAATGTTAAAGAGAAAAAAAATTGAAAAATTTGAAAACGAAGCCCACAGAACACAACAACAAAACTATATACAAAACAATGGAAGCCCTAAAGACACTTGTGGAAGAAATGGAAGTTATGAACTTTCTTCAAATGCTACAAGATGACACTCAAAATGAATTAAAATATAGTGTGAAACAAAATACTCAAGAAGCCCATAGAGGAAATTATAATTCTATATTCGGCAGTGTTTTATTTAGTTATTGTCTTAATCATGGCAGATTAGCTGATGCTTTAAAAATTCATCAAAAAATAAATGATTTTGACCTATATCTTTTAGAAAATGATATGCCAGATGATGAATATGAATGGTGTAGAATAAATGGAGAAGATTTGAAAGCTGGTGAATATCATAGACAAGTATGCGAAATGATGAAAGAACAATATGATAGAAGAGATAGACTTATCAAAAAGTGTGTGGAACTGATGAAGTTAGATTGTTATAAGGAAGTCTATAAAGTTTTTAAAAGAGATAGTAATATATTTCCAGAAGATGGTTTTGATGATATCTATAAGACTTTTATGGAATGTCCATATGATAGAACACTTAATTTCACAAGAGACCCTTTTGAATAAAAAAACCAGATAATCTTCATGGTTTATATGTGGAAATTTGATGGATTTGTATAGGGAAAAAAAATTGATTTTTGAAAATCCTTGAGTTAGGATTATCAAAAAACAATCTAATATAAACTAAAATGGTTATGACAAAGGACATACGAGCGGTGGGCTGGGGAATGATTAATATGAATACATCATGGGCGGATGATTATATTCACGATGTATGGAGACTTGAAATTAAACCAGAAGGTGAATATAATAAAACTGATTTATATGACCTATATAGATTTATGGAGAATAAAATGGATCTATATTTAGAAAAAATAATAGAGAAAAATGAAAAATTTGACACTTATGATTTATTTGAGATGATGATAGAAGACGAAGATATTAATTTATTAGCCCATAGAACTCATGATAAAGTGATAGATGAAGAATAATTTATTAATATTAAAAATATATTCAGTTTAACGATATTAAATTTTTATATTTGTTTAGATTATATAAAATGGCATCATCTCAAATAGCACAGCTCACAGACTATAGCGTGGATATGGACGCTGAAAATGTTATGGATGTAAGGACTGAAAAGTTAGACCCCATTGTCTCCAGTGCTTACAGATACACTTTTAGGCTTGATACAGCAGCCTATTTAGATAAAAACACCATGCTTTTATTTAAGGTTAAAGCTAAAACTGGTGAGGCAGCGAACAATATTAGACTTAATTGCTTTAATGGTGGTTTAGGAGCCATAGAAAATGTAGAACTTAGAATAGGTGATTTTCAAGTCCAGAGAATAAATAATGTTAATCAGTGGTCTACACTCAATCACCTTTATTCATCCAGCCCAGAAGTCCAGAATAAGAAATTTAGTCATTATCTCCAGAATGGAATTCAGTATAGAGTTTTAACTGAAGATGAAGCAAACGCTGGACAAGATGCTGATTTAACTGGTGTTATCACCACTGATCCAGTGGCTTCTGGTATTAACTATGGAGCTTCTGGCGATAGAGCTGGGGCAGCTGTTAATAATCACAAAGTAGAAGAAGATGCTGATAATAATCAGTTAATCGGTATTCCATTAGGTATGCTCTTGCCTATGCTTAACACCAGAGACCTTCCACTTTTCCTTTTCACTGCTTATAAAATCCACCTTACTATAGAATTTAATCCCAGCTCAAGTCAATTCGCTAATAAAATAGGTGCTCCTTCAGCAAATTTAGCTTGTGCTGATGGTGATATTTTATTCAGTGATGTTAATCTTCTTGTAGATTATCTTGTTTTCCCATCCCGTGTCCAAGAAAGTGTTAGAGAAAAAACACAATCAGCAGGTGGATATGTTATGGATTTTATTAATGTAGAAAATATACAGAAAACTCTTCCAGCAGCCACTGCTAATACTCAACAGGCACAAGAATTTAGAATTAATGTAATTAATCAAGAAGTCCATTATATCCAGATGTTAAAACAATTCACCACATATGCTGATAATAATAATAAAGTAACCTTAGGACAGAGAGCAGATAGTGTTAGTGTAGAAGAATACCAAGTTAATGTTAATGGTGTAGATTTCTTTAACTTCGGTTTTGTTTTTAATCCAGTAGAGATGTATAATAATGTCTCATATGTATTAGGAAGAGACTTACAAGTCCCAGCTCCATATTATGTTGCTGATACAAATACTGAAGCCAGTATGATTTCACCTCCAGCTCAAGGTCTGTTAGGAAAATACAAACCTATGGCTCTTGATTTAAGAAATGGCGAACCAGTCATTAGAGGAGGTGGTAGAATTATTAATGAATATCCTATCAGGTGGATCTATAATAGAACTCCACACGCACAGGTCAATTCACAGATACAGAATACTCCACAGATAGGACAAAATGAAGTATCTGGCTGTAATATCCAGTTTTTTGTAGGTGTATCAAGAGTAGTTAAAGTTATGGCTCTTCCATCAGGTGGAATGAATGTCTTAGTCAGTGACCTCTAAATCTATTCCTTGTCTTATTTTTTTAACTACATTTGAGTAATGAGTTATTTCATTAGCCATAGTAGAATGATATTTTTCTATAAATCCTTCTAAATACAATTTTGTATAAAATCTATCTATGAACATTTTTCTACATTTATTAATCTTATACTTAAATTCATCAAAACATTCCATAGGAATATATAGTAAGAAAGCCCCTTGAATAAATGTGGGTCTTCTCTGTCCTTTATATCCATACCACATAGGCTTATAGGGAATTTTTTTTTTAAATTCATCAAATGTGAAATCATCTTTTATCCATATATCTCCTTCACATACAAAAAAGCCAGTTAGTTTATCTCTTATTTTTTCTATTTTAGGCAAAGTAATATCTCTTAAATGAATAAAGCTACAATGACCTATCATATTATCAAGATGATACTCATCTGGTGTTATGGGCAATATATCATATCCCAGACTTTTAGTCCTATTTATGGACTTTTGAAGATAATCTGGTAATACTCCATTTTTTGTATAAGTTAAATAATCAACTACTATCATTTATACATACAATAGAAATAAAATATAAAAAATAAATGTTAGTATTGTTTATATGGCGACACGATACATTGATTTAAATTGTAGTTTAGCACAAAGGCGAAACGACACTAACAATAGATGGACTTATCCATTACCAGATGGCTTAGAATTACCCACTGGAACTCAAGTCTCAGTCCAGAATTCATTAGTTAATCTTCAAGGGATTACTGGGCAAAGTATAGAAATAGAAGAAGATGTTAATGAAACGATTTGTTTTAACTATTACATGTGTGATAGCTCCTATGATGTCCCAGTTACTGACATAGGAGATCCAGAAAAATTAAGTGATTATAAAATTTTTTGTAATATAGACCAGAGAGTTAATGAAGACTTACAATCACCTTTAGCTCCAGCTAATACTCTTACTAAAGATAAGTGGGTAGAATTAAATGGATATTATGGATTTAGTGAAAATATTATGCCTTTATGTGGATTTGCTCAAATTACAAATGCTGAAGGAAGTGGATTAGGCACACCTACAGATAGTGATACATATTTAATCCCATTATGTGGTCAAGCTTCTATCTTTATTCCAAAAGGAATTTATACAGTAGCAAGTTTAGGTGAGTTAATTAGTGACCAGATAAATAAAGTTAAAAATCCAGATGTTAATCAAGAAGAAACTTATTATGAACAATTTAGAGAAGCAGGAGATTTTAAAGGATTAGTAATAAATAATACTACAAATAGATTTGTTAAAACACAAATAAAGGACTACTGGTCTCAGTATAAAGGACAAAATGACCCAACAATGTTAAATCAATTAGACTTAATCACGAATGAAGAAAGAGGAGCTTTAAAATCTACACAGCATGGAATAAAATCAGCAATAGCTATTACACCATCACATATGGTAGATATATTTTTTCAAGCTAAAAATAATGTTTATTATTCGGCAACTGATAATGATACAGCGAAAATATCATGGGTCACAGCTCCAGATGGCTCACCATATATAGGAGATGGCTCAGCAAGAAGATATTTTATGGGATTTATGAGAAATAATGGAGAAGACCAAGTAGATGAAAGTTTAGACTTACTCCCATATAATGTTTTTACTAAGGGCATGGGTGTAGGAACTACAGGATTTACTTTAAAATATGATAGCACAGAAAGTGCTTTTTCTTTCCAGCATCTCCACGAACCACGAAGAATTCCTACACACGATAATAGAGGAAATACATTATCTAATCCTTCACAAGAAGCAGTTTATATAAAAAGAGTGCCTCAATACACAGCTCCACCTGTGGGAGGTTTAGAACATGCTCCAGTCAAATTCTGGGATGGAATTTCATCAGCACAACATACTCAGTTAGTTAATACTTTAAATGCTTATGTTATGAGATATTCTGGTGTTTTAGTCTACAACTGGGCTTTTCAAACGGCACAAAATAAAGGGAATGTAGATTTATTAAATGTAGCAAATGTTAATACAAATAATCCCAGATATAGAGAATTCTGGAATTTTGATGATTTTTTTAATACAGAAAAGGAAGCTAAACAAGCATGGAAAGAAACTATATGGTCAAGAATAGGATTTAGTTATGATAAATTAGTCAATCAAGATAATTATGAAAAACAAGTATATTATGGACAAACTCAAAAAGTTAATGGAACTACAACTATGGGAGAAGTAGATAGTAGTTTAACTCCATTTATTTCCACACTTTTTAATAATTATGGCAAAAAAGCTGAAAGTGAAACACATGGAGACCAATATTTCACTCTACCAGCTGTAGGAGATGTCCAGATGTTTAATTTATTAGATAGTAATGTCCCACAGCAACCTTATAATAATAATAAGAATGCTGATGGATCTCCTTACACACCTCCAGAAGTAACAATAAAACAAATAGGAATTACTGCTCCATTTCAAGGCTCATTTTATAACTGGGCAAGTATGATACCAGTCCAGACAAGTGGAAAAGAATTAAAAGCAGATAGCTTACCTATATTATCCCAGAGTGGATATATGTTAGTTTTAACAGATTTAGTTAATCAAGATGATTTCGCTGGAGCACAAAGTGAATTAGGAATTATTGATATGATACCAAAATCTTCTTTATCAAATCAAGATTTTATAGCTGATAGAAACTTTATCACTCACACATTATCAAATCCTAAATCTATAAATTCTGTAAGTATAGCTATAGTTAATCCAGATCTAACAGATGTGGCTTTAGAACCTAATTCTACAATTTTGTTAAAACTTGTTAGTCCTGTCCAGAAACCTACAATATTATTAGCTGAAACTGATATTAACATAGCACAAGAAGAAATACAAAAAGAGGAAGAGGCTAATATACAACAGGCACAAAAAGCTCAAAAAATTTGAATTTCTATAAATCAAAATAAAAATTGAATTTTAAAAATCATTTAAATTTTAGACATACACATTATATATCAAAATGACTAAGCAACGAAGACAAGAAATCTTTAACCTTTCCTTAGCTAAAAGGATATTAAAGGATTATTCATCACAACTCAAAGATGCTGATAAATATAAATTAGAAAAACTTATCGGCAACAGAGGGTCATGGAAGATTAATCCAGAGTATCATCAAGGAGGAGAGGATTTAGATGGGCGAAATCATTGTGAGGTGGGATTGTGTATGTTTTCAAGAAAGCTAAGAAATACTTTAGCCTATCAGTATTATAAAGATATTGATATGGTTAATGCGAGTTATACATTTATAGCTCAAAAAGTTAAAGAGTTTAATATTCCTAACATGGAATGGGTTTTTGATTACATAGAAAACAGAGAGTTTATATTACAAACCACAATGAAAAATGAAAATTGTGATAGAGATACAGCTAAGGAACAATATACAAAAAGATTGTTTAGATGTGAAGATGAAGGATTAAAAGAATTATCAAAAAAATTTATTAATAAAAATCTTGAGACAAAAGCTTATTATAAAAGTTTATTAGATAAAAAGGAATATAATCCATTAGGAAAATTTTTGTGCTATATTTATCATAAATGGGAATGGAAACTCATAGATAAAATTCAAGAATTATTTGAAAAAAATGGCATAAAAACTTATGCTGACTTACATGATGGCTTTTATGTGGATAGATTAACAGAAGATTTGAAGATTAATGAAGTTTTAGAAAAAGTTAAAACAAAATTCGGCATAAATATGGCTATTAAAAAGATGACAGATTTTCTTGACATTCCACAAGAATTTATAGAAAATTACAAAAAAGCTTCAAACACACAAGAAGGAAAGGAATATGATGATTTGAAAAAATTATTTGAAAAAACTTATGGAATACATAAAGTGGTAAGCAGTGATAGATATTTAATAGAAGATGGTGATAGTTATTATTTGAGAAATCAGTCATCATTAATTTCCATGTTTTGCGACTGGAAAAAAGCTGGGTCAAAATTATTTGATGTTTTTAATGATGGAGGAAAAGGAAAAAGATTTATCCATAATTATGTTTTAGATCCAGACAAAAGAATGGTGGATAAAATAGATTTTTATCCCAATATCAAAAAGTGTCCAGATAATGTATATAATCTTTTCACTGGTTTTCACATAGAAACTATTGATGATGATTTTGATACAACAGATGAGGAAGATTTTGATATTATACTAAAACATATAAGACTTTTAGTAGATGATGGAGAAGAAAGTGTGGATGATTGTTATGAATATTTATTAGACTGGTCAGCACAGATATTTCAAGAGCCAGATAAAAAGTCATTAACTATGATTATTATTAAGGGTGGAGAAGGAATAGGAAAAAGTTTATTAGTCCAACAATTAGGATACATGATGGGTGAAAAATATTATTATTCAAGTGCTAATCCTATGGGAGATTTATTCGGCAACTTTAATTCTATAGGAAAGAATAAGCTATTAATAAATATAGATGAGGTGGAACATTCTCAAACTGATAAATGTTATGAAAGACTAAAAAATTTAATCACATCAAATAAAATTACAATAAAAGAGAAATTTGAAAAAGAGATTTTTGTCAATGATTTTATGAGATATTTGATGACCACAAATAATGAAGCTGTGGTTAAAATAAGTGATACTAACAGAAGATTTGTAGCTTTTGAGAGTATTCATCCAGCAAGAAAAGATATAGACAAAGTAGTCAAAGCCTTTTTTAATGATAAAGCCTTGAAAATGTTTTATAATATGCTAATGAAAAGGGATATATCAAATAGGATATGGAAAAACTTTCCTAAAACAAAATATTACAAAAGATGTTTAGATGCTTCTATATCAACTATATGGAAGTTTTTAGATAGTTTATTTTCATCACCTTATGTTTTTGAAAAAAATCATAATAAATTCACAAATAAAATTAAAAAAACAGAGCTAAGAGAACAATATGAAATGTGGTGTATGTCAAACAAATTAACTCCTACAAAATTACAACTTTTTGATGCTGAAATAGAAGCCACATATTTATTTCTTCAAAGGAGAACGACCCATGAAAGATTGTGGGTGTTTAATGAAGAAGATGTCATAGTTAAATTAAAGAAAATGGGGCTATATGATAAAACAGCTTTTCTTGAAGATTAAAAAGTAATTTGTTTAATAGTATTTAAAAGATAGTCAGTTTATTAATATAAATGCCAAGACAAAAGGGTGCTAAAAATAATACAACTTATCACTACAAGGTCATTTATGATGATTATTTTGAAGGAGAAAAAGTTAAATTATTTAGAACTTGTAAGGATATAGAAGAAACATTTAAAGTGTGTAGAAGCACTATTTATAATTATTACATGAATATTACTAAATCTAAAATTCATAATAGTATTATTGCTATAGAAAAGCTAAATCCTCCTGTGGAAAGATATAAAAAAATTCTTGTGGAATTTGATTAGCAATTTAAAAACTACTTAAAAAAAAAATCTCTGTTATATACACGAGAAATAATAAAATGGGTAGAACCTTAGAAGAAGCCAGAGAATACCAGAGAAATTATTACTATAAAAATAGGGAAAAAGTCAAAGCTTATCAAAAAGAATATCAAGAAAAGTATAGACAAGATCCAGAAGCCATGGCAAGGAAGAGTGCTTATATGAAAGAGTATAATAAAAAATATATGGCTGTGTGGGGACAAAAGCCAGAAAATAAGGAGAAAAGAAAAAAATATATCAAAAAATATCATCTAAAAAATAAATCAAAAATTAGAGAATATCAAAAAGAATATTACAAACAGCCTAAAGGAAAAAAAATGATGAGAATGGCAAACTGGAGACAAATAGGAATAATAGATAAAGATTTAGATTTAGTTTATGATGTGTATATAAATGAAACTAACTGCTGGATATGTGATAAAAAATTTAAAAATGCGAGAGAAAGACATTTAGACCATTGCCACGATACAGGTGAAATAAGATATATATGCTGTAGAAATTGTAATATCACTTTACTTTCAAATTCACAGACTTAGGGGGATATCTATAGGCTGTGGGTTTTTTGTTATAAATGTTTATGATATTTTGTTTTGTGGGAGATGTGATGACAGCTCCATAGTGTGTCTCAAGCTTCCATATTTCCATTGTGTTTTTCAAATTTCAAGTTTTGAAAAATTCAATTTTTTCTTTCATCATTAACTTCATATAATTCTCCATATTCAGCATCATCATCACCTATTATGTCTAATCTATCTATTAAATCTTTTTTAGTCCCAGTGAAAAATGTTATGGCTCCATTATAAGCTATCCACCAATCCTTTTTTTTATGGCTTCCATCACACATAATTCCCATTATGGGATGACCACCCCCACATTCACATCCTTCTTCTTCTTCATCTGGACATTCACAATCTCCTATCCAGTGTCCTTCTTTTCCACAATCCAGCTCAAATTTTCCGTTTTCATTCATTTTGTATGACATTGTTAAGTGTGATTTTGACTAAGTGTGATTTCATTTTTCAATTTTTTTTCCCATATATAAATCCATCAAACTTCCATATATAAACCATGGAGATTATCTGGTTAGATGGATATATTTTTTTCTCCTTAGAAATTATAAATGAGTGATACAGAAAATATTACTATAGAAGTTAAAGATCCAGAGGATATTTTTATAAAAGAGGAGCCTAAGAAAAAGAAAAGAGTTTTAACTCAAGCTCAAAAAGACGCTTTAGCTAAAGGAAGAGCGAAAGTCAAAGAAAATAAAGCTAAGAAAAAATCTACAGCTGAATTAAAAAAAGAACAAAGAGAAACAAAAAAGGAATTAACTAAAACACAAAAAAGACAAGCAGAAGCCAGAAAAAAAATGAAAGATAATGAAAAGTTAGAACAATGGGAAGATAAAAAATATGAAGCTCTGGGAAATTTATCATGCTCAATGGCATATAAAACCATGGAAAGTTATTTAAACACTCTAACAAGAGAGCAAATTTTAGATGATGACAAGCTAAAAGATAGATTACAATTTATGGTGAAACATTTAGAGCTTAGAAAATAAAAATATCTTTTATAAAATAAATGAATGACTATAAAGTATATCCTCTAAAAGTAGATGAAGATAAACTGGGAGAAAAACACAAAGAGATTATTCCAGATTTAGTCCATTTTAATGTTATGTTAGGAAAAATTAGGTCTGGAAAATCTGTGCTTCTACAAAATCTTTATTTATCTCCTCGCTTCTATGGCGAAGATTATGATGTTAAAATATTAATATCTCCTAGTGTCCATAATGATACACAAATGAAACATATGGTAGAAAATTTTGATTATGTTTTTGATAGCTATAGTGAAGATTTATTAGAAACTATAATGGATATGATTAGAGATGATGAAGATGACAATAGATTTTTGTTAGTTATGGATGATATTATGGGTGATAAAGGTTTTGTTATGAAAAAAAATGGAAAACAAGATGCTTTTAGCAGTATGATTACAAAATATAGACATATCGGTAGTGAAGCTTTAGGCACAGAAGGTAGATTAGCTATATGTCTTACATGTCAGCTATATAAATTTTTGACAAATACTATTAGGCAAAACATTCAAGGATTACATATTATGGGGACATTTCCAGAAAGTGAATTAAGAAAGGTGGCTGAAGATTATAGTTTTATAGGAGGAAGTGAAAAAGAGTTTTTAAGAATTTTTAAAGAGAGTAGAAAAAATCCTTTTGACTTTTTGTATATAAATATTCCCAGACTGGAAGCATGGAGAAATTATGATGAATTGTTATGGTCTAGTGATTTAAATCAAAACTCTACAAATATCAAAGAAAAAATGGAAAAAAAAAATGAAGAAGAAGAATAAAAATATTTATACATAAATATATGTCATTAGCCAGTATTCTACAAGGTTATGCGAATGATTTAACTGCCAAGGAGAACCACAATACAGAAAACGAACAAGAGATTAGTGATAGAAAAGCTAACACTATAGAAGAGCAATTTCAAAACCATATAGATCATATCACAAGTGGGGCAGCGGATTTAGGTGGAGCGTCTACAGCTTTTCATTTAGGTAGAAAAGTCTATAAGGCTTACAGAGATGCTAAGTCTGGAATAGAAGCTAAGAAAGCTGAAATAGAAAAAGCAAAAAGTAACGCTGGACAAGGAAAAGAAAATCCTTCTGGTGAAAATGGGGATGCTGTTAAACCTAATCCACAAGGTGATGCTGACCCAGTAAGAAACGCTGGGGGAGGTGATGCTATAGCTGAAAACAATGGAGCCAGTAGTGAATTAGATAATAGAGTAAGTGAAGTCCAACAGAGATTTAGAGATTTAAAAGCTAAACTTAATGCTCCAACTGAGGGGGCTTCTGGTAGTATTGAGGAACAAACAGCAGCGAAAACAGCAGCTGGACAACCTATTAAAAGCACTGAACTTCCTTATCCAGAAGTAGAACCATTATCTCAATCTGGTGCTACTATATCTTCTTCTAATACAGGAGCTTCAGCAGGTCAAGCAAGTGCCCCACAACAAGCATCTCAAGCTGATGTAAGTGCTGAAGCTGATAGCTCACAAGCTAGAAGTGTGGCTCCAGCTGAACCAAAGCCAGAACAATCATTTCTGGGAAGAGAAGGCTCACCTAATACTGGTCAAGGTGGAGGAGGTCTGGAACAAGCAAAACCTCCTAATCCTAATCAAGGTGGAGGTGGAAAACCTGCTGACCCAGCTCCAGCTAGTGAGCCTAATGCTCAAACTACTTCTGTAGATAGTCAAGTAGGAAAACAAGCAACAAATCCTGCTGAAATGTCAAATGTGGGAGCTGATAGTGAAAATGTTATAAAGTCTAGTGTAATGGATGATGCTGGGAACATGGCAAGACAAGTGGGAGGAAAATTAGCAAACACTGCTAAAGCTTTAGTCCCAGATAGTGTTAATTCAGCATTAGATACTGGTTTAATCACTACTGATGCTGTTTTAGATAGTGTCCCTGTAGTGGGAGAAGTAGCTTCTGTAATCACTGGTCTAATAGGACTTTTTGAAGGAATAGGTCATAAAAACGACCCAGATAAAGAAACCACAGCTGTCGGTGCTCCTGCCACAGCTACAACTGGAATAGACCCTCAAGCGGTAGCAAAAGCTCAAGCTCCACAGACTACGGCTACTATTGTTTAATTTTTTCTTCTAAAATTTTAATATGGACTTGTTTATCACTTATGCCATTAAGAATGGTAGTGATGAGGAAATTTTGAAAAGGGATATAGAAAGACTAAAAAAAATATCAAAAAGTAGAGATTTTGACGAACTAATAGGAAATTTATCAAACTTCACACCTATTATAGAAAAACTATTAGATAAATATACTTTAGCTACTGTAGTGGAGATATGCGACACTATGAAAAGAATATTTAAGTTTTATAAATGTGATAGCTATTTCTTATATAAATTTGTAGATGAATATAATAATCTTTTAGATCTAAAGGAAAATAAAGACATGTATTCAAAATATTCTATTTTTGATGTAAGAGATAAAATAAGACAATCTATGGAAGTTTTCTACAAAAGAGAATTTTGTTTTACATATTTTAGAAATTATTTAATATTATGTATATTCTTATTTGAGCTTCCTTTAAAACTTATTAACTGGACAAGAATAAAATTAGTTAATGCTGATTATGAAATTTTAGAAGAATTTGATGATTATTGTATTTACTTAGTATATCAGCAAGGAGAATGCTACTTTATTTTTAACAAATTATATAATGGCTTTAAGGGACAATATATTCACAAAATTAAAGACCAGCAAATCCACAAACTTTTAATAAAATATCTTTTAAAATTATCTACAAATAAGCAACATTTTATTACAAATAAAAGTGGGAAACCTATTACAGAAACAAATTTATCTAATGCTATATCAAATTTTACACGAGATTTTTTCGGTAAGTGTATATCATTAAATAATTTGAGATTACAATATAAAACTTACATAAAATTATTAGTTAATGAAGAAGATATGGATATAAAACAAAAACTATATAAATTTTAATCACCATAAAATTCTTAGAGCATGATAGGCTGGAGATAAAGGATTATCCACAGCTCTTGAGCCATCTTTTAATTTAATTCCACTCATTCTTGCTCTAAATGATGCTCTTCTTTTACTATCTCCATGGTCTTTACTTTTCCATATGCCAGTTTTATCCTTGAAATGTCCCATATTTGAAGCACCAAAATGGATAGTCCTTGTCTTTCCTTTATGAGTTACTTCCACCTTAAGTTTTTTTCCAGAGATATTAGATTTTTCATAATTATATCTACCAACTTTCACCATTTATATTTAAGCAAGATATTATTTGAATTTCTATATTTAAAGAGCTATTCAAAAAAATTTAAATTTTTCTCAACGAATTTATTTTGTGTCAAATCTGTCATTTTTGTCATTTTTTTTTAAGATATAAAAAATAAAATGTATATTAACAATATATGAGTGGAACTTTAATTTGTGGAAAGACTACTGGCAATTCTGTAGTCCCTGTATTAGTTAATACAGATGGCTCTATAGAAATGACAGCAGAAATTTCAACTGCTGGACTTGCTACAGAAGCAAAACAAGATGATATAATAGCTGACTTAACAGATGGAACTCAATTAGCAAGATGTATGGGTAGTGAAGACCCTAATGACCCAGCTGCCACACAAAAACAGCTTCACCTTGATGGTAGTGGTAATCTTTTAACCAGTATTGTCTCCAGTGTGAATATACTTCCTGCTAATTCAGTGAATAGTGGTATTACAAATGACCCAGCTAATTCTCTGGCTGTAGGTCTAAGAGGTAGAACAGATATAGCTGATGCTTCTACAGAAACATTTTTATTAACTGATGCCTCAGGACATTTAGAAGTAGCAGTAGATGATTTTGTTAAAGGACAGGATACTATGGCTAATAGTTTTCCAGTGGTTATTGCCAGTGACCAAAGTGTATTACAAATCCAGCCATTAAGAGATGCTAATGTTACTGCTGTTACTACAACTGCTGTGGGTGCTAATGGAACTTTTACTTCTTCTTCATTAGATTTAAATGGATTTAGTAAGATGACTATGTTAGGAAATACTACAAATACTACTGATGAAATGAGATTAGAAGTTAGTGTAGATGATATAACATTTTTTAAAGACCCTACATCAGTGTTATATGATTTTACAACTGGTGATTTTACAGCTCAATTAAATAATGATGGCTCAGCAGGGGCTATTAGATATGTAAGATTAACCCAGACAGATACTACAACCACAGCATTTTCAGTCCAATTCGGTGCCAGTAGAAGATAAAAATAAATTTTTTTCTTAACACATTTTATTAGAATGATTATTGATTGTAATAAAATATGTCAATGGATAAATAATTTAGCTATAGCCATGATAGAATTATGGAAGCCAGAGCCAGTGTGTGAAGGATGTCCATGCTGTTTAGAAAAATCTAAAAAGCAGAAATAGTAGGACATAATACAGCATTAACATTAACATTTATTAATATATCACCACCTACTGCTGTGGGAACATAATTAACTTTTAACACCTTTCCAGCTGTTATTAAACCATCTAAGGTATATGATAATTGCTGATAAGATGTAGTTACAAGAAACTCACCTATACTTGCTTGAATATTTGTGGCTGGATCAAATTCATAAACTATTATTTTTCCACTGGGTGAGTAGGCTGCTATGTGAATATCTCTAACTATTAATTGTTTATTAGCAGGGACTTTATAATAAGAAAAATGACTAACATTTTCTGTAGCTCCCATATATCCTAAGATAGCTCCAGCATCACCAGTTATAGTTATGGCTCCTTCATTGTGTCCTAATGACCCCACTTCTGTTATAGTCATTCTGTGAATTCCAGTGAAATCAACTCCCATTAAACCAGAGCCAGTATTTACATCATAAATAGAATTATATTCTACACCATCATCATCCACACCTTGAATTCTAATGTGTCTGGCTCCAGTCCCAGCAGGCTGGTTATCATTTGCTCCAGCTACAACTAAGGAAGCTACAACATTAGAAGCTGTATATTTATAATCGCTTGTTAATCCTATAGTTACTTCACTAGCTGGATTACTTCTTAAAATTCCTTGAATGTTTATTTTTTTAAAATCACTCTGTATATTTCTTACTAAATCAACTTCATAATTATTAGCAAGTCTTACTAAATTAGTATTATCATCTATGCTTAATGTAGAATTAAGGAATGTCTGGCAATCAAATTGTGTGGCTATGGAAACAGAACTATTAAGAAAAATTAATCCTTCTGTGGATGTGGTATTAACAATTTCTACAGAAAAGAAGGATTGTGGTATAGCAAATTTTCTTGCCATTGTTACACCAGCTGTCTGTGTTTTACTATAAAATAAAGTTTTTTCACTTTCATTAGCAGTAGGACATTTATAGATATTTAGAGTATAATCTACATCACATCTTAAATTTATAAATAAAGTGGAAAATGATCCAGCATAAACTAATTTACTTAAAAAACCATCTTCTATAAAAACCCCATTTATGGAGCAGTCTTGAAGAAAACGAAAATGTTTAGGAACGACATTTAATGACATATTTAATATTTTATTAGATAAAAATTTAAAATAAAAATATTATCCAAAATTATATGTCTCAACAGATTGCTTCTAAGATGATTTCATTAGTGCCTACAAATGGCACTGAATTTGATGTTAATTCTGGTCAAAAAATAATTTTTGAATTACAGCCCTCCTTAGGTCTTGTTAAAGGTAGGGATAGTTATTTAGCCATTGATGTTTTAAATAATTCAAGTGATAAAAAAAGATTTATGCTTAACAATTCAGCAGGTGTAGATGCTATATTAGACAGAGTAGATATTTATTCTCTTAGAACTGGTCAGCATTTAGAAACCTTACAGAACTACAACCAGTGGAGTGCTATTACAAACCAGTATCTTTTTGAAGATAAAACTAACTTACAACAGCTTACAGGTGTAGGAAATAAAGTTAATGCTAAACAGAATACAGGTGGTAATATTGCTCCTACTCAAAATAGTGTAGCTGATTTAAATAATAATATTTTATCTCCTATAAATACTTCTGGTGAAGCTGTTTATAATTTTAGAAGATATACAACTCCATTAAAAGCTGGTATATTTAGATACTGGGATGATGAAAGATTATGTAATGTTTTAGGTCTTCAAGGTCTTAGAATAGAAATCACCACATCAGCACCTAGTGAAGCCGTTTTCGGTATGGATGCTGAAGAAGCTGATGGAACTTTAAAAGATTTATATACAGAAACTGAAGGTTTAGCCATGGATGATGTTGCTGGTGCTCCATCTAATACAATTACAACTACTAATGATTGCTCCATAAATGGCTGTGGTTTTGCTGTAGGAAATCAAATTAGAGTTAAATCAAATGTTGCTGACCATGATAC
>TARA_R100000697_G_scaffold36582_1_pt1 | contig 21167 bp, 35 predicted proteins | sample TARA_R100000697 | Tara Oceans TARA_R100000697 (sample SAMEA2622788) | marine metagenome | biome: marine biome (ENVO:00000447); feature: surface water layer (ENVO:00002042); material: "saline water (ENVO:00002010), including plankton (ENVO:xxxxxxxx)" | depth 5 m
GGGGGTAATTGTCCCTCTCACTATCTAAAGTGTGGGATTCATGTTTGTTAAAATCCTAAAATCTTCACTAAAATGATTTCAAGACCCAATATGGTCGGCAGGTTTGCCCCTAAACTTGCAGGTGGAACAAACTACATCAATGAATCCGTTGTTTAACAATACCTCTAATTGAGGCCATGATAAATCCATCATAGGTTTCGTAGGCGGTTCTTCCATCCTATATTCAAGATACAATTTGATGGGGTGAACTTCCATTGAACCACAATGAGGACAGGCATTTTCAAATCGGCTCAAAATAAAATCTCGCTTCTTGGCTCGTAATTCCTTTTTCCTGTTGATGTTTTTTCTAATCAACGGTTCACGGTTTTCGCCATAATACTTGGGATTATACTTTGCCATGTAAGCCCGTTTCTTTTCGGGGTCGGAGTAAGGCATAAAGAAACCTTAACCTCCTAACTATCTAATGCTACGGGTTCAAGACCTTGTGATAGCAAGCATCATCAAACCTGCGGTAATGGTAAAATAACCTGCAAAGCGAAGATTAGCGGGATTGTAAATTGCTACCAATGCACCGACACCGATAACGACAAGTGGAATTGATGTTTTTCCTTGTTCCATACTGAATACTTGGTGAAACGACTATCTAACAACGAGGGTATATGAAGAATCCAAGTTTCAGGTAAAACAAAAAGCCCGATTAAAGCATTCCACCTGTTAAAAGTGCCAAAATGCCGGGAACAGCCGCAATCAAAAACTCCCAACGCATCTTTCTTTCCTCCGCAGTTTCCGTTTCCATTCGGTTAATTTCCGCCTTAATTTCCGCAATCTTTTCTTCCACTACGGCAATACGAGTAATCAAAGGTGGTTGTCCGTTGCCATCACGAATGGTTTTGTTTAACGAAGTAATGTCATCTTTGAGCCTACCCATTTCGGTTTCAATACGAGCAATCACTACTTTAGCATCTTGAGTTTCCTCAATAAAAGTTTCAAGAATGATAGCGAGGTCTTCGGAAAATTCCTCAACAAGTTTTTCCGCTTCACGACTCAAACGGAATCCTCTCCCGTAATTTGTGTCTTAACTGTTTAGCGGTGCGGATTAAACAGTCATAACGGCGGCGGGTCAAACCGCATAGGAAATGGACATTATCGGCAGTATTTTCCGCTTGTTGTAGTGTGCTTTCAATTGTCATCTTTTCATCCCCATGATAACGAGTGCGCCAAAACCAATAAAACTACCTAAGAAAACAGGGTTTGTCATGGTGGACTCGGAGGCTTTGGCTTTAGGTTTAGTAGCGTCAGTAGCAATCTTAGACGCTTTAGGTTTGGCAAAGGCTCTTTCTTGCCAACCTTCCGAAATAGAATTGGTGGTAATCGGGCCACCTTTCGCCCATGTATCACAGGTTCGGGCGGAATGACATTTGAAATGGTGCATCCAACAATAACCCAAAACTCCTTCGCCATCGGAAGTTTCTCCGGGCATACACGCCTTCATGCGAGGCGACCTGTCAAATGCGACACAATTTCCGCACTTAGACTTTTTGGCCGCTTTAACAGTAGTTTTCCATCTTTTCGCAATTTTCTTCCAATAATCGCCGGGTTCATCCACATTGAGAGGGCCATATTCGTAATTTTTGATGGTTGCATTACGATTTTTAGTGTTGATGGCTACATCTTGGGTGGCGGGAGGACACTCCATTTTGCTCTCCGACTCGGAGGCTTTACAACCACAAGTGGAACACATTGATTTCTATTCAGTTCGCCCACTATCTAATGCTTTCTTTGGGTAAAAAAAGTTTAGGTTATCCTAAATTAAGCCCACTTTTCGGGGTTATTGGTTTGATTCCAACCCACTTCCAAGATAAAAGAGTCGTTAAGAATGGTTAAAACTTCGTCAATCAAACCTTGAGGGACATTTTTGCCTGTTTCACGAATCGTATAATGGGAGGCATCAACGATAAGGTAAGTTTCGGGAGAATCGGTGGGTAAATAGCAATTGAATGCTAAACCATCGTAGTCAATGTATTCGTATCGCCAATCCGCATCATGGTTTTCCGTCAAATGCTTGCTCAAATTATCAAGAATGGGATTATCCATCATAATTTATGATTGGACTTACAGGTATTTATACCTCAAGACCTGCTTCCTTTCGGAGTTTGTTGGTATAATCCTTGTTGGCTTGAATCCAAGCATTCCAATCAGCACGAACCCACTTCTCGTCAGCCCATGCTTCAATTTCCCAAAAGCACTCATCGTCAAGGAAATCTAATGAATCGTCAAACTTGCCATCAATGAAACGGTCAATGCGGATTTTTGGTATTCCCGAATAATCTTCATCGTAGTCGTCTTCCTCCATCAAATTATCCATCGCATTTTTCGCATCAAGAATGGCAATCCAAAGAGGCATATTCAAGGCGGGAGAAGTGCTACTAAATGCACTCCTTGTTTGCCAAGACATATCCCAACAGTATTCGGCATCTGTTCGTTGTGATTCGGCTTCCAAGAGTGCGTTCAATTCGTCGCTCATACCTTGTGGTAGGAACTCCACTATTTAATCTTTACTCCGAAGCCACTTCGTTTTCCACAGGGTTGAAGTCAATTTCGCAAACATCGTTATCGCAAAATCTTTCCACTACGATTTCTTCACCTTTGACACGACCAAAGGACAATTTACCGACCTTTGCATTCATTTCATTGTAAGTTTCTTCGTCAATGGCTTCGTATGGCATTTGAGGGTATGCGCCGTAATCCAAACGAGGGAGGAAGGAAATACCTTTCAGTTGATATTGGAAAACATCAAGGGCTGATGCAATTTGTCCACCTTCGCCTTCGGGGTCAAATGTGACGGTGCATGAAACTTGATTATCCGCCCAATAACGCTGTGCAAGTGCCGCAAGGGACAATTGTTCCCACATGGAAACCGAATCTAAGGTTCGGACTCCTTCTCCAACATCAACAGGAATTTCCACAACAACGGTAGTATCTTCCGCACCAAAAGCAGGTTCAATCTTGTAGCCCGCTTTTTCTAAAGCAGGGACAAGGTTAGAGTGAACACCAAGACGCATTCTCCGAATGTAATATCGGCTTTCGGGGAAATGAATTCCGGGTGTAGCACCTGCAAGTAGGGAAACTGTTCCCGATGGTTTGATACTTGTTGTCTTGATGGAACGAGGAATTGCCATCCAATCGGAATACTCTTTGTCCAAATGTTGAATGTGAGCATATCCTTCATCCATCCAATTTTTCAATTCGCCAACACCACGATTGGCAATAAATTGAGCAATTCCCGACATTGAGCAACCAATTCTGCGATTTCGTAGCATCACCCGGTTGGTTTCGGGCCAATGAGTTTTACCCAAAGTGACGGTTTTGGCATAGAGGTAAGCATACTTCAAGGTGGTTTTGTAATCGTCAATGGAATCGTGATTGGTTGGAAATGTTTCCACAAGACAACACAATTCGTGTGATTCAAGGGTTTGTTCCAAACATGGATTTCCCCCGCTTGCTCGCTTGTCTTTCCAATTCGGTTCATCGGCCATTCGGCCATACTTTTTCATGTTGTGAAGCCATGCGTAGCCGGGTTCTCCGTTGATACGGACTCTTTCAGCCGATGGTCGGTAATCCATTCCCACTTCGGCATAAATGGAATTGTTAGAAGTCCAACCATAGGTTGCACGATGAGGATTTACTTCGTAATTCTTCAAATCAAGGTATTCATCATTGTCGGGTTCTCCAAAGACAATTTCCGCCGTTCTTCGCACATTACCTGCGACAACACACTTTCCAATGAGATTCATAATGTCCACAATGGAAGTAATAGAAATAGGCTTGCCGATTTCCTCATCTAAACAATCCCTAATTTGTTGATGCAATTCAATAAGGGGTTGTGGGCCGCTTGATTCGCCACCGAATCCCTTGATAGGAACACCTGCGGGGCGAATGGAAGTATAGTCAAACTCAATCTGTCCTGTTCCCATTGAATAAGAGTCAAGAAGCAAACGGACTGATTCAACCCAACCCTCTCTTGTGTCGGGAATTGTCCAATTTTCAATCCTACGCTCTCTATTTGGCCCTTTTAGAACAAGTGACCCTGCACCTTTCGTGTCAAATCCAACGCCGACTCCTAACATAGAAGCATCCATGAGAAAACAAAATGGATTCGCAAATTCCTTTGCGATGTTTTCGGTGGAAACGAAAGCACAATTATTCAAAGCGGCAAAGAGTCCTTTTTCTTCCGTAATTGGTGTCCCCATAGCCCATAGTCCACGACCCGGCGGTAAAAACTTCATTTGGAAAATGCGGTCATACATTTCTTGGGCGGAGTGTTGGGCTTTCCAAGAATTCCAACCAAGACCATGAGCATCAATGTGTTTCTTTTGCATGTTGAATGTTCCTTCAACGACTCTTTGAACGGTTTCCCACCATTGTTCATTTTTGCCATCATCCTTCAAACGAGAATAAGTGCGATTATACACTAATTCACCTAAACCGTTGAATCCAAAAGGTGCTTTCTTTCTTTTGTATTTGGCTACGAAATTGTCCGATAACTTAAACGGTTTATTTTGCATGATTTCACTTCCTCTCCGCCGACATTTAAGACCCGCAAAATGCGCCATCGGCGGGAAACTATTGTTGTGTTTGGAACTATCTAAATGTTGAGGCTATCTTGAAAAATCTGTCTTCAAGACCCAATTGAATAGCCTTCAAGACCTCATTCTGTAATCTTTTGAAAAATGGTTTCATCTTTCTTTGAGCGTGATTTGATAACATTGATTTCTTGGTCGGTGCGGAATCTTTGGGCTAACTGTCGTGGGGTCGGGACTTCTTTTCGGCCATTGTCTTTCAAGCGAACAATGATTTGGCGGGCAGTTAATTGTTCCATCAAACCCATCACTTTCTTTGCGGCCTCAAACATGGTTGGTTTCTTGTTCATGGTTTCACTTCCTATGCGGTTCTTGGGGCAATCCATCCGTTGAGGATTAACCCTGCTTCCTTCCATTCCGCTTTGATAACGGCATCGTGGCTACCTTTCAAGGTAATAACCGTCTTGGCTGATGCAACGGATAAGAGGGAAAGTAAATTGGAAGGGGTCAAATTAGTCGCCCATGTTTGAGATTGTTCAGCATGGAGATTGACTTCATCGTGGCTTAATTCCATTGTCAAAGTTTCCTCATCATTCTTGGCTTGGAATTGAATGCCTTCACCGTGATTAACTTGAATTTCAAATGTAGGAATATCTTTACAGGTGGTCAAGAATGCTTTGGTTTGCTTAAAAGGTAAATCAGCCGACCACTTAGAGTCAGTAGGCGGGGCTTTGTGCCGCTTCATCAATGAAGCGTTTTTGCACCGAACACGCTTTTCCACACCATTTGCTGATAGGATAAGCCATGTAGGGTCGTCAAGGTTATACTCCATCATTAGAGTGTCCTTTACAACAAGGGATTTCGTCATGTCTTTTACATCAGCAATCAAAAGAGCGACTTCCACAGGATTTTCGTTGTCAAACTCATACACTTCGGAAGATGCTTTGGGAATCTCAATGTCAAGTAAAGCGGTGTTATCCGATTTGAGGGTGCGGGTTTTGATACCTCCCTTAGAGAAGTTAAGCAAAATCATGTCGGTCATATTTTCCACGCCTTTTACAAAGGCTTTTGCTGTCTTGGCTGATAATTCAATCTTCATGTTTATGCCTCCGTGAACCAATCAAGGTTTCTTTGAGTCGTTTCGCTTTTCTTCCTTTCACGAATTACTTCGGGTTTTTGCGGGGTCGTTCCCCACTCTTTGTTGATAAATGCTTCCACTTTCGCCCAAGTTTTACCCACAACGATTTTCTCGTCTTTTGCGGCCGCCCAATTACCAAATAAGGCTTTTAAGGTCGGGTAGTGGTCATATAGAGATTTTGCCTTCTCCCTGCCAATGCCGGGAATGGCTTGAAGTAGGTTATGGTGGGCGTTGCGAGATGATTTTACGGCCGTCACAGGGCGAACAAAATGTCCTTGTGTTTCATCTTCCAATCGGAGTTTGAAAGCGTTGATGTAGCGAGCCGTTTCGGTGATAGTATCTGTATAGACCACAGGGCATACTTCAACGGAAACACGGTTAAGGAACGCACGGAAATGTCCCCAATCATCGGGACTTGGTGAATAGAAATCTTCGGGTTTGCCTTCCACGATGAGAGCGTAGTTATCGTGCATTTCAATCATACGAGCAATTTGGTCTTGGAGTCGCTTTGACTTCCATGCGTTGAGGCCATCACCCCATGTCTTTCGTTCAAAGACCCAATCAGTATCACCACATTCAATGAGAATATCGCCCACAGGCAATCGCTTTTTCTCATCGTGCTTCAAGATGTGCGAAAGAAACTCCCCTTCATTAGAATCAATAGTGATACGACAGGGCATATCTTATCATTGTGCAAAGGTGTATCTAAATGGTCGGGTTCAAGACCCAATCATCTTTCCCAAATATCGCCCTCTAAGCGAACAACCTTTGGGAGAGTATCTGTCGCCAAATACGAATCAATGACTCCTTGAACAAGGCGGAAAGAAATTGGGTGTGAACCGCCCACCGACCAATGAGAATGGTATAGAGGTATTCCTCCCTTTGGCTTGGTGTAATCGTAGCCCTGCTTCCAATCATAGATTGTGCAAACGACTCCATCAATGCTGATAATCCATTCTTTGCGGATTTTGCTTCCCCTGCCGTTGCCGTTGTTAATGGAAGGCTTGCCGAAAATCTTCTTGAGAGTAGCATAATCAACACGAAGGATGCCTCCTTGACCCGATGTTCCTATGCACTTCGCATAGGGCAGGTTGGTAATGATGCCACTTTCATTTTCAATCCAATTATCGTTAAGGACTTTTTGAATGGTGTTAGGACTCTTAGAGGCTTTCTTACGGCGGAACATGATTCAACCCACACGCATTCAGTATTTAATCTTTACGAACCGTTTTCTTCAAATTGACCCAATCCCGTTTCCACTTGATTACGCCGCCGTGTGAGGAAATCGTTTTCAAGATTATCAATCCTTGACAATTCAAAAGATTGTTTATTGGTTGTCCAAGCCACATTCTTTACGCCCATATTTTTGAGGACTTCCACGCAATTTGCACAAGGCTTGGCATTCGCCGTTGTGCCATCACGAAGATGCCGTATGACAACCATTGTCGTGTTCTTTCCCCTGCGCTTTTGGAAACGGATTTTACGGAGGCAATCTATTTCAGCATGAATGGAAGCACCACGAAAACCCTTCTTATTGACACCGTAAGCAATTGGTTTTCCATTCCTTAGAAGGAAGGCCACCATCGGGACACGACAAGTGGATTCCAACGCCTTTTCCTTTGCTTGTCCAAGCAATACCTCAAGGTTCATGGGGTTCAATCCTATGAGGGGGTATTTCAAGGTTGCTTGATAGTATAACGAGCCTTGACGAATCGCTCATCATCAGCCACATAAAATGGGGGCGAATAAACCATGTAGTTTTCAGCATCGGGGTTGTGATGTGCTTCAACATGGTAATTCATGCGCTTTTCAAGGTATTCAATCTGCTTATCAGTATGATAGTAAGCGGTGCGAGAATGCAAAATACCATCCCAATATGTGTATTCTTTTACAGAATAGTAGTAGCCATAGGAATTGGTGTAGTCGTAATAACGATACCCCGAATAGCGATAGTTTCCATGATGCTTTACAGGCCACAATTCAAACTCCTGTGTGCCTTCGCCACTCATGTTTTTAGGGACTCTCCCATCAATAGTAATGAAAATGTCGGGCATATTATCCAATTCTTCACCTTCGGGTGCATCACGGAAGCCATACCAATGTCCACGAATCTTTCGGGAATTGACCCTGCGCCACCTTTGACCGTCTTTAACAACCATGATTTTTGGTGGGGGTAATCGGGTTAATAAAGTTTCCTCTTGTGAAATTAGGAATTAAATCAAATAAATGTGGGTTTTAGGTTGAACTCAAGTTAGACTCTTACTTTGTAAGAGTATAACTCAACGATTTCTAATCTTTTTTGTTGAGATTGTCAATTTGTTGAGATTGTTTTCGGTTAATCCAAAGATTGAGCATGACGATGCCAAAAGTAGTAATGGCTAATCCTGTTCTAATGGCCGATAATTTAGTGCGCTTAATTGATTCTTCCAATTGTCGGTCAGCGTGGCTTTCCGCCTTTTTCCTACCCAACATTTCATTCTTTTCCGACTTTCCAACCGAAACTCCCATAATCAAAGATGGTTCATACCCATATTCCTCATCGTGGTAAGTTTCCTTAACGAATAATTCTATCGGTAAGTCAAATTTCTTCCGTAATTTTTCTTGATAGGCTTTTACCTTGTCTTTTGTTTCTTCCGTTGGGAAATACCTCCATAAACCGTAGTCATTGTCGCTCACATATTTCAGTAATGAATCGGACATGGCGGCTTTGGAAAGTTCAAAGCATTTTCCCTTTCCATCAAAACTGCACCTAAACCTCCGACTTCCATGAGCAATAAATACATCATCCTCACCGTCTTTAGGTTGGCTTTTTAAGATGTCGTCATAAGAGTGACTCTTTTTTATTTTGAACTTTCTAAACACATCTTCAATTATTGCGTTAATCAAATTCTCCCATGCAAAATATCTTTTTGAGGATTCGGCCTCAAAAGATTCAGCCATATAATTTCCGTCTTTGTCCATATAATCCGCAGGGTCTATCTCACCACTACCATAACAAATTTCACATTCTTCAAAATCACCATCGGCGGGGTCATAGCGAGTGGCGGGGTAATAATTGGTAATGATGAAACCTTCACCTTCGCAATCCGAACATCTTTCAAAGCCTACCAAATTAGAATCTTCCACGCCGACTAAATCAACCCATTCTTCAACTTTATCTTCTTGAAAACCTGCCTTTTCAATTTCTTCTGTTGGCAATTCATCCTCATTTTTGACCGAAAATTCAATCTTTCTTGCTAAATCGGGATTTTGGGATTTCAACTTGGAGAAATACGCTGTTGATTTCTCAACGGAAGGTTCGTCTTCGGAAGCGTATTCTTCTCGGAATTTGCGTTTGTTATCTGCCATGATAAGAACAATCATAGCCGCTTCATCGCCCATCATTTCCGCTTGTTCCATCGCTTCGTTCATTTCTTTCTTAGGAACATTTTGTAGCATCTCCAAAATCTGCTCTAAATCCATTTGATTTAGTGGCGCACGACTTTGCATCTCACCTTTCAAAAACCAATAAGCGGATTGGTCTTCGGCATTCAAAAACTCAAAACGATACAGGGGCGTTTCGGGGTCGGTGGAGTATTGCGACTTGCGATATTCAATGTCGGGTTCTCCCCATGAGATAAGAAAACCAAGTTTTTCTATTTCACCATCTTCATTAAGGACTTTGTAGTTAGTGTCAAATTCTTCTTCTTCCACATATCTTGGATTATTGATGAAAAATTTGTGAAGACGACTATTTTCATCATCTAACATTTGATTTACCAATTCATACTCTTTTTCTTCAATGAACAATTCAAGGTCATTTTCCGCTAAAGGGTCATCTTCGTTGTATGGCCTCCATTCGTTCACGGTAGGCATCCAATCAAATCTCATTTCTCCCCATTCTTTGCCTCCTTCCGAAAATCCATACCTGTGAAAGTATTTCTTTTCTAAATAGTCAGCCATGCTTTATTTTAGGCACTCTCACTATCTAAGGCTTAGGAAAACAATTAGATACACAGTCCACTAATGAAAAAACATGGATGAACTTCGGATTGACGAACAATTGTTGAATAAGTGCATTGAGCAAGTCACCCAAAGCGGAGAAAATCAACATAGAGGAATCAAAGGTTTGCTTGAAATGCTTGCTATGGCAGGTTATCGTTGGCGAACTCCTGTCAAAGTTGTTCTGTTTAACTCCCTTCTTGAGAAAGAGGCGGATTTAGACGAGGATTACAATGCGTATCTTGACCGTAAAGCGTGTGGTGAAAACATTACATGGGAACAACACGATACGGAGAGGAAAGAATGAAGTGTCCTGTTTGTAGCACCCCACGAAAGCCGAAAGAAATGACCTTACACGGTAATTTTTGGGAATGTGGGTGCGGATATGCAATCTTAGATAACGAGAGGTCTAAGTAATTTGCATGGGGACATTATTTGAATGCGATAAACTCCGCTTGTCCGAAGAAAACTTCGGGGGCTTATGGCTATATTTGAAAGACACCACTTTAGAATTGAATCAAAGCGAAAAAGAATATGATTTTGCTTTCAATTTTGATGAGATTAACCACAAGGACTTGAAAAGCCTTGCATACGGCATCCTCGCCTATGTGGAAGGCGATACTTCCATTGAATAATCATTCTAATGGGTGCGGGATATTTTTATCCCCAAGACACCATCTTAGTGTTTTAACTACACCTTGAAGGGCTTTGAAATTACGAGCGTGTTCCACCCACTTTTTGCTTTTAGGGCGGAACTCCAACATCTTCATTTGGTGAAAATTAAGAGTCCTTTCGGCTTTATCAAGCATCGCCTCCATTTCTTCCCATGTTCGCTCATACGAAAACAGGTCGGAGTCCTGATGGTCAGATAGGGTCGCCATGTTGCTTCCTTCTCAAGATGTAGTATTTATATTTTGGCCTCGTCAAATAACTTAGATAATGCCTTTTCCAACCATGAAGGAAATTCGGTGTTCACAGGTTGATAAATCTTGAGATAGGGAGTGGTTAAAAGCGTGTGGTAGTCGTCAAAGATTTCAACAATGAGGGCTTGTTTTCCATCATCGCCTTGTTCTTTCCGAGTTCCTTCGTAAAGCACTTTGGCGACAAATGTGGAAAATGCCGCTTCCTGTTCAAGAGTCAAATTTTCACATTTTATGGCCGTAAATTGGGATGGAAATGGAATGGTTTTTAATTTGACATTCATAAGGGCTTCGTGAGTATTTTCAAGGATGGTGGGGTCTATTTCATCATAATTCATTGGTGAAGAATTATAGATTGTAAAAAATGTGTTAGGCCTTTCTTTCGTAAAGAAATTACATTTAGGTGCATTTTTAACATCGCTCTTTTTCGTATGAAACACCATCCTTCCTTCACGATAGGCGTTAATCATATTTTGGAGGGAAAATTCCTCCTTCATTAAACTATCAAAGGGTGGGTATCGCATAAACTCATCATAAGTGGGTTCTTCATCGTCAAAGAAAGTATCCATCTCAATTGCTTGTTTGATAAACTGCTTTGGAGTAGGCATGATTAGGATTAGGTTCGCCCACTATCTAAATTGTCGGTTGTCCATCCCCAAAAGGTAGTCGGACTAACCGCTTCCAAGTCAAGGCTCGGTGGTAATAATCATCAAAGATGAGATAACCCGAAATATCAAAGGCTTGGGTTAGTTTTCGCACTTGCTCGGCACTAAGCGAAACCTTTTGTCCATTCTCAATCTTTTCCCACGCTGAACCAAAATCTTTCTTGCACTTGGACTTAGACCACTTGTTGTCCTCTCGGACACGCTTCAATTTAGCCGATAAGGTCTTGATGTTGGCGGCGGAGTAGGTTCTAAATTCTTCGGAGGGAATCTTTTCAAGGGTTTCGTATTGAGCCAAAAGGGAGGCCGCTTTCTTTTCCCCGATTCCCTGCACACCCGGAATGTTATCCGATGAATCGCCCGCTAAGGCTTTCCAATCAGCGAAATGTTCGGGCTTAACTCCATACTTTTCTTCCACATCTTCGGAAGTAATTTCCTGTCGGAAATTGTGAAGGCGAACATTGGGATAACGAAGCATTTGAAACAAGTCCGTATCGCCCGACATAATCACGACTTCGTTTTGATTCAGGAGTTCTGCTAAACATAATTCCGCAATTAGGTCATCAGCCTCCAAATTTTCATCATATCTCGCTTCCCATCTCTTTCTTAACTCATTGACTTCAAGACCTGCTGACTCAAACACTTGGCGAACATCTTTACCTTCGTGAGTGGATGCGCCATCGGCGGCAAAAGTGCGATTGGCTTTGTAAGCATCGTAAAGGACACCCCTTCTTTGACGGCCTTTGATTCCATCAAAGCAAACGATAACCGAACATGATTTATCGTATTTAGGATTGACTCGCATTCTTGACATAAGCACTTCTAAGAATCCTAAATCGGAATTGAGGGCTTTTTGGAATTGATATTGTCGTTGAAACCAATTGATGTTATTGCGCTTAAATTGATTATGCGCTCGGCGCATTTTTCCTTTGGGCGACCAATGCTTCTGCATACGGCCTACAAAATAACCTGCGTCAATGAGAATGACCGTTGCCATTGATTAAAAATTGTTTGACGAAGTATCTATGACTTCGTGTGAGTAAGAGGCAGGGAGGGGTCGGGAAAATGACAACCCGTTGCGAACCCTGTTGTTCATCATCCGAAAATGAATCCCAATGGAGAGAGGTAGCCCCACTTATGTCGCAAGTTAAATTTGTGTGAAGGGGTTAATAAAGGTTTCAATCAAGACCTTTCCAATACTTGATGAGATATTTAGCATGATGGCTCAAAGGGTCGCTCATAGCGAGAGCATTTTCGGGTGTTAGCCATTGGTATTTGTCATGTTCATCGGAAAGAACGACTGTGGGTTCTTTACCACGAATACGAGCCATGATGCCATGATATGCTTTTTTCATATCATCGTCAATGTGCGGAGGCATTTTACGAATTACACAATCGGGTTCAATTCCTGTTTCCTCAAGTAATTCTTGAAGGGCGGTTTCTTCGGGAGTTTCTTTACCTTCCATTTTACCGCCGGGAAATTCCCACAAACCGTGCATAGAAGTTTCATTTTCGGAACGACGAAGTAAAAGAATCCGAGTCGGTTTTTGACCATCAATGTGAAGTAAGATACAACCTGCCGCTTGACGATATTCGGGATTGATAGGGGTTTTCATGGCAATCGGAGGAACAACCACTACTTAATGATTACGGATAAATACTTTTCCTTGAGCGCATCTTTGAAGGGTATGTCTTGAAGGGCTTCGTATTCAGTAAATTGTGAGGTTTTGATTTTACGATACGCTTCGGGTTTGAAATAACGGAAAATACGATGCAAACCATTTTTAGATTTCAAACGAGGATTGTCGCCAAAGTTATCAATTAGCCTTTCGTGAATGTGAGCAACCGATAAAGGTGTCTTCGCTTCACGAAGCACCCACCAAAGCGTAGCCATGAGGCTTACGGGCATTCCCCTTCCTTTAGAGGGTAATTCGGGGCTGAAAAACTTGACAGAACGATTACAAGGTTTCCAACAAGTTTTATCACAGTAATAGTATGCTCTATGTATGGTGGGTAGGCGTGTCAATTTACAATCACAAAACAAACAAGTTTTGTTAGGGCGTTGCCGTAGTGTAGGGGCTTGCGGGCGCATTGAAACCGCTTGAGGGATTACCTCAACAGGTATAAAAACCCTATGAAATTTATCAAGCCAACACAATGAGGCCAAGCAAGCCAACACCGAAAGCGATAGGCAACCAATTCATGCCCTCATCGGTAGGGTAAATACAAGAACCATCTTCCATTGTAGCATTGTATTGATAATTGGTAGCATTCCTATCTCGGCATCCCAAAACAGGAACGGCACTTGCCAAACCTTCCTTACCTTCGCTTTCAGTCGTGTAGGTCGCCACATAAGGAATGAAATCTTTCAATCCCTCCGAGTCCGAAGTGGTGGAAATTGTCATAAAAGGAGAATCGGCATCCCACTCAAAATTGTAGTCGGGATATTCTTCTCCTTCGGCATCCCTAAGTGGCCCTACTTGTCCATGAAGTCGCCATTCGGGTTCGCTTTCATCTTGAAATTCCACTTTGTATAGAGCATAGTAGTAAATCTTCTCAAGACCCTTCCCCGATTTGGAATCAACAAGTGTGTAGGTTCTGTCGGGAGTATAAGTCCCATCATCGGGATTGTATGATTCAAAGATTTCCAAACCGGGTGAGATATTACCAAAAACCATTTTTAATCACCAATTTAGGAAAGATTGAGAAGAATTGGTAATGACAGAACGCTTCAAGACGCTTTCAGCACCGAACATACCGCCCATTCCGCCACCAAATCCGCCTCCACTTGTGTTTCCACCTGTGCTTCCGCCTGTGCCTCCACTTGGAGGGGATTCATCGGGTTCATCGGTTTCACCTTCTTCCTTGTCTTTTGGTGCGGGGGCGAGTCCACCGCCTCCTATGTCATCAAAACCACCAAGACCGCCTCCGCCTTGACATTCGGGAAGGATTTGATTAAACCCATAATTGCAGTATTTGGGATTGCATACATCATTATCGGTAGGGTCTTTCACCTTATTTTCGTTATAGTTAATCGCTCTTGGGTCTGTGCATCCATAATCGGGCTTTAAGCCACCACAATATGTGTCTTTCCATTCGGCTGAACCACCAAATATACCACTCAAGACACCACCACTCGGACATGAATACTTATCCAACAAAGTAAATTTAGTCCCTTCAAGCATAGTATCACTTGGACATTCACACTCAACCGATTGACGAGTATATGCCGCCTTGAATCCGGGCAAAATGGTATCAATAAAGGTGTCGCCAATTGTTCCATTACTGTATCTTACATACCATTGACCCGAAGAATTTTGATAAACCTTTGGAGTCCTCACGGAGTCAAACAAGATTCCCCAAACTGCACCTGATGGTGTTTGCCAACTCCCCTTTTGCATAGTGGTTGGCGTGGTGATAGCAGGGTTGAGATTCCATATTTCGTCTTGAACCATGCCACCTGCGGAAGAAGTCGGCCTTTGGGAACAATCTTCTTTTTCGGAGTCGCACATAACATGAATGCGGGTTGGATAGGAAATAGAAACCGTAGGAAGGGTGCAACCGAAGGCTAAACCGCTTGTTGGTAAAGTCGCAGGGTAGCAAGGGGCATAACATTCTTGTCCCGCAGGGAGGATATTTGCAGAAGTGACTTCCACAGGATTTCCGACTTGTTTGAAACCATTACCATCGCCACAATCCACTTCCATTTGAGCGTAAAGTGGGATTTGGTTGCCTTCCATATCCAAACAAATGTTGCTACTTGAAGGATAAGATGTTCCATCGGATTTTACCTTATTATAACGGAATCTTCCTACATCAACAAAACTGTCCTTACGGAAAATAATAGCATCCCCTAAAGCACCTATTTTTCCGGGCATATAACCTCCAAATGCCGCCAAACATTCATTCCATGATGGGGCTACGGAGGAAGCAGGGTTTGTAGCATTTGCCTTAGTTATGAAGATAGTTTTGGTTAAACTGCCATTAAATCGGGGATTTTGATTCGCTGTCCATCTTCTTGTGGTTTGGAATCCTCCACTTCTTGTGACACCAATAGTGCAATCTCCGATTGGTTGGTTTTCGGGCAAACCTGCAAAGGCACTTTCGGTCATGGTGCTTGAAATATCCGATTGAATGGTGACGGTAAAGTAATACTTGGCATAATCCGAATTAGTGGCCGCCAATGGATGCTCAATCTTAACTGATTCATTAGCATTCCATAAAGGAGTAGCACAAGATGTTGCTTCATCTTCATCAACGGTGGAAGGTGTAGCACACTCGTCAAGGAATTCTCCTGTGTTTTCTAATTTTTGGGTTCTATTATCCGCTTCGCCATCTCCGCTAACGCCTGTAAAGGAAGGCGTTTGAGTATCTTCAAGAGTGGTTTCTTCCTCTTGACGGGTTAGGAAGTAAGCCGCTAAACCTGCAACGGCCACTCCACCAATCAATAATCCTTGATTAGCCATAGTAATGTTTGGGCTGTCCCGCTATCTAAAAACACGGATAAATCATATTAACTTTTTCTTTCCCCAAGATATTGAAGGAGTGTAATGCCTCCAATTAAGACCGTAAAGGCAAGCATACCGCCCATAAGGAACATTTCTTCTTCTTTGGTCATTTCTTGGGTAGGAATTCCACCCCCGCCACCCGACCCCAATTCGTCTTCGGTGCTATTGTTTTCTTCATTGTTGAAAGCAACAACGACTCCCCCACCTGCGTCAGTAGGCGTGGTGTTTGTGGGTGGTGCAAATCCAATAGGGACTTTGGTTAAGGTTTCCGAAGGAAGCCCCGAAGTGTATTTCGGATTGGCAGTTATCGTTCCATCGGGGTTATTTGTGAGAACCCAACCGTTTTCCCAAGCGGCAAGAGTTTGAGTCGTTCCCGAATCCATTGATTGCCACATTTCGCTATCTGTCATAAACGAAGGGGCATCGCCCGAATACTGAATTGTGAAGTTAGAACCGAGATTTTTCCAAAAGCCCATGCGATTTTCAAAATCTTCAAACATAGGTTATCCTTACTTCTCCGACTATCTAAGGCTAAATATGGAGTTTTGTATTGTGACCCGGAAAGTTTTCCGAATTTTTTAGAAAATTTTCGGAATTACTTGAGAGCGTAATATCCAACCGCCCCGATTACAAGACCAATAAGTGCAATTGTGCCAAAGCCCATTCCTTCATCATCGTCATCTTCATCGGTATCGCCGTTTGAGCCATTGGAATCTCCGTTGCCGTTAGAATCTCCATTTCCATCACCACTACTGTCGGGGGGTGTGCTTTCATCCAAAGTAGGGTTTTCTCCCGTTAAGTCGGGGGCTTTTGGAGAATCATTGGGAGAAAGGGACTCAAAGATTAAACCTTGTCCCGCATCTAACCTTGCTTTTACTCCGCCGTATTCACCTACTGTGGAATTTTGAACCAACCCTGCTTTGTTTGTTCCCGTATCTTGGTAATAATTCATAGGCATTCCTTTGAAATGATAGGTTTCGGTGGATTCCACCCACTTTACGAAAACGGAGAGGTTATTGTTGTTAGTCGTGTTGGGTATATCAAATTCCGTTGCGTTGAAAACTATGTTCTCGGATTGAAGCAAAAGCGAACCGATATTCAAACTATTTAGGGCATCATGGCCGAACATGATGTTATTTGGTTGCCCTTACTATCTAAAATCGCTTTCATACTTCGTCTTGGTCAATATGCTCTTGAACAGGCATATAGGGGTGGTAAATAACCATTCCCGAACCACAGGTATGACACTTTTTGTAATCCACTACACGCTCAAAAGTTTCATCTTTGGGGTCAGCCTCAACACGATAACCCATCCCTTCAAACAAACCATCACAAACTTCACACTTCATATTCATCATCCTTACATTTATTGATGAAATCAACAAGTATTTTAATTTTATCCACAGAACAAGACCATAGGAAACTCAATTTGTCTTGTTGAAACAAAGTCCACTTGGGCGCAAAATAATGCTCAAGTGAATTTGGAAAAACCAAATCCCAAAATTCCTGTCGGTTCAAACGATGAAGATACTTCAAATCATCAAGTATTCTTAGTGTTGTTTTGTAATTTGTCATTATTCACTCACCCGATAGTGAATCTCACGGACACCGTGCCTATTAACTTTGCGGTGCTTTTCAATGGGACTCAAACCTTCAATCGGTTGGCGAATGTGCGCCGAAAGCAAAGATGAAAATTCCTTTGGAGTCCACGAAACTTGACGACCATTGGCTCGCCACTCATCATAAACAATGTTGTGTAAATCCTTTGCACCCATGTAAGGTTCTTCTTTTTCTTCTTTCGCCCACAATGAATACTCTTGAAGAATCTCAATAGATGTCTTCAAGACCTGCTGACTTCTCTTTTTGCTAATGCCTAATCCTGTTCGGTTGCTACTTGCCATGAGTAAAGATAAACCCCACAGGTATTTGAATCATTTTGACATGAAAGCCATTCTTTCAGCATAACTCATAGTGTTCCATTTATACACAAATTGAGAAATTGATAATCCCTTCAAACCTTCGGGTTTCAAACGGTAATCGTAAGAGTTAGTGGATGAATTACGGAATTTTGCCTCCACTATCCCTGCTTCTCGCCATCGTTTCATCATCAAACCCACAGCGTTTCGGGTGAATGATGTGCCTTGTTTGCTACACTTCTCGGAAATTATCGTGGAGGAAAGCCATTCGTGGCCTTCGTATTTGTAAGCGTGTTCAAGATAATGCAATAAGTTAAGGGTTTGATGGATTCGCCGCCTTTGACAACCCTTCAATTTGTTCCAACATTTGCGAGAACAGTATTTACGATTTCCACACTCTAAATTTTGCTTGAGAATAACATCGTTATCGCACATCTCACATTTGACCTTGATTTTCGGCCATGTTAATTTATTGTTATGGTGTTTATTTCCACCTGCAAAGGGGACTTTCTCAAGTTTCTGTTCGTCATAAAGCCGACAATAATGAGAGCAATAGGTAGTTTCCCAAGAAATGTCGCCTTTTTGGGGATTATTGGTTTTGATTTCCCGAATACAAACAGGACATTGACTCACGCTTTTTCACCCCTTCCTAAAACCATTTCAGTTTCACCGAATAAAGTTTGTAAAGGAGTTTTCGTATCAACAATACGATAACCTTTGATTTTGCCTATGTCTTCCTTTCTAACCCAACCATTACCTGTCATTACTCGCATACAGGAACTTACTTTACTTGGGGTGCATGACTTTCTAAACCAACTTACATAGAAATGAGAAATCTGTTTGGCAGTAAGGGCTTCACCTTCAAATTCACGCAATATCATCATCATTCTTACACGATTGGAAATTTGACTTGAACCATTACGGGCTGATGTGGATTTAGGATTACGATTGGCTTGTTTAGAACAATGAGATGAACAAAACCATTTGTTAGCATCTTCCATCGCTCGCCTCAAAGGAGTTTCCTTATTACACCACGCACAATTCATTTTCAATTGAGGATAGCGAGGGTTGTAAGCATACCTGCCCGTTCCCACCCATAAATCATAGGCAGTTTTTTCACCTTCAACGGGTTTTTCCATAAAATCGTGACAGTAGCGAGAGCAATATGAATCATGCCTTCGGAAACTGTATTTTCCTTGTGAACTGCGCCCACAAGCGCAATATCCATCAGTAGTCATACACTACCTCAAGAATAAACAGGTATATGAAGCCTACCTATCTTTTGAGTTCAAAAATGGCTCTTGCTATGTAAAAATCGCCGGGTTTATCATCATTTGAATCATCCGAACCCGTTGATTGTATTTCAACAGTAAGATTTCCCGACACATTTTCTAACACAACAAAGTAATTTTCCATTGATGATACGATTTCAGCCGAAAACAATGTTTTGTTTTCATTATACAGGGTGTAATTGACATATCCCCGTTCCCAAAGAGAGGTTTCGTGGAAAAATCCCGTTAATTCAAGCGAAAAAGTCAAATCTCCGCTTCCATTGAGGGGTATTTCGCTGATATTACCCATTCCTAACGGCCATTCGTTCCAATACTGATAAGAATGGTTATTATTGACCGTTTGAACAATTTCGGGTTCATAAGGTTCAATAGCAATTTCCGCCGAAGTGGACAAGCAACCTGCAAACAGTAGTGGAAGCATCAAAGCAAGCACTTCACCAACAGCAATTTTGGTTGTCATATTATCCAACCGCCATGAACAGGTATAAAAACCCTACAATGCCCCATGATAATCTTGATGAATAAATTGAGTAATCCATGCCGAACCATCTTTACGAATCGTTTCTTTCAAAAATTGTAAGAATACGAATTGAGCATTGTCAATGTCGCCTTCCCTATTCCATCTAATCAATTTGTCAGCAGGGATTTCATTCAATTGGTCTTTGATTATTGAAAGCAATTCAATATGTTCATTCATTTTTACTTCATCATTCATAATAATCACACCTTGTCAAAGAAAACCCATCGGGTATAGTCGGGTTCAACCGTGCCATCGTGAAGGGCTTCAAGATAATCATACAATTCACAAAAACTGTCAAAGACGAAATTGTGATTCATTTTTCCACGAAGCCACATTGACATTTCGGCCTTTCCGCCCTTATGGACAATTAAAGTCGGCTTTCGGCGGCGTAGGGACTCAAAAATCTCATCGTATGTTCCGCAAAGGTGAATGTCTTTGTCCACATAAGCAATCAAGAAATCAGCAACCTCAACCATTCTCAAATCAACGAGAACAATTTCTTTTGCCATTTCTCGCAATTCATCCCATCGCTTGAGATTCACCAATTTGTTGATATGCTCTTTCTCATCACCGATTTCATTATAGCGACATTGTGAAACAGGCTTGTTAGTGGGGTCAAGAATTGTCAATCCCATTTTCTCTAAGTAAGGGGTCAATTCTTCTCGCCATCCAACGCCATCATCGCTCGCATGGTCAATTGGCCCTGCAAGATATACACGATGATTATTCAAACGACCCTTGACCTTTTTAGTAGGACATGGCTTTTCAATAGTTTTCATCAAGTTATCAATGACTTCTTCGGTGTCATCATCAAGATGTAGTGCATTGTCGGTCATAGGCGGTCATTACTTTACTGCCTTAATAAAGGTTCATGTCCTTCGGAGAATGCCATAACAAGAAGCCGTAAGGAACAATCCACCCACTACAAGGGAAATAGCATCCATTCGTTCCAACCTCGCTCGGTCTTCGCTACGAATGAAACGATAAGTCCCGTAAGCAAAAGCACCGATGCCTACTAAAGCACCAACAACAGTAATCATCTCGCCGTGTTGGAGAATGACTTGCTTCATAGATATGATTTGTTAAACCGACTATCTAATAAGTTCAGTATTCGCTGATAGGGATTTGGGGTTGGAGGTCAAAATTACCCGACATGATGGTTGGCGCAATTTTGCTATCTCTCCTTCGGAACTCGTTGGTGATAACGACATACTCCGCATCATCGTAAGATGAAATATACTTCTTATTTCGGAAACTGTTTCTCACGACTTCTCCATTTTCATCTCTTGACCAAACGGCTTTCGCATCATAAGCGAATACCACATACTGTGGAGTAATGTTTGTGACTTCTAATTCGTAGGTGTTCCATCCACCCATTCCGTGTGCTTCAATGGTGTAAATCTCTCCGACTTTGAATCGTGTTGTTTCGCTCATGTTGGTGGGTATGTGTTCCTCTATATTAAAATTTCTATTTGTCTTCAAGACCTCAAGTGCCTCATCGTAAGATGCAACCTGTCCTGTGGAAACCATTTCCTCAATTTCAGTCAAGGCTTCGCTGATTTCTTTTCCTTGCACATTCAATTGTTGGATAACCTTTCTCGCAAAGTCTTTCGGCCTATTTCCTGTTTTAGCCCTTTGAGCGTTCACTTT
>TARA_R100000697_G_scaffold31713_1_pt1 | contig 21098 bp, 18 predicted proteins | sample TARA_R100000697 | Tara Oceans TARA_R100000697 (sample SAMEA2622788) | marine metagenome | biome: marine biome (ENVO:00000447); feature: surface water layer (ENVO:00002042); material: "saline water (ENVO:00002010), including plankton (ENVO:xxxxxxxx)" | depth 5 m
AAACACAGCCAAGTGGGTAGCGCTGTCGTTTGCAATCCCAAAGTTTGCGCCGGAGGATTTTAATCTGAATGCGATGTCGCCTTGAGATATTCCGAGAATGCCGTTTGAGCCTGCGCCGCTTACGTTTAAAACTGTAAAAAAATCATTTGTTGCGCCGCTCGGATCAGCCTCGACTCGAAACTCGCCATCAACGCTCAGAGTTCTAGAAAACGTAGGTTCGCCAATGTGAACATGCGCACCACCGCCCCCTAGAATTACCCTTTCGGCTGAATCAGTGGTGTCAATTGCTAGGTAATTTTTATCGTCAATTGAATCAATCTCAAGCGCAGTGGTGTTGTTATCAGGAACAGCAATAGTGCCCCCGCCAAGCGCGTTACCAAAGATAACTATATTTGCATCTGCCATGACTTACCTCACTTAACTGCTGTAATGTCTACCTTAAGAGCCCCGCCACTACATGACGAACCAGTGTCATCACGGGTAACCACCAGGTGGGTAAGCTTCATGTCAAAGTTAGTTACGCTCAAAACGTTTTGAGTTAAATCAATGGTTTGAATGTCTGCTCTTGTACCAGTGGCGCCATTTGGCTCTTCAAAAACATATTTAACTTTTAGTCGGACGTTTGTAGATGCAGAGTGAGCAACAAGGGTGATGCTTGAATGGTTTCTAATCTTGAGCTCAAGGATGTCTGTTTCTGTAAGAGTAGACGCAGGGATAGTTTCTCTGTGAGTAAATGTACGCATTTAGATCCTCCTATGGGCCAACAATGGCCAGGGCATATTTTCACCCTAAATGGATAGTAAAATTATAGCCTAAAAAGTTAGCCCTCAACAATAGAAGACATTATTTCCCCTGTATTTGTTGCATTTTTCATTGGCTTAAATGAGGGCGGCCTTCCAGCTCCTCTTTGTTCTTGCGAAAAATTACCCATTAATCTGGACATTGTTGAAGCATTGACAGCTGGAATGTCAAATAACTGACCAAGCGCTAGCTTGTCTGGTCTTGTAAGGTTTTTGTTTACATCAGGATCTGACAATGCCTGCATAACTTCAGATCTAAATTCGTTATAAAACTGCGGTGATGTTTCTTTTACTGCGTCTATTACTTCTCTTGTAAGCGTATTATCTGCCAACCCATTTCCAATGGCGGTATATGGATCTTCAAGGGCCTCGAGTATTCTTGCAAACTTTGCCATCTGCAATGAAGAGGGGAAAGGATCTTCATCAAATACAGAGGATATTCCAGCAGTAGGTATGTTTCTATATGCGTACATGATTCTTTTACGCAAAACTTGTTTCATTATTGGTCTAATGTCACTGGTCTCATCTCCAAATGGAGAAGTAGCGGCATCAAGAAATTGCTCCATTGAGGTTGCATCTGTAGCTAAAAATGTAAGCAACTGCTTTGTTTCATCAAACTGTTCTTTTTGAATTGCCTCTGACCTAAATTCCTCTAGCAAATCTTTTCTTTTTTTATCTCTGGCTATTTCTTTTTTAAGCCCTTCTGGGTCTCTATATGCAGTCATAGGAAGAACAAAAGATCTTGCAATTGGCCTTTTCGGTATCTTGTCTTTTCCGCCAGTAGCCAGTTGTTTCATGTAGTTATTTACAAGATCTTTAGCCTGTTTTTGTCCGCTTTGAACCATGTGCTCCATAAAGTACAATCTTCCAGCTGCACTCGTAGGATCAACAACAGCCTCAGCAACATTAACAGCAGCCCCAAGTGGCAGGCTATAAAGATATGCAAAGGGAAGAAATGGAGTCATTCTTCTAAAGAAATACTCATTTGCATTATGAGTTTGACCCTGAACCTGAGACCAACGCATAGCTGACTCAAGGTCTTCAGTTAAGAATCTTTTTAGTCTCTGTGTATTCTTTTGGGATTTCTTAACTCTTTTTAGTATTTCAGAATAGTAAGGCCGTATGCTTGTTTCACCTGGCTTAAACTCTTTACCAATGTACTCCATTAGCTTCTTTGTAAAAGCTGGTTTAAGTTTTCTATCGAAGTTATGGCTAGATAAAAGCTCTGACAGAACTTCTGCACCTAGTGAATGGTGTCTTTCCATTATCCCGGTTTTGGAATTAATATTTGTTCTGTTTAAACTTTTTAGCCAGGCAAGAACCTTTGCTTCATCTGCAAATGTTTCAAGACCTTCTTTTGCAAAGAACCCATCTTGGAATTGTTTATGGAGCTCGGCATAATCTTTTCTTTTTCTTCTGAACTGATTATTCCACATAGCAAGCTCACCAAACAATTCTTGGTCATTCATAAAACCCTTTGCTGATGCTTCAACAGTATTCATTGCTTCTTCTGATGCATTGCCAGCAGTAAGGCCTTTAAGCCCACCAAAGTCTTTAAACTTAGTGTGATATATGTTGTTTATATCTTCAGCTCTTTTAAATGCAGCAGTAGACAGCCTTTTACTGTAAATTCCAGTAGCGCCCATTTGCTCCAGCAAGTTAATAAAAGCCTCAACATCGCCCTTACTAGCATGCACTCTAAGGCTTGATTGAATTTCAACAAGAGTCGGTCCTCTATTACCCATTCTGCTTTTAATGGCCTGAGCAAGACCGTCTCTTCCCTCAATCTTAATATTGCTTAAAAGATTAACCCAGCCAGCGGGGTTTATTGTTTTTGACTCTTTTATGCCTGTAGCCTTGCCTATGTTTGGCTCAAATATGCCGCTCATTTGTTGAGACCTTGTTGTCCATGCCTCTCTTAACTCTTTTGTTGCTGCTCCATTTCTTATTGGAAATTGTCTTTTTAAAAAATGAGCTTGTTCTACAGCTGTATCACTAAGCATTTTAAATCTTTTAAGAGTTTCCAGAATGGAAGCATGCTCAGACCCACCAAGCATTTTAGATATAAACTCTTTGCTTATGCCCCTTCTGTCTGCCTGCTGAAGAATGTCTTCTATTAAAAAAGACTCATCTAGTGTTTTAGTCATCGATGAAGCAATGTCTTTTAAATGACCAGTTAATCTTTTTGCGTCTCTTCTTGCTTTTTGACCATCTTTACCGAGAGAGAACATAAGCTGGGCTTCTCGGATCTCAGATGCAGATGCGCCTTGCTTTTGCATTGTAACTGCAATTTTTGCTAAAGAATCTGTTGTTGCTTTTGATATTTTTGAATTAGCAGCAAGCTGATAAACACTACCCAAAGATCCAGTAGTTGCTGTTGCAATTCTTCCTAATAAAGGCAAACCGCCACTGAACCCCGCACCAAGAGCCGAGTTCAATATAGCATCAGAGCCCATTCGGTTAACCATTGCTTCAACAGCATCTTCATTTGCAAGAGCAGCCTCAGACAGTCCCTGTCCAGCAGAATACAGGCCACCCTCAACAAGAGCCGCAGCAGCCCCACCAACAGTGCCTTTCATTAGGTCCGCAGTAAAAGGCGCAACATCATTTAAGGACTTCCCTTTTAGCCCTGGGATTGCTTTAGATGTTCCCTTGCCAACTAAACTTGAAACAGCTTTTTGAGTAGCAATACCAGCTCTAGAAGCTAATCCTGGTGCAGCCCCAGCGACTGTTTTTAATGCGCTTGTTCCTGGAGCACCAATAGCAACTCTTTTTAGCGTTTCCTTTGTACCAAGTCTTGCCCCAGCAGCCGTTGCTTTTGCAGACTGAGCAAATGCTGAAGCGCCACCAGATAAAATTGCCTGAATAACAGCAGAGCCAATACCGGCTCCATGATAAACGCCAGGGTTGTATTTTTGAATTTTTGCATATTTATCTGCAAGGTCATCGCTAAGGAGCCTAGTTACATAAGGGACTGCACCAAACGTAGAGTAATCTGCAATACCAAGAGCAGCAGCGGCTAATGAAGAATCTCCATATTCTTGTTTTTCAAGTAACTTAAAGGCTTCTGAATCAGAAAGATAATTAGCCCCTTTAAACATAAGCTCTCTTGCTTCGGAGCCGCTTACTCTGGAGATTTCTCCACTTCTATTTCTAAGATAAACTTTATCATTTGAAGGAAAATCAAAACCTTGCCCAAGAATTTTTCTTGCAACTTCACTAGAGCTAACATCGGTAAGCTCATTTGTTTCTGTGTTTATAATTCTAACTGGCATTTAATTACCCTTAATCACCAAAGAATAAACTTCCAGATGCTTGTGCTTTATTCTCAGCGCTCATTAATCTTCTTTCTAAGGCCATTTTTCTTAGCCTATTGTCGTAAAACATTGATTCTTCAAAGTTAAGATTGTTTTCCTGAACGTCTTTAAACAGTTTTGATGGATCTTGAATTCCTATCGTAGACATCCACGGAAGAAGAATAGGCTTGTTAGTCTCGCTGGTCAGCAAGTACCTAGTCATTGTTTGACCAACAACATCCATTTCAAACTTTTTAAGAACTGCCCTAATTTGGCTCAAATTATTACGAGCAAGAAAGCCCATAACGTCTTCTGTAAATTGCTGTTCTGACTCTGCAAGGTTACCCTTGTCTAGAGTTCTTGCGTATTGGCGAGCCAACAATCTTCCATTTTGCTGAAGCCTATCTGCAATGCTAAAAGGAAAATATTTCTTTGCATCAAAGTCTGCAACGATTCGATCAATACTTCTTCCAGTATCACCACTTTCTCTTTCAAGAATATCGACAATTGCCAGAGCCTCCTGAAGGTTAGACATTGCCCTGTCGCTAGAAGTGTAAAATTCTTTATCGGCAGTTGTTAGCTCTGCAATCTTTTTTTCTTTTGGTGCAGCTAAAGCTTTACTCATCTCTAAACGCATTAGCTTCATGCCATGCTCTCTTTGTTGAGCAGCAGAAGCAGCAGAAAGAGTTGCAGTTCTTTGACCAACTTCCTTAATTGCTTGATCCTTAAGAGCTGAAGCAAGCTTGTAGTTTGTAAGTTGCTCTTCATATTTGATGTCTTTTTTAAAAACAGAAAGAGCTGCTTGGTACTTTGGATTTGTAGCAAATTGAGCCAACTCTGGCTTAGCTGCAATTTGATCAACAGCTGCACCAAACCTCCTCAACATAGCACCCCTGTAAACATTCATTTGATCTACAGTAGAATCAAAACGAGAAATTACAGCATTCAAACTATCTTGGCGGGCTTGTCTTTTTTCTGCTCTAAATGTAGCCATTTGACTGGCTTCCATTCTTTTAGCTTTAAAATCTGAATCAACAGCTTTAAAGAATGCAGTCATAAAGTAGTTTGGAATCTTACCCTCAGTACCAATACTTAAAAAGGTATTAAGAAATGTACCTGCAAGCCAAAAAACAGTGCTTGCTGTTTTTTTTGCACTGAAGTCATCATTATCGTCAAAGAATCCAATAAGGTCCCCAAAGGTGCCTGGAGCAGCTGGGGGTTTTTCATTCTTAAATGCCTTAAGTGTTTGCTCTGTTAGGTCATTAAATTTTTCTTGAGTAACTTTAGATATCTCACGAACAGCTTTTTCTTCACTTAAAGCAGCTTCATATTTTTCTTGCTGAAGCTTTTCGATGTCTTGAGCCGCTTCTAGCTCAAAAGTGTATTGCTCTAGTCTTTGCTCTTCTTCAAATTCTTTTAATTGTTTTTGCGTACTTGAGTATTTCCTGGTTGCTTTCTCTAGTTCTTGTGACCTATTTTTAATTTTACTATCTAGCCCTGCAAGTTTTTCGCTGTAAGCAACAGGGTCAGAATCAAGAAAACCAGTTAGCTCTTTTGAAGCAGCAGAAAATCTTTCAGCCTCTGCATATGTAGAAGCAGATGTTATATCTGGATTTCCATACAGCCTTGGGTCAATTCCTAGCTCACTTAGTGACATTTGCTTTTCATCATCACTAAGATCAATTGACTGACGTTTACCTAAATCATTGCCAGCAATTACCGCGTTTGTTTCGGCGCTTTTTTCAACCCTTTTGTCTGACTCATCCATCATGGCTTTGGATCTTTTATCTCCAAGCCTACTGGACTCCATTTGGCTTTTAGCAACGTATCTTGCAAACTCGGGATTTTGAGGATCTGGCTCAGAGCTCATAAAAGGAATAGAAGAAAGTACTGATGGCACAACTGTCATAATTAACCCCTAAGCATTTCAGCGGCAGTTTTAAGGCCACCGGCTCTAGCAGTTCTTCCCATAAAATTAGAACTTCCAGATGTTCCTGGAATTAAACGACCAGCAGTTGCACCTATTGCAGAACCGACAGCAGCACCAACAGGGCCACCAATAGCCATCCCAGCAGCACCACCAGCAGCAGCACCACCACCGCTAGCAACAGATCTAGCAGCGCCTCTTGGCGATCCAGAAATAAGCGCAGATCCAGCAGCAGTAAGGCCTTGAGTAATTGGACCACCTACAACTTCGCTAACTTCTTTAGATAGCCCAAGATTTGACAGAGCAGCATCAATTCCTTTTTGAACTGTTTCTTGACTAACAGCTGCTACCGCACTTCCTATGGCTGCTTTTCTTTGATCTTTATCTTTAATAGCCATTGCAGAGCCAATTCTAGTTCCAAAAGTTGCAGCTCTTTCAAACTTAGAAACTCTCTTTTGTCTTTCTTCTATTATTTTGCCTGTCTCTACCTGTGCTTTTTTTGCTTTTTCTTCAATTTTTTTTACCTCTTGAGTCTTTAAGGTATTTGCTTGTCTTCTTTCATTAATATTAGCCTGAGTTGCTGCCATTATCTGATCAGCTGGATTACTCGAACCTTCCATTGAAGCGAGGCTTTGACCTCTTGTAGGTCGTGTTTGCGAGAGCCTAGACATAATTGCTTCGTCAGACTCAGTATTGCGCAGCATTTCTCCAACTGGCTGCCTATTTAAAGCTGTTGGATTTGTAACAGATGGGGCAGTTTTAAATTGAGACTGACTACCCACCTCTCCTGCGCCAAAAGCATACGGAGTAATGTTTCGAAGAGATTCATCTTTCCTCATTAGGCTAGCAGCACCACGCTCAGCAGAACCAAGCCTATAAGCATGAAGAGGCGTAGGAATATTTTTTTTAGGCATAAACATTTACCACTCCTTAAAGACCGGGAAATCCGGGAAGTCCACCTAGAACATCTGAAACTTCATCTGCAGTAGCTTCAGCGCCTTCTCCGGGTGAGTCAAAGCCTTGATTTCCGCCTTGATTACCTAATGGATCTGCACCAATAACACCTTCGACATAGCCTGGTAGGTCTTGACCAATAAGCTGACGAACTGCATCAAGCTCTTCGTTTAGCTGCTCACCACTTGATTCCCAGAACCAACCCTGTTCCATGACATATTTACCAAGCTCAACAATTGCACCTTCTCTAGCTGCCCAGTAACGATAGGTTAGTTCTTCTTTAAGTTGAGCCATTTCCGTATCAACTCTTTGTTCTGCGAGCTCAAGACTTACACCTTGTTGAGTTAGTGCAGAAAGCAAAGAGTTTCTTGTAGACTCAAGCTGAGCGTTTACTTGAGCTTCAGCAATTGTTCTTGCTTGTTCCATTTGGGCATTGCTTAGCTCTGCCTCTTGTTGAAAGCTTGCTTCCTGAGTAAATCTTTGTTGCTCAAGCTGAACGCGTTGAGTTTCCATTTGTTGCTCAAACTGAGCATTCTGAAGGTCTGTTTGTTGTGTTAATTGAGCTACTATTTCATTAACACTTTGATCGAATCCAGCCTGTTGGAGAACTCTTGCTTGCTCTTGTTCAGCTGCTAAAATATTTGACTGTTGATCAAACTGAGCTTGAGTAATTTCAGCACGTGCTTCCATTTCAGCAGCAGCCATTTCAGCTTCTTGCTCCATTGCAGCCTGGCGAATTAAACGTTCTTGTTCTTGAGAGCTTGCTTGCATTTCTGCTTGTTGCTCTAACTCGGCTTGTCTGATAGCTTCCTGTTGTTGCAGCTCAGCAGTTGTAAGTGTTGCTTGTTGTTCAAGCTGTGCTTGTTGAGTTGCAACGCCAAGATCTTGTCCCCTCATTTGACCGGCTGCACCACCAAGAGCTTGAAGAGCTTCTAACTGTTGCCTTGCAGCAGCTTCTTGGACTCCTCGCTCAACTTCTTGCACTCCTTGAACTCCAGCACGCAACAAAGCTGCCGTAGGAACGCCTCTTTGAGTAGCTAGCTGAGAGATTACGTTTTGAATTCCTCGTTCTCTTTGTTGCTCGAGTACTGGACTTAATTGACCTGAAGCCATGGCAGAAAGAGCTTCAATCTGTTGGGACTGGGCATCTCTTGCTTGTTGGTCTTGTGCTTGAATTTCAGCAGATCCAATAGCTCCAATACCTTCTATTTCTGAAGCAGCAGGGCCTTGAGCAGCAGTAATTTCTGCAGCAGTTGGGCCTGTTGGAGTTTGAACATCAGCAGCAACAGGTAATGAAACATCGCCAATATCAGCAGCTTCAAGATTTTGAGCAGCTTGTGATTCAAAAGTTGCAGCTGTTCCTGGTGTAGCGGCCTGAATGTTTTGACCTGTTACCTGTTGTCCAGTCCCAAGATCTGCACCTTCACGCTCAAGAACTTGATTCGTTATATCTGCAACACCTTGCTGATTAAAACTTCCTTGAAATGGGCGATCAGGCGCAGTGGTACCTTGTCCCATGGGGCCATAGTCTATTTCAGTAGGTGGAGGATTGGCTCCTTCAGGAAGTGGTTGAGGAGCAAAGCCAGAATAATCAAGCTCTTCTTCTTCTTCTTCTTCTACTCCAACGCCAAACGGATTGGCCAACTCGCCAAATTTAGGCTGTGGTATAGAGTCTGCCATTTCTTAACTCCCTAAAATCTATCTAGTTACACCCTAGTTACACCAGCGCTTGAGTCGCCAATTGTTCTAGTTAGGTTGTAAACTGTTTCGTCTATGCTGTGTATCTGGCTATTAGGCAGAGATTGATTAAATTTATCCTCTGTATTAGCCATACGATAAATGCCTTTTTTACCACCAGTTTCTATAACTAGCGAACTAAGGGTAAATCCTTGAAGGGCAGAAAGGGTGCTATTTGAATCTGAGTCAAATATTTCAAACTTTAATGATTGGCATTTTTGGCGAGTTAAATGACCTCTTAACTGGAAACTGCCTTCAGCGGCTGGATCAAACTCAAGCTTAAAAATATCTACAGGAGCTACGTCATGATAATCATAATAAACATATATATTTAAATCAAAGTCTTCGCTTCCTACAATTTTACCAAGAAGGGCAAACTTATAAGCCCTTGCAAATCCTTGTATCTCATTTAAATGAATCCAACCTGTTTTAATCTTTAACGGCATAAATGCCGATTGATTAAGGGTTTTAATGTCTGATCTTTCACCCCATAAATCATTTCCTGAAGTAGTCATGTAGACTATATTTTCAATTGAAAACATTCCAGAAAAAGTCTCAAGGCTAGATAGGGTGCTATATTCATAATGAGACCATTGGTTAAAGAATGAGTTATAGGCCATTACTTTTTTGTTTAGCAAAAACCTAATTGTGCTTGTTGGCTGGTTTTGAATAATTTCTTTTACAATGTTGTCATCAAGTCTTTCAGAAGATGCATAAGCTTGACTTTGAGAGAATCCAACAGTGTCCTCAACCATTGCACCAATAAATTCAACTTGCCCTTGGAATATTCGGTAGATGCCTTTTATGCTTTGGAAATAAAGGCCTGAGTCAGTATTAAGAGTAGGGGATCCTTTAATTGCACCAATACTATTGCTGATTAATCTTGGTGTAAAATAAGACCCTGAACCTGACTTTGATGGGCCATCTCCACTAATTACGTATATTGATTTTTCTCTAAAGATATAGAGATCACCGCCAGCACTACCCAAGGCTGTAGGTTTATCATCCAAGGACCCATCAAGAGGAATAAAGAAAGAGTCTGAAAATGAAACACCAAAGCCTTCAACGTATTCTTTTGAAAACAAAATGCGATTATCTTCAGTAATAGCAAAAATTCTATTTCTGTGTTCTTTTATATAAAAACAAGCAGGCACAATTACATCAGCAAGTTCATTTGCATCTGTATAAAGAGATGCCCCAACTGCAACAACTGCATCTGAAAATGTATCAGCAAAGGTTGAGGTTCCTCCGCTATAGTCACTTTGGCCAGAAACTGTAGCAACTTTATTGTATAGATTTCCATCAGCCTGTGTTCTGTAGATGGAAACATAATAGTCATCATGCTTTACCATCATTCCAATTTGCTCAAAGGTAATTACTGTTGAATCATTTGAGCTCATAGCAACAGAGACAGGGTCAGAAGGCTCTGACCTATAAAGATTACCGTTAACGTCTTCTCTTTCAAATACAATTTTATACTTGTATGTCTTGTTAGACGTCATACTTCCAGACGTTCCACTAACAGCGACAGATGTAATTTCAGGCTTTGGCAAACCAGAAAGACTTACAATGTTCCCTCCATCGTCCTGGTACATTGCATTGCCAAAAGTAAAAAATACATTATCTCCAACAGCAGAGTGCCTTGTTCCATATGATGGCACACCTGTTGTAATTTTAATAATTTCGATAATAGAATTAGGAACAGCTTCTACTTCAGTAGCTGATGTTGGAAATGTGTTAATGTTTGTAGTTCTTGGGACAGCTGTATAGAACTCTTCCGGGGTATTACCAGAGCTAGAGTATCCAACAACTTTGCATGGCCCAAAAGGAGAATACTCTGGACGATATGATTGAGTTAAAGATCTTCCAACAATTGTACCACTACTGTTATTCGTATCAACGTGAAAGCTTACGGTAGACAGCTCTTTGTTTGAGCTATAGGCATTGCTTCCTCCAAATATCGTTATAAATTTGTTAGTCGTATTTTCATACTGGAACCCTTGAACAGAAGATCTTCCTCTTCCTAAACTTAATGCTGAAGAAATACTAACCGATGGGCCTGATGTAGGACGTGTAATTCTGTAAATTGACTGAGTTATTGAGTTTTCATTAGGTCCATCCTCAAACATTAAAGCAACAGAATCTATAGAATCATCATAAAGAGGTTCATGATCAACAAACCCATGGGGCTGGAAGTAAGTTGAAGAATTAGTAAAGTTTGAATGATTTGCACCTGTTGATGGATTTATATCAACAGAAGAAAGCCGAATAGTAGTTCCAGTTCTGTATGCAATATAATACTTACTAACAGCAGATGAAAACGTAGTTCCTGCTGTAGAGTGACCAAGTACAAGCCTTGTTTCTGGAGCCGTGCTACCAAGGCCATCAGAAATATCAGTAGAGTTTACTGGTGAAAAACTGCCATCAGGATCACTGTCTATAACATAACGAACAGAATGGGTTCCTGAATTGTTTTTATAATAAACAACTACAATTCCATCAATATCATCTGAGTCAGCATGTAAAACATCAAACCATTGCTGAGACGTTGTTTGGTTGTAGTCATTCGTTGAACCACCAATAACCACTCCATTACCAGCGAGAGAAGGCATTGTTACAGAAGAAGTCCCAATGCTTAAATGGTCCCTTCTTAGTTCATAGTTGCTTCCATTTTTATACTCATAATAAACATTAAAGCATCCGTTTGAACTAGAGTGAGCACCAGCGCTAACTACTTTAATTTTGCCCTGATAAGTATATTGAGCAGCGCTTCCTGTTCTTGCCTCTGATGTAGCAACAACAGTCATTCCTTCTCTTTCTATAAGATTAACAACATGGCTATAGTTCTTTGCTCTATTAGTGTAATCGTAATCAACCTTTAAATATGCAACGCATATGTAATCACCAAAAATTGCAATGCTTGGGGCTTCTTCATGGTGCAATGAGTTGCCTGAAGACCCTGAAAAAATCTCAGTAGAAAAAGCAGAGTAAAAGCCTACATCGTTAATTGCACCAAACTTTGCAGCTGAAAGAGCATTACCTAATCGATATAGTTTGTTTTTAGCATAGCCAAGATAAATAGAATCTCTGAAGGGGAAAGAAGTGGTAAGTTCACCTTGATCTGTAATTAATAAATCAGAAGATGAATAACCGCCTCTTTTTGTAATCTCTCCACCCTTGCTAAATACACCATTTCTTAAATCTGAAAGCTCTCCAACTGGCAAATAATGGCTCGAGGCTTTTTCATTTATACCCTTAGCAAAAGGAACGTTTATTAATCTTTTGTTTAAAACCATCAGAATACCCACAAGTCTACGGTCACAGTGCCGCTAGCAGTAAGCAATAATGTTGTGCTTGGGTTATCGTTTGTGTCTTGAAGATCAAAAACATGCTGAGCAGCATTTCGCCTTACAACAATATAACCGTTGATATTTCTTCCAAGACTATGGGAAACAATAGAAGTTGTTCCAGGGGAAAGGCTTTGGTTTTTAATTAGCTGGCCATCAATAATAAGAGAATCTGCAATAGGAAGTATTGCATCCTCAATTCGCTCTTGCACCCTGTTTAAAGTTTCATCAGGGGTTGAAAATCTTTCAAATCTTCTAAGAGCCATAACCCTACCACTTTACTTTATGTGACCAATACCTTGCGCTCAGTTTACTTGGGTTGCTGTCCTGTGCATTGTGCCTTGCATAGTAAGATTTTTTTCTGGCTTTATCTTTTGCTGTTTTTGGGTTCTTGCCAGCACCACGCACACCCTGCTGCCCAAATCGAATTGTTTTAACCTTATCGCCAACCTTTGCCACAACAACATGAGACTTTGTTTTATGACCAGGAGTTCTTTTGGGCTTGTTGTATCCGCTCACTCCAGCTCTAGCCAAACGCGGATCTTTTTTTTTCGCCATTAGTAACTCCAACGAGAAGCGGGAAGAATGCCTGTTGTTTCATCTGTAATGCCAAATGGTTCAGCTGCATCTCTGTTACTTGCGGCGTTTTCAATTCTAGCAGTAATTCTACTAAGCTCGCGCTCAAATGGCGATGTAGATGTTTCTTCTTTCTGAAGCATTTTCATTGCCGCAACAATCACTGCATACTCTTCCCAGTTCAAAGCAATTGATGAAGACACTGAATCAGAGTCGGATGAAAGCTTTTGAAAAGAAGGCACATAATGGATTGTAATAGAATCGGTGCTGTTTGGAGTAGGAATAAAAACAACGTTATCGCCACGAATAGAATATTCATAAGCGGCATATCCCCTGTTATTATACAGAACGTCATTATAAGCGTATTTGTTTCTGTCCGGAAATGAGAATCTTTTAACTCGCACTATGTCGTTACCATAAGAGGCATCAACCCCAATAACCTTGTAAAAGTCATCAAGTCCTATTGAGTTAAATGAATACTCACCAGTGCCAGATGTTAGAGAAAAGGACACAGAGCTGATGTAGTAATCTTCAAACTTCATAACCAAAAGGTCATGCAGTTCACCAAGTCCTGTGTTGATGTAATCATTGATCTCAGAATCAGTGAAAAAATTGTTACCTACAGCATCGGCTCTTTGCCTTGCTCGGGTCCTTAACTCTAACAGTGTAGACATTATTCGTCCTTTTCAAGTCCGCCCATTGAACTCATTAGATGAATATCAATTGCGTCCTTTAGAGCATCTGCAAACATAGAAGCATCTTCTGACTTAGCCGCAGACATTGCTGCCTGGGCTGCATTCATAAATGCCTCGTCTGCTGAGTCCATAGACTCAGATTCTTCAGACGGTCCTTCTTCTGGTTTGCCGCCACCAAGAATGACAGCAACAGATGACTTCGGTTTCATAGCTGCTCCTGTTGGATCAGGGGGCATAGCCCCCGTTTCCAAATCAATCACGCATCACCGCGTGTAAGGACAAGAAGAAAATAGAAAGGAACTGCCTGGGCAGTTGTTCCATCACCATCATATGTTTGAAATGCTACAGTTGCTCCTGCCGCAGAAGCAGGAAAAGCGCTAACTGCGTCAACAACACCAATTACATCGCCACTTGTATGAAGCGGTGTAATTTGAGCAGAAAGAAGTCCATTGTACTCACGGTCAAGCGTAAGCGTATAAAGACTAGTTCCTGACAAGGCTACTGAAAATCCACTGCCAGCAGTAACAGATCCATCAGCAGCAATAGTACCAGCAATAACTTCAATGTTATCGCTTTCAGAACTCATATTAGGAAAACCCATAACTACTCTCCTTATGCCAGCGCAATGCGGCAGTTGTAACCAGGAGCCTTGCAAAGCAAGTTTCCGTAGTAACCCCAGCGGTACTCAACACCATCTTCGTTTGCCTGCCGGATACCAGTGAGGCCATCCATATCAAGCATACGAGGAGCAGAGCCAAGGGACTTAAATTCCCAAGTATCAAGCTGAAGCAAGTAAGCTACATTGATTGGGCAGTTATGATCTGCATAACACTCAACCATTCCAGTTGGAGTAGCAACGCTAAGGCTTGAGAAACCAAATGATGCAGAGTCTTCACCAGCGCCATAGCGACGGCGATGATTTGCACCAGCAACAGCAGCACGGCCTTCGAGGTCAAGCGCAAGCTCAGCCCAGTCTGTTGGGTTCATAAACAAAGCATCAGGACGGCCACCTTCACGAGCAACCTTAACGCCTGCTTTAATAATAGTGTCCATCATGCTGCTTGAAAAACTCTCACGCTGACCACCAAGGCGGGTGCTATCAAGAGTTCTATCAACACCAAAAAATGAATCAGATGTAACAGTAGCAGGCAGCCAAGCATCAAGACCGGCAAGCTTAATGTTTGATCCACCATTTGCAGCATCACCCTCAACATAAAGAAAATCATCCGCTGAAAGGCTTGGAATTGCAGTTGTTCCAGCAATGCTCGTAGTCAATACATCATTGTCTCGGTCAACAGCAGTAACTTCAAGCACTCCGCTATAAAGAGCGCTACCATCAGTTGCACTTGCCTTTAGTCGCATGCCAACTTCAAAGTTAATTGCATGACCAGCAACAAGCTCAATGCTTGTATTGCCAAGGCTTGGACTTGCATGGATTTGACCAATAGAGCCAGTGCCACTGCGGTAGATATCTCGTCCCATTGTTCGGGCAAGAGCATGGAGCGCAGAGTCAGTCTTTGCTTTTGCTACATCAAGGAGAGATCCTTCATTACCATCAGCAGCAAGCAACGTTTCGTTGTCTACACTAACGATTGAATAATCTTTTACTCGAGTAACAACAAAATCTTCAATCTTTGTTCCACCACGGTTGTTTTGAGCTGTTGCAAAGCTAGCGCTTCGACCTGTAGTAAGGCCATATTCAACAGCATACGTAGCGTTTCGCCCTGGAAAACTAGTGTTTTTAGGGATCATCGCAAAAGCTGGGTTGTTTTTGTAAACAAGATTTTCCACCTTCTTATACGGGTACATGTGCTTCATGGCCGCATCGAAGTTGGTCAAGTTAAAGGAAGCCATTGCTTCACTCCTTTTTTAGCTGAACAGCTTGCCTTTATACATTTCGCGGATTTGCTCGTAAGACATATCCTCAACAGCTGTTCTAGTTGGTTGTTCTTTCCATGAGGAGGACAGGGTGGCTTGTGGTCCCTTCACTTGTTGACTTGCTAGTCCTGGATTGTATCGCTTGAATTTTTCAATAACTGCTGGGTCATTGTAAAACTCTGTTTCATTCTTCTTTAGTGCTGTTTCTAGCTTTGAAAAAGCCTGCTCAAGCGTAAGCTGTTCACCAGTATCTCGATAATGTTCTCCCATGCCTTGAGCAATTTCTTGAGCACTTAGAGATTCCGTTACAAGAGGATAAGACTCTGCGTTGCTGCTTCTGAAATTATCAACGTTTGAAACGAACTTATTGATAGCGGCTTGTTGCTTTTGTTTTTCTGCTCTTAGCGTTTCTTGCTTTTCTTTTTCAGCTAACTGAGTTTTCAGTTTAGCTAGCTCCATCTGAGTCTTTTCGATTTTTACTGAGTCTGAGTCTTGAATGGCTCCCTCAAGCGCAGACTCTGCAAGCATCCTTTGAAAGTTTAGCGGATCAATTCCTTGTTCCTTGAGATACTTGTTTGGGTTTGAGCGAAGAAGCTCTTGGTTTTGAGCGGCTTTTTCAGCCTGGCTCTGAGCGTTCCTTAGCTCAATTTCTTTCTTTTTAAGCTCAATCTCATGTGCTCTTTTTTGTCGGTCATATTTAACCTTGTCGAGAAACTCTTTTCTTTTCTCACTGACAGGCTCCTCAGCACTTTCTTCAACTTGCTGAGCTTCTTGGGCAACAGGCTCTGAAGTTTCTTCTGAGAAAATATTAAAGCTTTCTGGTGCTGCTTCACCCATTGTTTGGGGTGCAACTGGCTGCTTGCTAGTACTTGTTGTTTCTACTGCTTCAGACATTCAAATCTCCTAGATAGGTAATCCACCTGGTGGCATGCCTGGTGGTAAAGCTGGCGATCCAGGGGCTCCTCCCATTGGAGCAGCTCCAGGCATCGGTTGTGGTGGTTGCGCCATTTGAATCAAAGCTTCTGCTTGAGAAATCCATCGCCTAAGTAGCTCTAGTCTTTCTTCAGGTACCTGGTTTAAGATTGCCAGGTTATATGCTTGTTGAAATCGGACAATTCCATACTCAAGATTCATGTATGGCTCAGGTGACACAAAGTTTCCGTTTTCAACCATTTCCTCAATGGCCATATCAAGCACTTCGATATGGGCATTTTTAAGCTTGTTTGCTCTTTCAAGATCAGGAAAATCTAAAAGCCTATGAGCTTCTTCTTTTGTGAACAATCCATTCTGAGTCATCTCAGTAACAGATGCTAGCTTTGCTGCTGGGGTCTGAGGCAATGAGCCAATTGGTTTGATTTGCATGACATACTGATCTTCATCGAGATCTACATCACCCCATGAAATTTTATCTAAACCAGACTTAGAATCAAAACTCATGGATGTGTAAGGAGAGCCTGGACTGTGAAGGTCCCTTACAAGATCAATAATTTTTTCTGCTGTTTTTATGAAAAGGCTCTCATACGATTGGCCAACAACCATAAAACGCTCTGACTCAATGTCTGAAAACTCTCTAAGAGCTCGGCCAGATTCAAGACCCGCTGGCTTTTTAGATTGAGCAGAAAGCTGAGAAATGCCTGTCATCTCATAAGCACGGGCAACAAGTCGGTCTAGGTGTGCAAACATCTCACCAGAAACAGCCCTGGGCACAAAAAACTGAGGAGGGCTACCCCTGTATTTTATTGCTCCCCAAACTCTATTGTTTAAATGAGACTGCACAATCCTACTAGTGTCTTCAATAAACACCTTGGGAGTTGCTAGGTGCATTTGCTCTTGGATCCTAGCAAGGAGCTTATTAATCTCTACCTGAATACCTTTTACTTCCTTTGCCAGGCCATTACCCCAGAAAGAATTAGGGTCTTCAGTCCAACGAACAAAGACAAAAGGAAAATGGTGCTTCTCATATTCACCATCATAAAGAGTCACGTTTTCAGTGCATATAACGTGTCTGCCGTCTTTTGCTTCTGGCCCAGAGGGCAAGTGCCAAGCCTCATGGCAAAACACCATATCATTGTCTCGAGTATTATCACTGTAGCTATCGTTCTGAGACTCAATGACTTCCATCAGAATCTCTTCCCTTTTATCCGGGAACATCTCAGCTAAAACATGCTTTGAGACTTTTTTAGTCTGGAACATCTGCCGGGGCATTGAGCCAAACTCAGACTCATAATGATCAATTGTGATCTCATGAAGAGGGACACGCTCAATCTTTACTTTGCCAAACTCAGAGAAAACCTTAAGAATTCCTGTTCCAGTAATGCATGAATCAAGAAAACATTTTTGAGCTAATGGATAAATATCAAGAGAGTAAAATTGTCCCTGTATAAACTTGTTAAAGTTCTTTGCTTTTTTCTTCTGAGAGAAATCACCGCCTTCAGTTAAAAAACTAATTGCAGGTTTATGCTTTGCAATCTTGGCAGTAGCAGCCTGGCATATAGAGTGGATAATGTTAAAAGTAAGTCGAGGTTGACGCATCATGGCATAACCAGTTGATGCAATGTATCCCTTGTAACTTACAGGCTGGCCATTATAGAGGCCTGAGTGAGTTGCAGCTTCAGAGTAAAAAGATTCCTGCTCCTCTCTTAATACAGAGATAAAGCTGGAGATTTGATCGGCTGGCTCACTATCTGCCTGCCACCAAAACTTATTATCGTATACTCCGTAGCTCATGAGTTATTAGCACTCCAGTAAAGGTAATCCTCTTCCGTAAAACCAAGGTCGTCTTTAGATTCATCGCTTATCTTCTTTTGCTGTGCTGCGTCATAGTTAGAGAAGTTAAACTCTTTTGGCTGCTCTTCGGCTGCTTTAAGGAAATCCATATTGGGCGCAAATTGAATCTCAATTTCCGAGTCCTTGTATTTGGCAACATTATGCTCTGAAAGCATTTTTAACATACTTTTCAGTTTTTTTGTAGAAGGACTATTTTCACTCATTTTTTCCTCAGTTTACCCACAGATCTTCTTCTGAAATCCCAATTCCCCATAGATCTGGATCATACTTATCCTGGCTGTCTCTCTCAAGAAGATTATCAGCAATACGCTCCTCAAGCTGCTTGAAGTAATCTTTTGTACCCACTTCGGGTCCCGATCCCTCATATTCATGTAGAAAGTGACGACTTTCTGTCCAAGCATAAAGAGCGGCATCCGAAAGGTGATTATCAAACCTTCTATCTTCTGCTGTTCTTGATTTGTTGTACTGTAGCTTGTCCCACTCTTTTAGCAGGTCCATTCCACTGGCTACTTTGATTACACCGTTCTTGATGTCTGAGTTCATGAGTTTAATCATGCCCATTTTGTCGGATGACTTTTTGGCTGGCTTAATTGGTAGCCCAGAGCGCTCTTTGAATGTCTCAAGCAACATTCTTGATGAACCACCGCCAGTATCCATTACAATGGAAGAGAAATCATAATCGCCCATAAATGCGTGGATTTTTTCTTCAACCTCAGAAGTCAGCATCTTGGTTTGCTTGTATTCATCAATGAAGAAAAGGAATGGATGATCTGGTGACCAAGCAGCGACGACAAAGGCGGTAGCATCATGGTAACCGAGGTCGATACCGAGGACGAACTCCCAGTCATTACTTTCGGGAGTATCCTCAAGCAAGTTGTCCTCAGAGTACTCGTAGACGATATCTTGGTCGTTTCTTACCCAGAGTCCCAAGTACTCGCGCTTATAGGAGGAATCAGTTGGGTCAAGAACCCCACTTTTGATGTCAGCCTCTATGGATCTGACAGCGTGCGCCATGTAGGGATTATTTTTAACTGTCCACCTGTGAACTGAAAAGCTGTATTTATCCTTTTCAGTAATGTCATAAAAAAATCCTGAACAAGAACTATTAGGCGTAGAAATTAAAACCAGTGCGCCGTCTCTATCAAGCAAAGCAGGAGTTAAAACTTCGTTTACGAGCTCGCGTAAGTTGATGTTAAAAAAAGCAGCTTCATCAAGAACAGCCAAGGAAAATGCTGCACCGCGTAATTTATCCACGTCACTTGCATCGTTGGCACCAGTAAAAAGAATCTGAGATCCATTAGGAAAGGTAGCTACAAGGTCTGCATTATTAAACTTAATACCAATCCTAAATCTTTGGTTAGCCTCCTTAAGGGAAGCCCACAAAATCCTTTTAGCCGCCTCTCTTGTCCTAGCAATGTAGACACACATGGTGCCTTCGTTCTCAAGGGCCTCTTTGATTAAATAACGCCCTGCAGCATAACTCTTTCCACTTCTTCGACTGCATATAGCAGCCTTCCTCTTTGAAGGGTCGTTAATGAAATCAAGCTGCTCTTTAAACAAGTTACGAGTCATGTTGAGCATTCGGCTATGCTCAGATCTTCGCTGGGCTTTGTTCTTAGAGGGACCGGTATGGCCAGACCTGGACACAAAAGCCTCATAAAGCTCTCGACTAGTAAGGCTAATCGTTGGCAGCTTGGTCTTAGCCATAAGCAACTCTTTGCTCTTCAGGCGAAGACATAAGCTCAAATATAAAAGCAGGAAGAAGACTACTTACAAAACGAGTGTGCCATTTAGACCGAGCATCCATTTTCTGCATATGAAAGGACCAATAAGAGCAAAAAACAGGGTTATCTCTATTACGCACTGTGTCAGGGTATACCTCATTGAGCATTTCACTGCCAATACCATTACCTCTGAAGCTTTTTTTAACAAAAAGAAAGTGCAGTAATTTTGTTTCTTCTATCTGGCCATAGGCAATCCAGCCTAAAATATGGTCAGCATCGTCTCGGTCGCAGTAAATAAGGACTTTTTCGTCCTCAATAACTTTATCAATGAGGTGCCTAGTCATAGCAGTTACTGCTTTTGTGGGGCATTTCACAGATCTAATCCACGAATCATAGACAAAATCGTGGTCAATGGGTCTGATTCCTCTAATCATTGCTTGCCTTCCTTTCCCGAAGTGCCTTTTTCACGAGCTTTTCCAGCTCTTCATTCGACATCTTAGCAATAGCATCAGACTTTAATTGCGATTCAATCTCTAACAATCGCTTTAAACCCCCGAAACAACTGTCTAATTTCTGCATATCTTTATTATCTAGCTCGCCATTATTGTCTACCTTGTCTTTTAAAAGGGATATCTGGCTTTCTGTTATGTGAAATAAATCATCCCAAAGCTTATGCTTGTCTCTTGATTGAACAATCTGAGGCTTCTGCCCCATTACGCTGTAGGAACCAGTGGCTCTAGTCTTTTTTGTAGCTGTCATAAGAAAAGATTAGACGATGATTTGATCTACAGGCAAGTCAAAGCTAGAATACAAAGACCCCACAGCTACGGAGTAGACGCCAGTGACCCAACGGGTCACCCTTTAGGCGGACACGCAACCCTTGTCGCCCTTCTGTCCGTTTCGTACCTAACGATAAGACATTACCCAGTTGGATATCGGCAAGGGCAACGGGCGTAGCTCACCGTTGCAGCACAATATAGGTATCCAATCCTACGGGCTTTTTAGGTCAATCCGAGGGGGGGTGCTTGAGGGATCTCGATAACGCACTGCGATAAACGAAAATTAGGCAAAAATTCGTAGAGGGTATTTAACACTCTATTGACTTTGCTCTCTGGGGGGTACCCCCTGACTATATTGCACTGTAACCGGCAGTAGCGGATGTCCACTGTCATTCCTTGGGCCGTCAGACCTCCGCTCATCGCTCGGCCTGGTCGCTCCGCGAGTGAATTACACCTCACGAAAATAAACAACTTTCCCATGTTTTCCCTGTATTCCTTGGTATTTTAACCTTTCGTACAGATCAAAACAGTTCGGTTAATTCACAAAAGGTGCCCGGATACGTTCGTCACTTCCCACCCTCCCACCCTACGGCGTGCG
>TARA_R100000697_G_scaffold26036_1_pt1 | contig 21071 bp, 43 predicted proteins | sample TARA_R100000697 | Tara Oceans TARA_R100000697 (sample SAMEA2622788) | marine metagenome | biome: marine biome (ENVO:00000447); feature: surface water layer (ENVO:00002042); material: "saline water (ENVO:00002010), including plankton (ENVO:xxxxxxxx)" | depth 5 m
AGGACCAGAAATTGTTGAAGAAGAGCCAGAACCTACAGAAGAAACACCTACAGAAACTACTGCAGTTACAGAAGAGCTCATGGAAAAACAACCTGAACAGACTAAAAGTACCACTGTGGCAACAGTTCAGGAAGAACCTAAAAGTGAACCATCTGAGACAGAATCATTGGCTGTAAATGTACAAGACATACAAGCACAAGTAGCAGTTAAAGTAAAAGGTATTGATAAACAACTTGCTACAGTTAATGTAATTGTAGCAGATGCAATGGAGAAACAACAAGTAGATATATCTAGTTACTACAAACAATATACAGATACTAGACAACTGTATGAAGGTAATGTATATGAAGATTTACGTATCTTAGAAGGTTATGACCTAGAAATATATCAAGATAATAATAAATTTTTAGCTATATCTATCAATGACCCTGTGTTAAAATATCAAGTAAATTTACAAAATGCTAAACAAAAAAGACTACAAAAAGAAATTGAATTACAAATTTTAAGGAGACAATATGCTAGATAAATTACAAAGATACGCTATGATTATTGGAGTTGTATCTGCTATAGGCGGCGGATTCTATGCGTGGGGTGAGTTTAATACTAGATTAAATGCTATCTCACAAGCTGTAGGAAGTGACAATGTAGAAAGATTACAACAACAAGTAAATATATTAGATAAAAAGCTAGAAGTTTTGGAGGCTAAATTAGATGAGTTTAGGTCTGGTTTAGATAACCCATTAGGTAGATGATGGAAACAGAATTAATAGCAATGTTATCACAAGCTCCAGCTCTTGTTATTATTGTTTGGCTTGTTATGAAACAACAGAACGGTAATGGTACAGCTGAAGTAGCTAGAACAATAGCAAGGTCACTAGAAAAATTAGCTGATGCACAACGAGAAGCAAACCTTATAGCTGAAAAAAGAGCAAATGCTTTTGATAGATGGGTTGATATACAAAAAATAAATTGTGATTTTGAATCAAGAAAAACTAGAGACTGAGAACAAGGAAGTGAGATTGTGAGTTATTGGTAAGGTCCCAGCCTCTAGCATGTTGGTACTAATTGAGTATTTCTTCATACTCTTTGTCATACTCCTGATACTTTTTAGCATACATATCAGGGTAGGTATTTTTAATATAATCTTTCCACGACATAAGGGATAAATTAATGACTGTTTCGTTATTATGTTCACCCTCTTGAGTTAATTCAATATACGTATTTTGTAATTCTAAATTAGTCTTAATCTTTCTGTATATAATACTACTTGATAATAAACTCTTTGTCAAACCATCGCCCAGTATCTGACGCAACAATGTCCCTATTAGAGCTTGGCAACGGTAAAACACATTCTCATGGTATCCATCTACAAACCATATCTTAGCATGTCCTGCTGCAAGTAACGCTATAAGACTTCCAATAGTTTTGTCTCGTACACCTACGGTTGCTAAATCTACATAAAAACTAATCAGTGATTGTTCTATGTCTGTAGGGGTGTCTAAGGAAAAATAATCGTCAATTAAAAATACATCAGACAACCTAGCTAAAACTTTTTTGTATTTAATCTCCATATGTTTCATAACTCCTTTGTAATAAATTATCTATAGTAGCCCAGTCATCCGTAGTAGTATACAAATAACATTTAGTTACAAATACTTTAGGAATCTTAATACGTTGTAATACGTATATAATTCGGTCAGGTATTAGATTGTAATACACTCTTGTTTTTTCTTTGTTAACACGTTCGTAATTTAATATCTCAGGTAATTCATAAAATAAAACACTATCACTTTTCTTTACATTTTTATATGTCATGTGTACATATGTTTCTTTATTTACATACTCTGCACGTAAGTCATTTATGTAACTTATAAATTCATTTGAATCTAAATCTTCAGGTAAGAATCTATCTAAATTTAATTCTTCCCAATTGTTAGAAACCATTGTCAACAATTTAGATAATAAACTTATTCGACTGTCCATAAACAAACTTCCAGTTAATAGACCAGCACCAAATTTGTCTTTTAACAACAAGCAAACAATGCCTAAACGTTTTAACATATCTAAATGATAGTATCTGTCATCCATGTTTTTACCCACTCCTCTATACTTGGGTTGTATAAAATTTGTTTTTTTGTTTTGTCTAGGGTAGCAAAGAAAAGAAACATACCATTTTCTTGTCTAGCTGCTGTAGTGCACCTCATCATTTCTGGCTTAGAGATAAAACCTTTTTTACATTGTATCCCTAACCAAGTACGACCCCCGCTACGCATATTAAACAAACCTATAACTATGTCTGCTTTACCTTTACTACCTCTAGATTCAATTGAATAATATAATAAATCCTTAATAGAATTTAACATACTAGATACATCTTTGTTCACCCGTTTCTCAAATCTGTATCCTGCTTGGTATTTTCTATTTGGCATATCAATCTATATTATTCATACACTTGCCTAAATGTGGACAAGTTTTGCATATGTATTGTGGGACATCAGTAGGCATAGCAGGAACTTGTTTGTTTCTTATAGACCACTTTAGTCTTTTAACTAAATCATCCATAAATGGAAACCAATGTTCATAACTTTCTACTACTTTTCCCATTTTTGCATACAATGTATCTACAGATATAATACAAAATTTCATATCCATAGTGCTACGTCTTGTGTAGACTAACATTGCATACGGCACGTTTAACCCGTTTTCTTTAGCTATATATACCCACAATAATAATTGTTTCAAATGATATTTCCAATATGTAAAATCTTTCCATTTGTAAACATCAGTTGATTTTAATTCTATAGGTATGTAATATTTCTGCCCATCTTTATCTTGATATTCTTTTACAAAATCTGTAGTAGCAGCACAATGTATATCTTCATCATTCATTAAATCTACGTGTATGGGAAACTCGTTTTGTTCTTCACTATCAAGACCATGTGTGTGACCAGGCATCCTACTTATAATTTTTCCCATAATTTCTTCATTAATAAAACCCATGTACATACGTCTTCTAGCTAGTGGGTCTGATACTGGTGTACGCTCTGCTTGCTCATTAAAAGAATAATATGCTTGGCGTATACAAGTACCTAAACTAGAGGCACGAACTTGTTTGTCGCTACCCCTAGCTTTCCATTCTTCAAACCTTGCATCAAACTCGATATCCAAAATTTCTTCTGTACAATCACTAAGACTATCTATAAAAGTTTCTGGATTAGTTAGAAATTGCTTGGTCGTACGGCTCATTAGTCACCCTCTCTAACCTGTATGTCTTCACCTGCTACATCTGTTTCTCTGATAGTAAAGTTAATAGCTGGTGGGTTAGAGCCTTTGGGTTTGTTATTCCAAAAAGCCATAACTTTGTATGCTCTGCCATTTAATTGTATTTGACATGAGTATCCCCAGTTTGTTTTCCAACCACCACCACATGGTATTAGTTTAGCTTTACCATCATTGTTTGATGTCTGCTGTGTTGGAGCACTGCCACCTGAATCATTATTCAGACTAGCTCCTCGTGCTACACGCCCAGCTCTTGGTGTGTATGAATTTGGCATACTTGCCTCCTATTGCCAGTTGACGCCATTCTCTTTGACATCCAAAGGCAGTTGTATTTCAATACCTTTGTTTAATACATCGGGTATTGTTAAATCTAATTCTTCTACAATACTGTAGACTTTCTTTTTTTCTGGTGTGTATATATCTAACTCCATAGCATCATGAAACTCTAACCAAATACGTGATATTAGATTCTCTTCTCTAAGTCGATTGAATACATAAATAATTCTCATTTTATTTAAGTCAGCACTAAACGATTGAATAGGAAAATTTACAACTTGAGTAGGATTAAGTCTAGTACCAACACGACCATATGGAGAATAAATATAATTTAATTTTTTTGCTTTGTCAAGTAGCCTTTGCTGGTACTCACGTATTCCTAATTTATCCATTGTACTAATAAAACTTTGAACTACATCATCTGCTTTTGACATATCTACACCAGCTTTTACTAGTTGATTTTTTAATCCAAACTCTGAAGAGCCGTACACAAATGCAAAGTTTAATACTTTAGCGTTCTTTCTAGATATTCCAGCTAATTGTGACACTAGTGTGTGCATATCAGTACCAGCATTGTATGCATCAATAAGATATTTACTATTACTTAAATATGCTAAACATCGTAATTCGCTTTGACTTGCATCAACTGTAACTAAATTACCATCATCACCGAATACACTAGAAAATATGGGACGCACGTCAGGAGGTATGTTCTGCATGTTGGGATTACTTGAACTCATGCGTCCCGTAATGGTATTTGCTAAATGTAAATTACAATGTATCAAATCATTCTCATCTGTCATGTCACCTAATTTATCTAAATAGGTGGTTGTTAATTTACTCAGCTTGCGATACTGAATTAACTTATCTACAACCTCATCATTTAATTTACTTAAAGCATCGATACCTGTACTTTTAATTTTATGCTTACGTTTTTTTAACAACTCTAATACTTGTGCTGGACTTGCAGGATTTATTTTATGAATAGTTTCAAACTCACTTAACAATTTATTCTCTTGTAATTTTAATGATGACAATTGTTTTTTTAATTTTTTCTTATCTATCTTTATGCCACCATGGACCATATAAGCTACAGGTAAAATCATTTCCATATCAATAGCACGTGCATATTCCATATGTTTCCATTCGTTCTTAAAATCTTGTTTGAATTTATTATATAAACATAAGGTAGCCCAAGCATCACCACCAGTATACTTTAATAATTTAGGTGAAGGAGAAGTAAAATCATCTATACTGATTTCTTTCCAATAATTTTCTAACAGTAAATAACGCTCCGCAAAATATTTGAGACCACCTTGTCGTAAGTTAAAAACTAACTGGCGTTTTAACAACAGTGTGTCTATGAATTGACAACGAATACGTGTACCAAATTTATCTATAACTCGTCGTACATCTTCCGCTATGTTATGCCCGACTATAGTCATCGACTCATCGATTAATATATTCTCTATTGCCTTTTCAGTGTGGCTGTCCAACACAAACCCACCAGCTACCGTGCCTGCTGCTAGTCCTACCGAATGTGCAATCCCTGTATCAGGATTCCACTCAAAGTCTAACGCTATCAACTTTGATTTAGCTGCTTGCAATAACACTCTAGACAAATTAGTCGTAAGTGGTATCGGTAACAATACGTTGTGAAGTTCATGCCACACTCTATTCAATACCTCCGTAACTGTTGTCTGATTATCAACAACTATTGACGGAGCATTATGTACCTGGATATCTTGCGGGAATCTCCCGCAATATTCCTGCATTGCTTTCTTTGCCGTATCACCAAAAGTTATAACAACATTTGGTTTTATTTTTTCTATGTCTTCGATTAAATACACACTACACTCTCGTATAGATGCAATCTTTATTGTACCCTCAGCTTGTCTACATTTAGTAGCATGAGTTACATACACATTAAATTCTTGTAACCAGTTCTTTGATAGTTTTTCTAATGTGTTTAATACTTTACTATTTTTCATTGAACCACTGTGGTCATAAAATTGTGACGGTGTATCCAAAACAAATAAAATAGTTTTATTACCTGATTGTACTTTTTTGTATTTTAATTTATAACTTTTACAATTTTCAAATAAACCACATTTCAAACAATTATCTGGATAACTTGGATACTTCTTCTTCCGTTCTTTGAACGTCATTTATCACCGCCTCACCACGACATACCTTCTCCTGTAACTCACGTAATAAAGCATCTAAATTTCTTACCAATATTCTACGCACTATAGCTTCTTCTAAGGCATACTTAAATTTCAGTCTACGTTTATCATACTCAAGTCCTGTCATTATTTGAGCTGTTACGTCATCAATAAATTTACTCACCATTTTGTAACTCCTTTTTTAGTTTTGTTATTGTTCTATATAAAGTACTTCGGTCGCACTCATAAGGTTTTACATCCGAATCTAGTACCACACTATTTAGACCATGAGCATTAAATTTATCATTAAGATAAGAGGCTACCACTATTGCATCAGGGTCAAAAAATATAATACATGACAATCCATAAGATGCAAGTAGAGGTATTAGAGAGCCTCGTGGGCTAGTACCTAGTAACGCAATAGCATCAAAACCTACCCTATTTACAAACAACCCATCTACTATTGATTCTACTATAATAATAACTCTGCTTCTGTCTGTTATGTTGTCTGTTAGCGATGCGTTTTCAAGAAAAGGACACCAAGAATAATCAGGGTATATATTATTTATAGGCACTGTTATATATTTGTTTTTAGCTTTACGTACAACATTACGTTTTTGATAACCAGTAACTTGCATATCAATGTCATAACATGGTAACACCACTACATCTCCCTTGCCTTTTACAAGATAATTAACAGTAGCGTATTCAAGTATCTGCCTATCTTCAAAAAACTTTTTTACATTATCACTCAACTGATAACTATATTTAGTAGTGTCTAGTGTTGGCGTTGTTTTCTCACGAATATCAACACCACTAATTAGTTCTGTCATCCAAGGCTCTAACTTACCTGTTTTCTTACAACCAAAACAATGGTATGAATCTTCATATATTGCTAATGATGGCGTTCTATCGTCATGAAACGGACAATGAGCCATTGCGATTACTACTCCCATCAAATACCTCCGGGTTAAAATCTGTGTGATGATACCACATACGTGTGCGTTTACTTAATCTCATAGGAGCAGACACTCTTAAATGAAACATAGTCTGCCCTGGTTTTACCATGTTACCAGTTATAAAAATACCTTTATCTAAATCAGGTATAAAACAATATATACAATCAATATTATTTTCAAAATACAATACCTTGTGACCTAGTACGCCTCTGTAATCTTTACGATAACTATTACGCAACGGAATTATAACTTTACTACCACCACTAGTTGGGCACTTACACACTCCAGCATACTTAATTTGAAAACGTAGTGTTGTGTCTTTACTGTATGCAAACGCATCTACGACTGATATGTGTGAGTCTGGAAAAGCTACGTCCCATCCAGGCTTACGTAATATTTCTTTTGCAAACGCATGTTTTGCTATTTGACCACTAAGATTACGAACATCCATATTGTAATTAGCTGGTGATGATTCTGATACTTGCATTTATTCTCCTAAAAAATAGATGTGTTTAGATTTGCAAAGTCAATATCAACTTTGAATACATCTACTGGTGCTGCTCTTCTTGATTTAATTGTAGTAACATTTCGCACCGTATCGTACATGTCACCACCTATACCTAGCACTAAGTCTGTGTGAGCTAAAAGTCCTGCCTTTGCTTCTAACAGTTCTTTTTCACTTGGTAAATTTACATCAGCATTTAGCTGGTGTGCAGTAACTATAGCTATCTTTTTATTTTGAGCTACACGTTTAAGATTCTCAGATATATATTCTAATTGAAATCTTTTTTCTTTGTTTGGCGGTGCATCTAATACACTCATGTAATCTAGAAATACTACATCAGGCATTAAAGAATCTACTTCTACTTCTAACTCAGGTATTCCAAATGAAGATGAACACACGGCATAAAAATCAGGAAACTCATGAGCAGTTGCTATACGTTCTTTTAACATACCCTCAGAAAAATCCTGTACAGAAACAAATAAAACTTTAAGTCCATCTCGTATAGCTTGGCGTACTAGTGATAGCAGTATAGTAGTTTTACCACGTCCACTAAATGCACACAGCACAGCTAGTTCTTCTCTACTTATTCCATAATAAAATAAACTTAACAAGTCGTGAGTTGTGTCAGATATAAATTTACTTATAGGTTTAGCTACTGCTTGTGTTGTAATAGCTCTGACATCAGACGCTACATTTATTTTTTCTAATTTCTTTTCTGGTCGCACTCGTGATTTAAGTACGTCACCTACTTCTTTAAGTTGAGTAAGTGTTTGTAAGTAATGAATAGACCTATACCCTACTGCAGTGGTTACTCGTTCTGACATACCTTTGAGATAGTTAAACTCTGTTGAGTTAAGTTTACCCTTAACAAAGTCAAGTAAGTCCGCTTTGGTAATGTCAGTTTTACTTAGCATCAACTCATCTAACACTATATCAAATGGTGCATCTAATTTAATTTTCTTTACTATAGGTTCTAATACTTGTCGCTTGTCTTTTTTTAATAGAAAAGTCATCAAGTTTAGGTATGCGTTGTCCATTACTCTTCTCCTTTTCCATATAACAATTCATCTCTGTACTCTAACAGCTGTTCAACATTACGTTTTACATTATCAATATTTAAACCGTGTTGTTCCATAGCAATAGCAGAATTTATAATAGCTAATATAGTTATACCTTCTTGCTTTTCTTTTTCTGCTTGTGCTCTGGCTTCAGCATTTTTGTCATTGTAATAGCTCATGTTACTCACCTCCTACTAAAAATAATATTATCAATACTACTAACATAATCTCGCTCATCAAAATTCCTTTGACCACTGTACTAGTTCTAATAGTATGGGCTCTCTTAGATTTTTGACATGTGAAAAAAATCCTATTGGGTCACGTTGCCACCAATCCCAATACTCTTCTTGTACTTCATCACACTGACATAGCTCGCAATAGTAATTAAATTTTTCTCTTTCTAGTCTTCTTCTTACGCCGTGCAGTGCTAGCAATGTTATCTCCATTCCTTGTTTTTCTTGTTTTTGCATTACTTACCTCCTCACTTTTTTGCATTCGTTCAAAAAACGTTTCATTTCTGTTTTGCGTAAAGTCATAACCTGTTGGTGGATAATATACTAACTTGTAAAACGCAGCGTTCATTCCATTTATTCTATTACTTTTGTTACCCATTACTTTGCTCTCTTTCTATCATAGTCTATCATAGCTTTAAGCACGGCTTCTTTTACTGCTTGCAATGTCTTCTCATCAAGCACTTCACCACCAAAAGAATAATAATCTTTTTCTATGCCATTCTCTATTGTGTTAGCTGTAAATCTAATAGACATAGACCAGTCTGTTGTTGATTTATTCTCCATCTTTGACCTCCTCACAGATATCCCATTGGAATCCGTTGTACTCTACTTCGACATCTTTATGAGAGTTCCAAGTTACTTCTGATACTTGTCTAGAGAACATACCCTTTGCCTCCGCCATGTTATCAGCTTCATAAAACCCAACGTATTCTATGACTTCACTAGCTCTTATTACGAATTTTTTACTCATCATCTTTCTCCTCTCCATCTTCCTTCTCTGGTACATAATTATCATGTTCCAAGTCTTCACGAGCCATAATCTCGGCATCCTTGGGGTCATACCCTTGTTCAAGATACTCTTCGTATCGTGACTCTAAGAATCTTTCGTTGTATTCATTACTCATACAATGACACCTCCCTGTCTTTTTTAATATAACATATAGACTAGTCCTTGTACAATCATTATTAATCCAACAAGAAAAAATACTAGTCCAACAATAAATTGATTTTCTTTTATCCACCTTTCTATTTTTTTCATCACTAGTCCTCCTGTATTTCGTCTACTTCAAAACCATTAGTTGACACTTCAGGTCCTGTCTCATCATAAGTTAACTCAGATGCTATCTGATAGGCTTCCTCTTCATCACTAGCTTCGACAGTGGTTTCGTAATAGTGAATATTACTGAGATATACTTTGTATGTTTTTATCTCTTTGTCCATGTTTACCTCCTTGCGGGAAGTTCCCGCTTATTTTATTTTATCTAGTATCTTGGCTACTTTGTCAAGCTCTGACTTGCTCAATGAATTAAGTCTGTCTTCATTGATTAATTCACCACTAGACCATACATCTAATACTTTAGTTGTACCATCTGGTTTGATATCTAAATCAATTCGCTTGATAGGTTTCTTACCTTTCTTCATTATCTTCCTCCTTTGGAATAGGGACTTCTAATTACACCGATATCTCGTAACCATACATGTACTGCATGACTAGGTATCGGGTCTAGTTTTCTCCTTTTCATCAACAGACATATACATGAGTGCCACCTGACATGACACTCTGCATACTCTGGATAACAGCGTTCTAAGTATTCGTACAAGTCTGCACCAAAATTAAAACTATATGGGTTTGTTAATGGTGTTTCCATAGTATCCTCCTATACTGGTGGTAATTCTTCTAGTTCTACCGCATCTCTACGTAGTATTGCACGTTTAATATTTACGTTGTCTACATAAAAGCGGTACTCTCTGTCACCATTGTCATGCAAACGATGTGTAACTACATGTTTAACAAAGTGATGAGAGTTCTTTGCACTTGTACCTACCCTGACTGCAACTTCACCAGTTTCTTTTACACCGTATGATTTACTGCCCTGGTAGGCACATGAGTTGATTATATTCCATACTGGGTAATGTCTACTCATGTACCAATCCTCCTTTTGTTAGTCTTCAATGTCGTAATCGTGTAGTGAATCTCTTCCAGCATAGTGCTCGTATACTTGTGGGAACATTTCTATCAATCTTGCATAGTTTTTAATGATAGTAAAGTGTTCATCACGAGTTAACTCTGCCATCTCACGAGCTTCTTGACTGTACATATTATATGAACCTTCGTATTGAACCGCAAGGTATCTATCAAACATGTAGTTATCAATGTGATGTAGTGGTAATTCTTTTACTCTAGGCATCTCACTTCCCTCCTTATTTTAGTAATTTTTTTATTGACTTGATGTCTGCTCTGAGTGCTTCAAACCTTTCATCTAGTCGCATGCGTTTGTGATGTGTGGTGCTTACGATATGAATATAATTATACAATTCGTTAAGCATGTCAGCACACTTCTCTAGTAACTCAGCATCTTTCTTATCTGGTTGCATAATTTACCTCCTATAATTCTGCATCAAAGGCACATTGCCCGTTCTTCATGATACAATCACGAATCTCTACACCTAAACCATACCTAGCGTACAGCATCAAAGATTTGTGTACTTCCTCTGCTGGTATATTGGTTTGTTCTACTATCATTTCATCGTTGTACCCATTGTTCTCTTTGAAAAACTTGTCTAACTCAGTTTTGTAAGAGCCCAACATGTCAACGATTTGATTAAGTTTAGTGACAACACCAGACAGATGCTCTTCGCCGAAGTAATACTCTAATCCATCATAATACTCGGCTTCGCCGTACTTTTTCTCGCCATCTTTCCCGTGCTCAAAGTATGTACCTCGAACACCGAAATGGTTCGCATCATTACTACTCTGTACAGCAAACCAGAACTTGCCTTCAATGTCACCATCATAGTATCTACCCATAGGAACTCACCTCCTTTTTAGTATAGTATTATTGCGGGATATTCCCGCTTAGTCAACTGGTTGACCAACTACTGCCAACCACTCGCCATCTCGTTCTACTGCCATTATATGACTGGCATAGATAGAACCCATCTCATCGAAGAAACCTACTTCAGTACCCTTGGTATCAACTAAGACAGTGCGTTTTAATCCTTTGCCCTGTTTAGGTGACTCCAATAAATAGGATGTAATAGGTTGTTCGACACCGACTTCTCTTAACTGAGTAGTCTTTAGCTTATCGCCCTTTACTAGGTCACGATAACTAAGTGTATTGTGGAATTCACTCATGGTATCTCACCTCCATTTGTATTGCGGGAGTTTCCCGCTACTAATTACTAGTTAATACTTACTAATATAATTAAATACTAATAACTAGTATATACTAGTAACTAATATATACATATAAGTATACACTAATATACTAGTAAGTCAAATGACCAGTTGCTACTCATGTTAACACTAGTACCCTCTGCAAAATATTAATAATAACAAAAGTTAAGATTTTATAGTTTTAATTTGCGGGATTTTCCCGCAAAATTAGACAAAAAAAAAGCCCCTTGCGGGGCTTGTGAGTAGTTAGGATTTTATAAATTTTTTAGTTTTTACCGCTGATAACGGTAGTAAAAGCTTCGATATTTTCAATAGCTAACATGTAGATATCAAATCTATCTTGTAGATATTTTAGCCTATGCTGGTCTGGTCTGTATTTTGCATCGGCTAAGATGGATAGTTTTTCAACAACATCTGACAAGATGCTATCATAATCAGGTTGTTTTTCCCCTGATGATTTTCTATCCTCTGGTTTTTTAGCTTCCCATCCTGATTTTTTTGACTCTTCAATTAAGCCTAAATTCTGGATAGATTTTAGGGATAAAGCCATTCCCTTTTTATTAAGCTTCCCGTTAGCTCCAAGCTTTGTAGAGGAACGATAAGCCCTTGAAATTGTATCATAATGATTAGGTGATACTTTCCAAGATTTAACAAGCTTTTTGGTAGCATCATTCCAATCTGTATGCTTAACGGATAAGTTATATTTTTTATCCGCTAAGTATTTGGAATCTTGAACCATAAGCCCTCTTAGTTTTTTGAAGTTAGATTGATATAAGGAATCTCCACGGAGCATTTCCTTAATTGTATTTTGATAATCTTTTAATCTCATTTTGTTTTTATCCTTACCTAACTTACTCACTCTATTAGTATGACTGTTGGAGCAATAATATCAAGTACCCAAATAAAATTAATTAATTGCGGGATTCTCCCGCAGAATTATTTTAATTAATGAATATACATACCTTGTCTGCCGAACTTGTAAAAAATTATTTACCTTTTTTGCACCCCCCCTATATTGCCACAACCTCCCACACCCCTAATAAAAGTACATGGTTTGATTTCCCACTCTTCCTCATTAAAACCACAAGTAATTATTGTATATATAAATATCTAATAATTACGGGCAGTTACATCGCCGCCCAATGCTCACCCAATTGTAAGCAACTAGTGCCAGTTTCTTTTAGTATCATATACTCTAAAACAACTATAGTGTAATATATATGCATATAATAAATAAAACTTGACATTAAGGTTCCTGGGCTATTTATACTAGTATACGGGGTTTCATTTATGACAGAAATGCAATATCAGGAGCTAAAAGATTATTGTTTGCTAAACGGAGCAAAGTATGGTATAAAGAAAATAGACTGCGAGGATATTTTGCATGATGCATGTGTTTACATACTTGAACAGGACATTACACCAAACGATTATAAGTGGTGTGTATCTAAATACATTGGTAAATTTCGTGAAAGACGTAACAGAGAAAGCAAAAGGGAGACACAGTTAGGCTATGAACAATAAATTAAACCAATTATTTCCAGAAGAAGTCGATTATAACAAAAAAATGTGGAAATTTCTCGAAAGTTGCTACTCAAATGGATGGGTTTTACGTGCAACAGGTAGAGAATTAAAGATTGACCACAAAACAGTTAAGAATATACTAGATTCTTGTAAAGATAGTGAAACATATAAAATATTTATGTCTAAAGTAGAAGATACAGTTAAATCTTTTGCAGATGGCGACTTTAGTTCTACTATATTTCAACGATATGAAACAGCATTACAAGAATTAGATGCAAAAATTAAAACGGCGACCAGTAAAAATGACGATAGGTTAGTTATTTCTTACTATAAACTTAAATTAGCTGTACTAAAAGACCAATTGCGTGCAAGTTTAACATCAACAACACAAGAAAATACACAAAATTACTTAAATAAAGCCATAGAAACATTACAAGACGAGGCTTGGGAAGAGTATGGTGAAAAAATCCAATAAACTAGACGTACACAATGATGCAGAATCTAAACATTTAATGAGAGAAGGAAGATATTTACCAGCATGGGTACAAGATAATAAGATAATAAAGAAGAAGGAGGCACTAAATGCCAAAGAGTCCAGCGTGGCAAAGAAAAGAAGGAAAAAATCCTAAAGGTGGATTAAATGCTAAAGGTAGAGCCAGTGCTAGAGCCGAAGGTTCTAACCTAAAAGCACCAGTTAAGTCAGGCACAAACCCTAGACGTGTTTCTTTTGCAGCTAGATTTGGTGGCATGGCAGGTCCATTAAAAGATTCTAAGGGAAGACCAACAAGATTAAAACTTGCTTTGAAAGCATGGGGTTTTGGTAGTAAAGAAGCAGCCAGAGCTTTTGCAGCAAGGCATAAAAAGAAAAAATCTAATAGAGCATAAAGGAGGATTACATTATGCCAATGGGTAAAGGAACTTACGGAAGTACAAAAGGTAGACCAAAAAAGAAAAATGGTATGCTAAAAGGTAAACAAAAAAACTTACCAGCAGGACTAAAGAATAAAATAATGAAAGCTAAGAAAAAGAAAATGGGGATGAGATAAATGCCCTGGTGGTTGTTAAAAATTGTCCCGTCTATATCTAAATTTTTATTTGGCTGGTGGAGTAAACGTAGTGAAGATAAAAAAGATATAGAATTAAAGTCTGCCAAACATGAGATTTGGGTTAAGACTATGGAAGTACAATCAAAAGATGAAGCAAAGAAACGAATTAATAATCCTACTAATTATCTTGATAAGCCTTAGTAGCTGTTCAATTCTTAGTAGTAAAGTAAAATTTGTAAAACCTGAGTGTCCACAGGCTCCCGACTGTAGTAATGCAAGTGATAAAGTAGAATGTTGGGCATATCAGAAACAAAGTTACAAGGCGTGTATTAATTTACACAATAAAGCCTGGGATAAATTAAATGAGTATTAAGCGGGATGTGGCACAGCCAAGGAGACTCGGCACGCCAATACATCCTCGCTTTGGAATATTATGATAAAAGATTGGTGGTTTAAGGACAAAAAAATGTTAGCCTTATGGCACAAAGTCCATAACATGACAGATGAAGAATTTGCAAACTTTGATACAAAAATTAAAGCAGAGTTGTTATATTGGTATGGCAACCTTTTCTTCTTTCGTCCGTACCCTGCACAAAAGCCCATCGTTAACGATAATAACTTTAGTGTGTATGTACATGGGAATAATAGTTCTGGTAAGTCATATTGCAGTGCTGCTGTTACAGCTTACAATGTAATAGGTTGGCACCCACATTATGAAATACAAAAACCTAAATATGGCAACAGAATTATATGGGCATTTAGTCCCTCTTTTGATATACAGAGGACGTCTAGTCAGGTTCACCTTTTTTCTACTGATACGCCTAATGATATAGGATTATTACCATCAATCGAAAGTATAGAAAAACGTGGCGGCAAAGTAGCCTGGGGTAAAAACAGATGCATTGATTTTGTAAAATTTTGGGATGGTACAATTCTAGAATTTAAATCTGCAGAAATGAAAACACAAAACTTACAAGCATCTGGTATTGACTTCTGTTGGTTTGACGAGTGCCCGCCACAAAATATGCATGACGAGATTCTAGCTAGATTGTTAAGAAAGTCAGGCAAAATGATGATGAGTTTTATTGTAGAAGATGCAACTAGCAACTACATACCACAAGATATTTATAAACGACAAGGCGATGATAAAGACACCAGTTTTCATTTTATAGACGTATACGATAATTTATCTCTAGAAAAAGAAGAGATAGAGCGATACAAAAAAAGATTTACAGAAACTGCAATGCATTGGAGATTTAGCGAAGGCGGAAAGTTTCAGCTACAACCTAAAGGTCCAATAGTATATCCTGACTTTAATGAAATGCATGTAGTAGATAATCTTTCAGAACAATACGACCCATTACGAACAGCATGGAGAGCTTGGGACTTAGGATACACTAGACCTGCATGCGTTATATTTCAAGTAGATAAAGTTGGGCGTAAAAATGTATTAATGGCAGTGCTTGGTAAAAATATACAATTAACAGATTTTATTGACCAAGTTGCTACACAACAAACAGAAGCATTTCCTAAATTGTTAAATACAATGGATTTATTGCCACATGATGCAAACAGAAAATATGATGTATCTCCTAATACGAGTGCAATGATATTTGAAAACAAAGGACTACAAACAGATGTAGTCTATGTAAAACGAGACACAAGTGTAGTGTTAGCTAACGAAGAATTAAAAATGTTAGCAGAAGGTATACCAAGAATTCAAATAGATTCTAAACACGCACAACTACTTTGTGAAACGTTATCAAATTATACAAGAGACGAGAATGGTATACCAAAACGAGATAAATATTATGAACACATATCTGATGCATTTAAGTTGGGATTGTATTACATATCTAAACGATTAGTTAATACAGAAGACATTCCATTAAATGAGCCCGAATATTATGATATGCGATTCGGACAAAAAGGCAGGACATTAAATTGAGTGTAAAACCAGAAATAATATTAAGTTTTTTCAACTACATAAGAAATCAAGCAGAACCAGTGTTTACACAAAATTCACAAGAGTGGCGTGAGAACATGCGTTTTTATATGGATGAATATAACTTTGACAATAAATTAGATTGGCAAACAAAAATAAAAGACCCTGTAGTTGATAACTTAGTTGTTAGATTATCTAACTTCTTTGTACGTATCTTAATGTCAACTGACAATAAATATTTTACTATAGAACATCCTAACAAAGCATATCAAGGTGCATTAAATAAATTATTACAACAAGTATTATCAAACAATAAGTTCCCATTAATATTTGGTGATGCCTTAAAATTTTCTTTGTTAACAAGTCCATATTATACAAAAATTAGATATACATATGATGAGCAAACTTTTCCAAGAGTAAATGAAGGAACTGGCGAAATAGAAGAACAAACTGAAATTATGGGTAAAACTTCTGTGTCTGCTATAAATCCATTTAACATTATGCTAGACCCACATGGCGATAGTTATATTATAGAAATGAAAACTGTAAGCCTAGCTGACTATGAAAGATTAGCTAGAGTAAACGGTTGGACCAATACAAATAAAGTAGTAAGAAGCATGATGTACAATGGAGACAATGAAGAAAACCATTTATCACAAGTTAAATTATGCTATGTATATGCAAAATATATTTCGGATAAACGAGGAGCTATCTTAGACCGCAACGTACATTTTATTATAGCAGGAGACGAAACAGTTGTATTCTACGGTAAAAACAATTTACCAAATGGAGCATTTCCATATATAACTGGATTTCCTATGAAAGTATTACAAGGTCGTTATGGTAGAGGTTACATATCGAAACTAAGAAGTTTGTTATCGTCTTATGTAGAAAGCATGAATTTATTATTAGATGCATTTCGTATGTCAACGTTAGGAGTATACGAATTAGTATCTACAAATGTAGAGAGCGGTAAAGCTCATTTGTTTGGGTCTATTACTCCTGGACGTTTGTATCCAGTTACTGCACCAAACACTATTAATCAAGTATATAATCAAAATTTAAATCCTAACGCAACAAATTTATTATTTGTTATAGATAGGTTAATACAAAATAGGTCATTTCAAAATGAGTTTTTCCAAGGACAACCAACAAGTAAGGGACGACCTACAGCACAAGAAATTAGTCAAAAGTCACAAGAGACTGCTAGTTTCTTTACAGACATAGCTAGTGAAATAGAACGTAGTATTATTGAACCATCGTTAGAAATGATATTACATACAGAGTTAATATACATTGATGACCTATCTCATGAACCTATGTATTCACAAGACGAAGACAATCCTATCAAACAATTACTTGGGCTATCTTTTAATGAACGTATGGATATTATTAGAGAAGCTAGAATTACAGTTAGAGGCATATCTGGCAAAGTACTTAAAATGACAAACTTTAACAAACTTATGCAAATTGTAAATGTAATTGGTAACATGCCGCAAGTTGCAGCAGCAATTGACCCAATTAAATTTGTAGAAAGAATCTTTGAGTCATTCGATGAATTACCCGAAGATATCCTAAATATGGATATGTTGAGACAACAACAAGAACAAACAACTAACCCGATGCAACAACCTAACCCAATGGCAAATCCAACACAAGCTAATGGGCAACAAGAAATGTCACCCGAAGAAATGATGGAGGTTATAAACAATGTCAGAAGAAACAACCCAGAACAACAGTGATGATGCAAGAGTAAATATTACTGCAAAAGACGCAGCAGCTAAATTAACTCCACCGGGTGTCGATATGTCAAAAATGACACCAGAACAACAAATGGAGTTAACATCTAATATGGTACAAGCATCTACACTACACGAAAAATACGTAGCAAATATGACACCAGAAGAGGTAGAAGTATTTGATGCATTATTGCTTGCAACACCACAAGATGCTCCAGTAAAAGACAGATTTACTTCAGCATTAGACAAGTTTAATAAAGTAAGAAAGAAAGAGGAAACAAAAGAAGAAACAAAAGAAGAAGCAGGAGAAAAGACTGAACCTACAAAAGTAGCACCAAAAGGTGAAATGGATGTAGCTGGTAGTCCTTCTCCTACACCTGATGGTAATTTATTGTCACCAGAAAATGATGCTCCTCTAGGAGACGACAACGAATATTTTAAGTTTCTAGAGAAACGTTATAGACAACAAACAACCATTAGAAGAAAACAATAATTAATAAAGGAGGTTATTGATTATGCCACAAGGAGCTATAAGCTACTTAAATGAAGAGGCTAGACTTGCTAAAATCAAAATTGATTCTGATATCAGATTTCAAGCTGGTAACATGATGCAGTTTAGAACATTGTCTAAGCCAATTCAATCATATGGTAAAAACAAAGGTTCACAAGTTGAAATCGAAAAATATCAAAAACTCGGTACTGCAACTGGAACAATATCAGAACTACAGTCTTTACCTATGCAAAAACCTAATGTTGGTTTTGTAGTTGCAACAGTAGCGGAATATGGTAACGGTGTATCTTACACTAGAAAAGCACAAACACTTGCGGAATACTCTGTTGATGAAACACTCAAGAAAATATTAAGTATGAACGTTGCTGAATCTATGGATAAGATTGCTGGTGCAGAATTCCAAAATGCTGATGTATTCTATACACCAACATCATCAAGTGCAGGGACATTAGATAAAGATGGAACTGTAAGCACAGGTGCAGGAGCAAGTATAACATCTGCACACATAAGAGACCTTATCAGAAATCTTAAAACTGATAATGTACCAAAATATGATGGGAACAATTACTTAGGTGTGTTCTCACCATTTGCAATGGCAAAACTATTTGAAGATACTGCAACTGGAAGTATTGTAGACTTACACAAATTTGACCAACCAGAATCTATGATTAATGGAGAAATTGGTCAATACTTTGGAATGAGAATGGTAGAAGAAAACAATGTTCTTTCTAACACAATCGGTGGGTCTTCACACAACGGTGAAGCAATTATCTTAGGATTCGAGCCAGTAGTAGAGGTGCTTGCACAAGCAGAATCTACAATGATTGAATCTTGGGATTTTGGTAGATTCACAGGTATTGCCTGGAACGCACTGACAGGGTTCAAAAAAGTTTGGACTAATTCAACTGACGGTGAGTATCACTTAGTTAGAATTCATTCTAACGACTAGGAGGTAAAATAACATGGCTTTTAATAGTAAAGTACAATTTGCTATGATTCCAGTATCAGCTAACCTTGATGGAACAGCTGGTGATGATTTTACTTTCAAAGTGAATCATCCTATGGTAGTTCATAGATTTGAATTCATAGTGCAAACTGCAGTTGTAGCTACGTCTACTGACCCAGTAGTATCATTAGATTTTACTGACACAGTAAACAGCGTATCTAGAGCTGAAAAAGTAACATTGACAGTTCCAAATACTACAGCAGCTGGTGTAACAATTGAAGCGGATTTAACTCCGTTTTTTGTACAAGACACTGACATACTACACTTTGAGAGAAAAACTCAAGGTGCTGGTGGTTCAACAGCTGGTGATGGGTTTTATCTTTTATATTATGAGTTAATTCCTGACGGTAATGGAGTTGCCTAAATGTGGTATAGAGTTCACATAAATAGAGTGCACTTTAATCCATTGGACAAAGAGGGCAAAATTTGTAGAGTTTTGTCCTCTGGTCCTGTATTTAATTGTATGACTGAATCTGATTTAGAATTAGAATTATTATATTTATTAGCAGAACCTAATTCAGAACTTATGCAATTTGTAAAATCATGGACTGAGCAAGACAATGCTTGGTATCAATTAGTGTTTACTAAATTATCAAGTGCTAGCCGTGCAGGATTTACAGGAAACAAAAAAGTATTTAGTTACATGGGATATACATTATGTCAAAGAATAAAAGACCATATTATATTTGAAACTAAATATATGAACATAGGAACTCTAAGTGACTATAATATAGGAGCTCACAGAGACGTAAGAGAAGAAGTTAGAAATACAAGCAATTATAAAATACCTGGTGGAGAAAAAATTAAAAAAGATTGGGTAGAACAAAATGGTGGTAAATAATGCGTAGTGAATTAAATTATGATAGAAGTAACATACGAACTAAAGTAAAAAGTATTATTGGTAGAAATTTTAGTGGTATAGACGATATTATTAATGATTTAATTAATATAGCTGTAGAGCTATTTGGTAATACAATTCAATCAGTATTTGATGAATTTGTATATACACACACAATTTCTAGTAGTGAAATATCTGCAAAAACAGACGAATATAATTTACCAAATAGAACTAAAGTTATATTAGACGCATATTACATAGATGTGTCTGGTAGCGAAGATGTATATTATCCGTTACATATAAGGTCACCAATAGATTTTAACGAATCATCTACACAACAATTAGGTACAACATATGGACGTGCAAGTTTTGATTATGGAACAGATACAATTAAATTTGGACCAGGGTATCAATCATCTCGAAGCACTAGAGCTGACATGACAGGTATACCACAATTAGCATACAGAGTAAACAATGCTTTACATGTATACCCAAGACCAGGTAGTTCTGAACAAGATAATAAAATAAGAGTTATGTTAGGATTATTTCCTGCAGACTTACAATCAGATAGTGATAAAAATAGTATTACAAAAAGCTATCCACAAGCATTAATAACATATACATCTGCATTATTCTGGGGATTACATTTGAATGATGCACAAAGAGCACAGCAATATTTAACAACAGCACAGTTGTTATTATCAAGTTTTGCAAGACAAGACGAAATAAATAAATTAGTAAACGTAACATTAAAGTTACCAAATTAGGAGGACACATGGCAAACGCAATATATCCAAAAGCAAAAGAAT
>TARA_R100000697_G_scaffold46500_2_pt1 | contig 20885 bp, 31 predicted proteins | sample TARA_R100000697 | Tara Oceans TARA_R100000697 (sample SAMEA2622788) | marine metagenome | biome: marine biome (ENVO:00000447); feature: surface water layer (ENVO:00002042); material: "saline water (ENVO:00002010), including plankton (ENVO:xxxxxxxx)" | depth 5 m
CTTGTAACCTTTCATCACAGGTAGCTAAATTTTCTCTTGACCTTTTACCAAACTTAGGCATTTTTAGTCTCCTTACTACCTATTAAAGCTTGAAGAGTTTCTATTGAACCAGCAAATTTAAATATCATATTACTTGTTTTTTCTAACTCTTGCTCTAGTGCAGTTTTTTTATTTATAAGAGCTTGATATTCTTCAATCTTACTAGTTAATTCTTCTTCTAAGTTTATCTGCTCTTTAGTATCATTTTTTTCTTTAGTCATTGGTACTCCTATCTTATTGCATGTGAACCAGGGCTAGCCATTCTAGCTCCTTTAATTCTAGTTGATTCATATTTTTCTACAATCTTTCTAAATTCTTTTAAGAAATATTCTTTAGCCTGTATATCTAAGTTATCTTCGGCTAATCTAGATTTCACATAATTTACTAATGCTAGCTGTAAATAAGAAGGGATATCAATAGTATCTGACTCATCGTTCAATACATCAATATTATAGTATAATTTAGGACTTATTGCTGTCCAACTAGTAGTACCTGTATATTTTGTTTCTAATGTTAATACATTATTTGTTCCTGATTCTGAAGTAATTGCTGATATTTTGTGAAGTCCATTAAATTTATCAGCATCTTTTAAAACTATATAACTACCTACAGATAAAGATTGAGGAGCAGTAGCATAGTTTTGATAATCACTATCAGTATCATCTTTAATCATAAGAAAATTATCAGCACTAGCTTTGTATTTAGTAATATTAGTATCAACTGCTGTAGCCTTATCTACTATAAAATAATTAGGACTAAATGAGTATTTTACTTCTAATGCATCTGCAACTGTAGATTGGGGCGATTTCCAAAAGTTTCTTACTACCCCTGGTCCAAACTCTCTTGAATCTAAATTGTTGTTAAAAGTAGTATCCTGCTCTACTATTGCTATCTTATTTCCTTCTATATAGTATGCATATTCTTTAGCCATTATATTCCATCTCCATCTTTAATTTTAGGTGGATGCATCATTCTAGGAATACTTCTATATTCATCTTTATCATTTCTATGATTCTTCATTCGTATATCTATAACTTTTACCATATCATCTGGAAAGTCATAAAATCTTTTATCTTTAATTATACTAGTTCTTTCTATATCTGTGTGAGTAGAAAACATCATATTTAATTCTTGCAAGCCATCTTTAATATAAGCAATAGCTCTTCCTGTTTCTGGTATTCCTGCTCTTTCCATTAATTCTTTAACCTTCATAGCTCTCCTAAACGTCATTTATTATTGCAGCTATCTGCACTCTAACATTTCCTGAACCTGCTCCAGAAGGAACGTTGTTTACTACCCCACAGGTTATTCCTGTTAAATTATTAATTGTAGTATTTGGAAACTTACCTGTAAATAATTCTTTGCTTCCTATATATATTCCGTCTGCTAAATCATATGTAACTGTTGCAGCATCTAAAGATATAACAATGCCTTCGTTTGTTGTTGACGAACCATTAGTAGTACCTGAATGTTTTATAGCCATCCATAATATTTTATCACTATTACTTAATGCAGTTGTGCTACCTACGAATGAATGAGATGTAGTTAATAATACTCCACTAGTTGATGTTATATCTGCAGTAGTATATACCCATTTATAACTACCATCTAATGGATTAAAAGAATATCTTCCTTGTAATGATGCTTTAATATCATCAGGTAGTATTGAAGTTGTTATTCCACATATTGCTTTATTAGCCATAATTCTCCTAAGTAAATGAGTAGTATTGAGCTGCTATTGTATTACCACCATTTGAATCTCCATCACTATCAGTACTTTGAACTTTAACAAGGTAGCCACTTCTTCCTCTTAATGGAACTAGCATCATCTCGCCAGATTTTAAACTACCGACCCATCTATCTGCACTCCCATCATTTACGAATACTGATAAATAATCTGCTGAATTTGCAGTTGTACTTAACTCAGATGCACTACTAAATTGATAACCTGTATGTTTAACAGCAACTATATCTGGAGGAGTCATTGATATTGCATTTGTAGTATTTACAAGAGCTTGAACATAATTGATAGCTCCATCATCATATCCATGAGTATTGCCTCCACTAGCATCTATTGTTACATTTAATTCTCCACTTCCATTTAAAGTACCATAGCATTCAGAAGCTGCTATTAAATTAGAACCTCCAGCTTGAGTAGTATTATCTTCAATTGGAGTAAAGCTTACTTGAAATTTTACTTTACTTGCCATTATTCTTCAGCCTCCTGCCTTTGTTTTCCTTTTGGCACATTTACAGCATCACCAGTATTAGATTTTGCAGGCTTACCTGCTATACCCATAATGCCTTGATTATATTGAGTTAACAATTGTCCATATTGAGACAATAGCCATTTATATCTTGTTAACTTTTCATTAATTTCTGTTGCATATTGTTGAACGTCTGAAGAATGTTTTTTAATTTTTTGATTAAATATTCCCACTTCTTTTCCTAATTCTTTATCAGCATTAGTCATTCTTCTACTTAATTCTTTTTCAAATTCATTAGCTGCTGCATTATATTCTGCTTGAGCAGCTTGATGTTCTTTATCATATTTTTGTAGATTCTTTTCTACAATATCTAAATATTTATCTGCCATATCTAAGTCATCTTTTTGCAATGAATCTAATATAGAATCTAAATCCATATCCATAAGAGGAGCTTCATATGTAGGTGGAGTTGGTAACTCTGGACCATCATATATAAAATTAGGCTCACCTATATCAGCAGGTGCTGTAGGCAATGTTGCATTTATTACTGATGCAGCTGCTAAACAAGACATAGCAGAAGCATAATAAACTATTAAATATTCTGAGCTTTCAGGGAAATTTTCTATTGATAATGAATTATAACTAACTCCATTATCAAATACTATATGTACTATTTCTGCTCTATCTGTAGTTTCATTAGTTGGAACAGGTAATACATATACTTTATTTTGTTCTTTGTAAAAAACAGGATTATACTTAGATGCAAAAGAAAGACTATTAGAATCTGCAGCTCTACCTTTCATAATATGTGGTATTTCCCTAGCAGGATTCATTACAGTCCCATCATTTCTTAAAACTGATATAATTACATTTGAAGGAGATTCTACTCCTGTGCTAGATGATTGTATATCTGTTTTAGAGAATGAAGACAATACTCCTATTGGAGCTTGAGCACTTACAAGTTTACGTATCATATCTTTAACACCATCTCTTAAAAATTGAGTTACTTCATGTCGAGATGGATTAGTAGATACTCCTACTGTTATACCTGTTAATGCTTCTATTTGTTGTTGAAATGTTCTCATTTATTCCTTTACTAAGTGAGTCTGCCTGCCGAAACAGGCAAACTCGATTAGTTTATTATTTACTATGTTGCTAAACTACCAGCATTGTAGAAAGCAGTGCCATTGCAATATACATTTACATAATCACTAGCAGCAGTCATTGCAACTGAATTAACAGTTGAATTGCCACTAATATTTATAAATGTTGCATTCCAACCAGCTCCTGCATCTGCAGCACTAGGTAGTGTAACATTAAAGGTCCCTGTTAAAAAAAAGACTTTACCACTATCATCAACTTTAGCTGTATAAGCTTGAGTTAATGAAACAGGAAAATCTTTTCCCCAACTTGCTTTAGACCCATGTATTACTGGATTAGCCATTATCTACCTCCTTACGCTGCTTCAACAACAATAACAAAGGTCGCTTGACCAGCACCTGGAGCATTATCGTTTTCAATTTCGATAGTTCCTCCTGGTGCAATTATGTTATTACTTGTTGGAGTTACAACTCCTGAAGCACCAATACCTGAACTTGCAGCTATTTCATGAGTTCCACCCATAGTTCCAGCAGCTGACTTTAACACCAATGTAGATTTAGCTGTTGTCAGAGCTACATTCATAACCCATCTAACTTCTAAAACTTTACATTTCCAAGGAGCTACAGCATATACAGTTCCTGCAGCACTTAAAGCAGGACTGTCTACTACCATTACTTGCTTGTTTTGAAAGTCATCAGCTTTATTTTGTCCATATAATGGATTTGCCATAATTAACCCCCTTATTTCCAGATAGCGTGAGCTTCAGGCATTGACCATTCCATTCCCGCTTCTGTTAAGATTAAGTCAACTCTACGGTCAACACCACTATTTTCTAGAGTTTGTACACCCACGTAAATAGAAGTATCTCTGTTGACACCGTTTCCAGAAAGAGGTCTATATGCACAATGCTTCATATCAATACCTAGCATTTTCACATCAGTTCCATCAAGGTGGATATTTCTAGCCACGTTCATGTCGCCATATGGAGTTGAAAAGCTAGTGATATCTACACCAAATACTTTTTTCTTTCCAGTCATTGCTATATCTGAACTATAATTAGATGAAATTTCAAGATTATTCTTGAAGTATCCACCCATTTTATGCAACCAGTTCCACACTGCTGTATTACAGAAGAATACATTAGCACTTTGTGAATTATATCTTGGGTCTTGATAAGCTGACATGTCATCTAAGAAATCATCAGAAGTCTTAGTTGCAGTGTCAAGACTAAATACATTACCGTAAGAATTAATAAAATCCACAGCACCTTGAGTTGTGTAGTAGGTATCATTTTGAGAACCAAATAGCAAAGAAGTTTCAATATCAAACTTATGCTCAACTAACTTTTCTTTCCATACTCTAGCCCATTCTGAACCTTCGTATTTAAGAGCAGTTGCTCTTGCAGTGTTAGTCATAGCACATGAAGTTTTCCATATTTGAGTTCTTCCATAGCTAGTTGAATAAGGCTGGTCTTTCCATGTTTCAGGATAACCAGAACCTTCATCATGAGCAGTACCTACAACAAAACACTTATATGGAGCTAGAGCTTCTTCGCTTTCAGTTTTACCTGAAGAGCTATCTATTGAAGCTGGAACTCCCATATAGAATGCATTAGTCACACCTTTAACAACTGTACCAGTTATATTAACATATTCACCATTGTCATCGACATTAGTAACTTTAACAATCTGGTAGTCATTCATTGATTGGTCGTGAGATGAATTATCAGCACCTGTTGTTGGAACTTTGATTAACTGACCTTCCATAAAGAAAGCAGGTTTAGTACCTGTGCTTCCAGGTTTATGGTCTACATCTTTACCATAAATATTTTGAAGGTTTCCTTTGTTTGAATAATCAGTACCGAACTTTCCATAGAAAGTATCTCCCTCTGCATTTTGGTCTGTTGCATCAGAAGTTATAGCTGTATTAAAGTTACTACCAACTTTTTCTATATATGCATACCGTTTATTCCATGAGCCTCTCTTTTCAGTAAATTTGAATTGAGGGTCATCTGTTGGCTTTTTAGCCACTTTACTTACGAATCGAAAAAATGGGTCTTGTGCAATTGCAAGTTCAGAAACTCTGTCACCAAAGTTATACTTACGTCTTAAGTCACCAGTTTTAAAACCACTAGCGTCATAAGAACCACCTGCAAAATCAGCAGCCCCTAGATTCCCGAGATTGAATAAGTCTGACATTAGACTATCCTTTCCCTACACCTATGTGTAGATTGAGTTTGAATAGATAGTCTTTTTTTTATCTATCCAAACAGGTTATCGAGATTACCATCAATATCTAATAAAGCATCAAACAATGAATCGCTAGGATTCGATGTCTTACCTGCATTATTAGTATTGCTTTGGCTAGTAGGAATATCTCTTACACCTTTCATCTGCTTAAGCATATCTTCTTTAGTAGAATTTGCAACGTTAGCATTAACTTTTTTACGATTTATTAAGTGATACATATCATCGAAAGTCAAATGACCACTTTTAAATCTAGTTTCTGCATCGTCAAGAAAAGCTTGAAACTCTTCGTCTGTAAGACCATTACGCTCTTTAAACTCTTTAGCTTCATTTTGAGCTTGGAGTTTATTTTGCATTCTTTGAGCTTCTGCTTTTTCATTTGCAAGGATTTGATTAGCTCTTTTCTTTACAACTTTATCTACCATAGTATTGAACACTTTACGAGAATCAGATGCAGGGTCACTAACAAGTTCTTCGGTGTCGAACTGAAAATCTTCACTTAATCTAAGTTCATCTTTTACGTTCTTTGGAACATCACCTCCACTTTGAAAATAACCTCTAACATGTTCTACTAGTCCACTATCTTTTTTCATCGCTTCCAATACAGGAACGAAAGGTTTGAGTTCATTTAACTCGGCTCTCATTTTCTGTGCTTCACGACTGGAATCACCATACCTCTTTTTCCAATTTTCTCTTGGAGGGGTATCTGACACCTCTTGGGTGCTTGTTGGTTCGGTGGTATTGGGGTCCACGCTTTGTGGAGTTTCCTCAACCTTAGCTTCAGCTTCGTCTGCAACAACGCCATTGACATCATCTTCAAGGGCATCGAAGAAAGAAGTCTCAGAGCCAAATACTGCATTATCTACAGCTTCTGGGTTACCTGTTTCTTTATCTTCCATTGTTACTTCCTTTTTTTAGTTAAAAATTTAAGAAAATTATTGCTTCTTATCTAATTGTTTTTTATGCTCGTTCTTTATATCTTCACGAGTTCTTCTAACATCACTTTCTAAAACATTTCTATAAAACTTTTGTCTGGCTTTACTTTCCATTTCTTCAGAAGCAATATTTTGTTGAGCTTTCATTTTTTGTCTATCTATTTCAACGCTTCCTTCCATAATTTTATTTTTAATACCAGACTGTACAACTTGTCTTTCTAGCGTCTCTATAGTGCCATTTGAGTTTTGAATTTGTTCTTCAAGTTGTGCAATTTTATTTTGAAGTTGAGAATATAAACTTTTACGTTTCACTATATTTTCCTTATTTCTAATATCAGTTTCTGCTAGTACAGCTACATCATCAACAACACCCATCTTCATTAATTCTTTTAATTCTGATAAATATGCCCATCTATTAATTGGCAATGTTGAGCCACCTATTAATCTTACATCAAACCTTGATGCTTGGTAGTCTCTATATTTTCCTATTATATGTCCGTAATCATTATAAATAGGTACATTAATTTCTACTGTTTTTTCTTCATTAATATTGTTTGGTTGAACAATTGTAAATACTTTATTTGCTGTGTATACAGCTTGAGTAAATTGTTTTACAATTTCACCAACATGTTTTAATGCAGGTTCAACACTATTCTTTAACCAGTATTTAATTCTTCTAGTTCCATATTCATCCATTGCTAGCATACCACGATATGGCATTTCTTGAGATGTATTAGTATCTCCTTGCATTGAAGAATATATACCTGCTAAATATTCCATATCTCCTTTGCCAGCTTGTGTTAAACTAAAAAATGCATTGTTTAGCTGAAAAGGCATAATTGGAGTAGGAGGAGTATACCCACTTCTTACAGGTAGTAATGCTCCTGGAGCTGATGAATATTTTTCCCAATAATCTGTATCGACACTTCCTTCTTCATACATATATCTCAAGCTGCTTCCCAGCGATGCATTGTGCACCATGAGCTGATGAGCTTTGTTAAGCTCTCGTTGCTTTCCTATTAGAGGAGACACAGCTGAGATAGGATATGGAGTACCAGTCCATTTATAATGTATTGGTATAATAGGATATTCCGTTAAAGGTAATCCTTTACTGTAAATCAACTTATCTCCTATAATACATGTTAATTTAACCCTACTATCTTTAAAAGGAATTGCATCTGTAATTCTTTCTTTAAATCCTTCGTCTTGTAAAAAGACTTGATATTCTTTTTTAGAAATAACTTTATTTTCTATAATTTCAGCTTGAGCTTGTAACTTATTTTTAGTTTCAATCTCAAATGCATTTAACTGTTCTTGTATTTCTTTTTTCTTTTTAGTTATTTCAAGTTCCATTCTTTGAGGAAGCATTTCACCTTCTTCAACAGCAGCTTGTAATTTTTGTGCCATTTCAAGTAATTCTACTTCAGTTTCTGATGCCATCATTTGCAATTGCTCTTGAGCTTGTTGAGCTATTTGTTTTTGCACTTCAGGTGATGGTGGAACTTTATAAAACATGTTTACGTAATCTACCATTACTTTTTCATAACATTCTATAAACTCTACGAGTTCATCTTCCTTATCGTTTGCTAGTGAATTGCTAGCATTCATTCCTTTATAATGAAAGTCCTTTTGGTCTAAATCTGTAGATTTTTCAGAATAATTATCATAACTATTATTCACAGATGCTGCATTCATAATCTTACGTTTGCTATCAGGAAACTGTTGGATGAGGTGTGATTTAGGGAGGACTTTGCGAATGAGAACATGAGCAGCATCTCTGAATAAACTATCTCGTGACTTTTCGTCCACAAATATATCAAATGGGTCTGGCTGCTGAATAACAACTTCTCCCATTCCTCTGTCGGCATTAGGGTCTACAGTTACTAGCATATAACCTACCGACTTAGTTATTGCATCATTTATTGCATTAGAAAATAATACATCTCCATTAGATGTGTACCATACATAGTCAGCTACATCAGAAAATACTGCAGCAACATCAACGTCACTACCTTCAGCTCCGACTGCTTGCCATCTAGGTGATTTAGCTGTAGCATAAAAATTAAGCATTTCTACAACAGGAATAATTCTGTTAATAGTAAATGTGGGCATTCCTTGTTCTTCTAAAGAAGCTTTTTCTTCAGCAGTTAATTGATTGTCATTAGCGAAATCATACCCTTTTTGATTTATATATTCCCATTGAACTCTATTTTGAGTTCTACAGGAATTAAATAATTCTTGTACTTTTGTAACTGTTTTATTTATTTTCGCCATTTAAATCCTTATAGTTTACAGCATCTTAATATAAACATTTTTACCAATCATTGTCTACTTTTTTCTTAGGACCAAATTTTTCTTTCAATCCGTTTCCACTAAGAGAAGCCATTATTTCAATAACAGCACTTATTTTAGAATGAATCTTTTCCTGATTAATCTGCATTTGTTTCTGTGCATCTATAAGTTTAATTAAAATTCCTTCTAACCTAGCAAAGGATTCTCTCAGTTCAGTTTGAAGTTCATTTTGAATCCATGCATTCTGAGATTTTACATAATATCCTAATGCTACTACCATCATAACAGGTAGCCCAAATCGTTCTAATAAATCAAATGCTTCCATCATTCGTCTTCATCAACTCCCAAATCATCTAATGTAATTATATCATCTGTCATGCAACTACCCAGCTTTTAGCTTTTGGTTTATGTTTATAGTAACTACTATCTTTATTTTCTTTTATTCCTACAGGTGGCTGTGCAAACTTACATGCATATGCAAGTGCATCAATAGTATCATCATGTGCCATCCTAGGACCAAATGTTATTATCTCTCTTTGCAAATCATACATTTCTTTCTTTAAATGAATTTGACCAATAGCAAATCGTTGTGCAAGTACTTCTTGTATCCTATCTCTTTTAGATAGTCGAGTACCTGGCTTTTCTTCTTTAAATCTAACTGAGAAATCATTCCTTCTTCTCATTTCAGCTCTTAAGGCTTGGAATACAGGTTTACTCATTGCAGTATCCTCTACTACAAATAATTGTGGATGATATTGTTTTGATACTTGAAACATATAATCTACAATACCTTTCTTATCTTCTCCTGGTATTCCTAATACTGGTATTCCTCTTTTCCTTATATATTCTAAAACATATACATTATTGTTTAAATCTACAGCTACTATCATTAATACACTAAAGTCAGCATCTCTTCGTTGACTATCTGTTGCTGGGTCTACTCCTACAAATACATTGCAAGGTTGTGCATCTCCACTATCAGGTATTATATATCCTATTTCAGATTCTTCATCGTAAGTATAATGACCGTCCCAATGCCTTATATGATTACGATTAAACATCGCATCATCCTCGCTTTGTACTTCCATCATATACTCTTGATAGAACTTTTGTGGTTGACCAGAATCAGCATAGAACTTCTTTTTACGTTCCATTTCTTTTTCACCAAACCAAGAGTTCCACAGCATAGTTCCGTCATCCAAAATTGCTTTCTTAAGAACTAGATTCCACGAAAATTCTTTACTTTCTTTTTGAGCTTGTTGATAGTTGACAATAAGATTATTAATAAAAGAATCATAATGTACAGGAGTACCATTAATCCGTAACCTACCAGTCCCAGGCTCAAGAGCAGGGAATACAACAGCAGTAATAAGATTGGAGTTTTTAGCTCTAGCTTCTGGCGTAATCGTATTGTTTTCATCTTCAAAGTCGTCCAAGATGATAAGGTCGTATCTTTTATGAAGTTTCGCACCTCCACGAATACCCGAGATGTTTGATTTTGAAATGAGTTTGCATCCATTAGATAGCTCCACATCGGTCTCAGTCCACTTTGTTCCCTTTAAGTTACCAAAGTAATACTGAATCCTTTCGTTAAATTCAATATGATATTTTATATAGTCCATATTACCTGTAGCTAACTTAGCTGTAGCAGAAACCCATCCATAGAACAATGGGTCTTTTGCGAAGCAAAACGCCTTTAAAATATCACATTTAGTCATTACGGTTTTTCCATGGCCTCTGGGAAGGATAACTGCCACTTGTTTTTTGTCTATGTCGGTAATTACATCTGCTATCTCATAATGAAAGGGAGGTGTTTCACTCCTCAAGAAATCATCAGGGAGAAATAGTTTTCCAAATGCAATTAAATCTTTACTCGCTAATTGTAATGCCTCTTCTTCTTTAGAAACATTATGCAGGTTTATATTAGCCATCAGTTATTTCTTTTCTTTCTGCAGGCTCTATCATTTCATCAGTAAACCCTTGAAATTGAACTCCTGTAATTTGTTGAACTTTAGTAGAGTTTTTATCTTCCATATCAAATATATCAGCTAGTTTAAATAATGCTTTAAGTCTATCACCTGATTTGTCGGCCATCTCAGCTTCAGCTTTAATGCCTTTTAAAACAAAAGATTCATCTACTCCCATCTCTTCTAATATAGGTTTAAGTTCTTCTTTCATAGCTGTCTTAATCCTTTCAGTCTTTACAAGGTTAGCTGCTTTTAATTTAGCGTACCTTCTATTATTAGTAGGGAATGCTTTTACATATGCTTCTTCAGGTTGAATACCAGATGCAACATATTGTACAAACATTTCTTCGTTAGCTGTCATGCTTCTACGACTAGCTACTACCTCTTCAGGCGTACCATACCCACTAAATGAATATATATTAGGTCTTCTATCTGTATCCATCTTAGCTTTCTTGGAAACAGGAAAAGTACCAGTGCATGTACCTATATAATATTGATAAGACTTTTTTCTAAGCATCTTACCTTTACGTAAAACTTGAATAATGCATTCATCATCAGCAACTACCCAATCACCTACTTCTGCTATTCTCCAATCTTTTAATGGCGTAATACTAGAAGGAATCTCATCAATAGAATCATAAACTTTATGTTTAAATTTGTTAACTCTATATTCTCTCATTAATCTTCTTCAAAATCATACAAATCTTTAATAGTTTCCATATCCTCAGATGTTAAGCAAGGAGTTAAGTCTACATCTAAATTAAATGGATTTACCTCAGTAAAATCAAAATCATTATCCATTCCTTCAGCTATATACTCTACTTCGTCTGTATCTGGATTAAAACATATCTTAAGTGTATAAACAACAGTTCCTTTTTTATTATTATCCATATCGTAAATATAAGGAATGTGAACACTATTTCCAAATAGTGTGAACAGGACGTAGCTATCCCCTGTATAGAAAAAATATTTAATTTTAGATTTCACTTCAGCCAGTACACTAATTTCTTATATTCGGTAAACTAAGCTTATTTAGTCACAAGGGGACAATCTCAATCTCATCTTACCTTCCTAGCATAAGTCCTACGACCCATACTGAAGCTTATACTAAAACAATTATCGGAAACTATTGGGGACAAATCTCTTAATCCTATATGGAGAGCAAACCCAACTTCTGAACCTCTAAGCAGAACCATTTCAGGGGTACTTGAAGGCTGATAACCAAAGGCTGTTTCCTAGTAGGTAAATATAATATAGTAGGAGTCCCAAAACAAGAAGTTTGAAAAATTTAGACAAAATAATATAGCCCTATATTTATCCTATATACCCACCCGATTTCCCTTTTTGTTATTTGGGAAACCGTTGATGTCAATTATTATTTTCAAATCAAAAATACAAGGAGTATTACAAATGAAAGAGAAGTTCTTATTATTTTATATGAATCGAATCAAATCAGGAAAGACAGGGGAGTGGTTGTATCAAGTTACTACCAAGCCAAAGAAATCTTTTAGTATTCACGGGATTACTTTCAATATCTCTGAATGGTCACCTTCTCAAGTGAAGTCTGATGTTATTACTAGTGGCTTTGCAAATGATATCTCATTAGAAGAGTTTGAGAATCTTGGGAAGATATTTCCCGAGGGTAGCTTCTATATGGATGTCAATAGCGACCCATCGAATCCTACTATTATGTCTCATAGTGAGTATGATTACCATTTGAAACACGGAGATGAATCCAAATTGATGGAAGAGTTTCAAGAACATAGAGCTTCTGCTTCAGATGCATCTGAGTTTGCATAGTCTTACCTTATAGCATAGCACATTGACGTATTGTTAGTGTGCTACTGCTTCTTCTACTAGAATAACTAAATAAACAGCACCTAAACAACATAGGAGTACAACATTATGGATTTCTTTGATAAATGGGGTAAATACGCTCCAATAACAGCACAAATATTAATGACTATATTACTAGTCAATCATTGGTATCGTGGTCTACACTACGAACCTCTAGTAGTTATATGGATAGTTCTACTTGGTATGAGTATCAGTCCTATCCTAGATATATTTTATGATAATTCTTACGAAGACTAATGGTGCATGGGTGAACGTCAAGGAGCGACTAGTAGCCCAACAATTTAAATAAGGAGCGAACAAATGAGTGTTAAAGATAAATGGCTACAATCTAAAGATACAATACCAGCTTATAAAACAGTTATTGAAATGGTTGGTAGTCTTAATGATATAATAAATGATTTACAAGGCTATGAAGATGGCTACAATCATAACCCAGTAGGTTTAACTGCTATTGAAGAAGAAATAAGATTTGAATATGGATATGTTAGTAAAAGACTTCAAGATTTCTTAAATGAAAGTATGAATCTAATTACCTATTGTCATCCTAATTATAAAGAGCCTAGTTATACTCTTATAGGATTAAAAGAATGTCTAATTGAAGTAAGTAAAATACTTGAACGTTATCATAAAGAATTTGAACGTTTAGAAGATGAGGAGGATAGTAATGGCTAGAGAAATAGATGTTGAAGGTATGTTAGCAGTTGGTAATGGTGAGCCATGTCCTTTTTGTGTTAAAGAAGACAATAGATATGTTGATGATATATTTATCAATCAACCTGATAATAATCTTATGGAACATATGATAAATGAACATCCATCCGAGCTAAATAAGGCGTTGTTTAAAGAACCTCCTCCTAAGCCATGGTTAGAACAACCCTTTCAAGTTCTTATTGCCAAAGTGTTTGTTCAATTAAGAGAAGTAAATAATGAGCGTGTTGATGAAGAAAGATATAAAGAAATTATGCACGCTATTTATTGTGACTTAGAGGAGCACTTTGGAGGATGAGAGCAAGCGAGTTTATTCATTATATAAACCGTAAAGATGTAGCCCTTGGTAGGAATGTCTCAGATTCTGAGTATACCCACATTTCTATCAAGCAGGCTACTAAACGAGTACGGTATCAATATCAATTAGCAATAAGGAGGAAAAATGGGTAAGCGTAAATATACTACTTATCTTAAAGAACAAATGCGTTATTATAAAAAGAAAGCTAAAGAAACAAATAATGAAATTAAAAAGATAAGATGTCAACAATTGTATGATATGTTTAAAGATAAATTATATAATTATAAGGAGAAAAACAAATGAGTTACACAGAACTAGCTGATAGTACAGCGATGCTAAAGACAGCGTTACGTTTATTAAATGCAGACGCTGATGATGATATAGAAACATTTAAGAAAGAACTAGAGCAACAAATTAAAGAGAATCAAACTGAAATGGATGCTTATGATAATTGGTTAGACCAAAAAGAAATGGAGGCTAAGTATAATGTGGATTGAAGTGACTAAAGAACATATAAAAAATGGTCTTAGAGAAGATGAATGTAATTGCCCGATAGCGTTAGCAATACAAGACGCTGTTGAACAAGATATGTGTGATAGTTATGAAGTAAACACAAAGAATGTAATAGTTACTGTTCATAATAATGATATAAATGTACATCATCATAATAATAATGCAGAAATGGAATTTATGTTTGGTGTTTCACCTGAAAATAAAGATGAATGGAAAGTAATAAATGATTTTATCCATAAGTTTGATGATGGTTTAGATGTTGAACCATTTAATATAGAAATGGAAATAAATTAAAGTACATTAGCGTGTGCTGTAATAGTTAATGGCGGGAAGAAAGTACCCAAGCAAGTTAATCGACAGTTTAGTCCTAGGATATTCTCGAGAACTTCTCACGCACTGCCACAGACCCATTAACAGGAGCTGAATAAACCAATCAAACTAGTTAACTACTGGTGAGGATTTAAACAGTCTTTAAGTGTTGATAAACACATCGCCCCAAGATGCTCCTCCTAGACTACTTGGGGTCTAGATTTTATGTTATAACATACCAGCAGTAGGATGACAATGAGAAAGTGCGTTTAATCAGCGACACATTGAGCATATGCTGCTGGATAAATTTTGATAATAAACAACAACATAAGGAGTAAGAACAATGGGATTTGATTTATATGGTATGAATCCAGTAATGAGAGAAATAAACGAAGATAAATATCCTACATATAATAAATATGAAAGTATGGATTGGGATGAACGACAAGCAATCTTTAAAGAAGCTAAAGATGAGTTAGAGAAAGCTTATTATGAAGAAATGACGCTAAGAGAAAAAGAAAATCCAGGTATATACTTTCGTTCTAATGTATGGTGGTGGCGTAGACTATGGTCTTATGCTTGTGAAATATGTTCTGATTTAACTGAAGAAGATTATGAACGTGGTAGTTATAATGATTGCCATGAAATTTCTGAAGAAAAAGCTAGTAGTATGGCTAGAGATTTACAAGCAAGTATTGATGATGGTACAGCTGCTCATTATGAGAATGAGATTAAATTAGCTATGGAACAAGCTGAGAAAGATGAAAATGGTGATATAAAAGACTTTGATATGATGTATCCATTTAGTGTGGGTCATCTGCAAGACTTTATTTTGTTCTGCTCCGAGTCTGGTGGATTTGAAATCGGCTAGACTCTATGCAAGTGAGGCGTGGGCGTATCACTATAAATAAATCGTCCACATAAATTTAGGGGGATATTGACAGGCGAGATATCTGAAAACGTATAATGAATCCTAACGAGGGTCAAGCCCCCTTTAATATAGCATATATAAGTAGCTAACTATAGCTATGGCAGTCCTGAGAAGTTAGCCTAAGTTTATTCCAGGAACTTAATATCGATGTGGTTGTAGACCGAAAGGCTTCGCAAAACAGATATTAAGCACTACCATAGAATGATAAAAAAGCTTAATAATGCTTCAATAAGTATCTCATTAATAATAAATATCAAATCACAGGAGAAAACAATGGAATTATATAAAGTATATACAAAAAATAATAAATTAAAACTAGTATATCCTAAAAGTCTGGCAATGCAAATTATGTCTGATATGAAAGTAGGTGAAAAGTTTTACTTTGATGTATCAGAAGAAAGAGCTAGACAATGGTGTAAAATATATCAACGTAAACAATGGCATCATTATCGTGATGTACCTAATTATATTTTAAATAATGAAAATTATCCTAAAGTTAATCCTAATGAAGTTAAAAGAAGGCTTCATGTAGTATTTAAAGTAAAAAGAGAAGGTGCTTTAAGATGTATTGAAAAAGTAAAATCTAATTATGTATATACTGATAAAAAGTTTGCCTCTCAATATAAAAGTTCAGAATTAATTACTTCAATACAAGATGCTGAATTTAGTGTTAGAACACATAATTGTCTTTTAAATGCTGGATTTAAATATCTTGAAGAGCTTATGTATATACCTGAAAGTAGACTTTTAAAATATAAAAATATGGGACGTAAATCTGCAAGAGAAATAAGAGAAAAACTAAATGAATACAAACAAATTAAGGAGACTAAATAATGGATTTACCAGAATATTGGAATGAAAAAGCACGTGATGTATTACTTAAACGTAAAATAGTTGATGTAGAATATATGGGTGTTGAAGAAGCTGAAGATTATGATTGGCATTCTAGACCTGTATGTATAGTTCTTGATAATGGTACACGATTAATATTACAAGCAGATGATGAAGGTAATGATGGTGGAGCATTATGGTATGGAACAGGTAAAGAGCAAGATGTTTTACCAGTATTAGGATTGAAAGATTAAATAATATAATAGGGTCTGCAGTAAATCCTGTGACGAATAGCTGATATCCAAGGTTGCAGACCTTTTATACAGGAGTAAGAATGAAATATATAAATAGAAAATCAATGATTATTCGACCTTCAGGTCGTAGTAGCGATTATATAACCCCCAGCTTTGGCCATGGCTGTATATATAAATGTAGTTATTGTTATATGCGAAGACATAATAAACATGGATTAACAATTGCTAAAAATACAAATGCAGTATTAGATGCTCTTGATAGACATCTATGGCTACTTGATTGGCCTAAAGAACCTAATCAAACACACGAAATATATTATACTTATGATTTTAGCTGCAACGAGGACTATGTAGCTCATGCAAAGTATCACGAATGGGAAAAATTATTTGATTACTTTAAAAATAATGATAAAGCTATGGGTACAGCAGCAACTAAATATGTAAATAAACATTTATTAGGATATAACGCTAATCGTAAGGTTAGAATACGCTTTAGTGTAATGCCACAAGTAATGTCTGATGTATTAGAGCCTGGCACAAGCAAAATTATAGATAGGCTTAAAGCTGTTAATGATTTTTATGAAGCTGGATACGATGTACATCTAAATTATTCACCTATTATTATGTATAAAGACTTTGTTGAGGACTATAAAGAACTATTTACCTTAGTAAATGCTATTGTAGATAATAGTATTAAAGATAAAGTTAAAGCAGAATGCATATTTCTGACTCATAATAAAGAAATGCATAAATATAATATAGATAATGATGTACCTGGTGAAAAGTTTTTGTGGAATCCAAGCTTACAAGAAGATAAAACGTCTGAATATGGAGGTGATAATATACGTTATTACTATAGATTTAAGAAAGATTACATTAAAAAGTTCGAGAATCTACATTATCACAACATACCATGGCAAACAATAAGATATATATTCTAAGGAGATAAATATGATTGAATGTAAATGTATTTATAAAGTATGTGTATGTAAACCAGTTGTAAATGAATCACCTAAAGATAAAAGATATCAATGGTGGAAAGATAAAGATATGGGTGAAAGTGTAGATAACTGGGAAGAAGTTCCTAAAGAAGAATTGTGGCAAAATGGTGAAGTAGATGATGAAGAAGTTGCATGGGAAATGTTTAAAAGAGTTTGTGAAGATGGTGATTGGTTATTAATAAGGAGGATTGATGGGTAAAATTAAAGATGCAGCACAAGATTGGTTGTCAGATTACGGTTATGATTTAGGATATGATTGGGATAATCTTCCTAATGTATCTAATTGGGACAAAATTACACTAAATAAACTAACAGCAAAGGAGTATTATGGACAAGAAAATAAGTAAACAAGAAAAAGTGCTTACTCACTTACAAGTACACGGTAGTATAACACCACTTGAAGCTTTAGAGAAATATGGAAGTTTTAGGTTAGGTGCTTTAATATTTAATCTTCGTAAGCAAGGTTATGATATTGAGACTAGTATTGTACCTAAAAAGGGTTATGCTAAATATACATATAATGCAAGTAAGTAATATTTCTTTTATTATTATATAAGTTATTGTAAATTTAACACTTACTAAAAAATCAAATAAAAAGGAAATATAACGTATGAAAACACTATATGTTGACCTAGAAAATGGTTATAAATCACTAGGAAGCAGAGATAGTATTAAGCAAATGTTTGGATATGCTCCACTTGAGTTTAATACATTCTCAGACTTTTCATCATTTATAGGACAATTGTGGACTCGTGAAAGAGTGCAGTCAGTTGTTGATATAGATGGTGTTAAAGTTAATCAAACAGCTATCAAAGTTATGCCTAAAGATGGCCATAAAGTAGAATGTATGGTTATTGACACAGCTAGTGAGATGGCTAAAAAATACGCAAGAGAGTTAAAAGGCTCACAAGATGCGTTAAAACTACAACAATGGGGTAAGCTAAAAGATAAACTAGATAGTTTCTTTGCTTTTACTAACTCTATACCATGTAGTTTAATAGTTAATTGTCATTCTAAAGCAGAACAAGACAATGAAAATGGTGTATTGCGAATGATGCCATATATCGAAGGTTCTACTAAGGTAGATGTCGGTAAATGGTTTGACTTTGTATTGTATACTAAGGTTAAAAAGAATAAAAAAGGCGAACGAGAGTACGTCTGGGTTACAGCACGTGATGAACACTATTGTCATGCAAAAGATAGAAGTCAAATGCTAGAACCTGAAATGCCACAAGACTATCAGGTAATACTTGATGTAATAAAGAAGAAAGGCTGGGACTCAGCAAAGATTCTTATTATAGGAGAACCTGGTAGTGGCAAAACACTTAGTTGTAAAACATTAATAAATAAAACACAAGGAGATAAGTAATGGCAATTACTGTAAAAGAAAGCACAGGAACATCTTTCGGTGAAGGATGGAAACAGGTAACAATAAGCACTGCTAAACGTGGTGATTATAATGGTTCAGGATTTATTGATTTATGGTTTGAAGATTATCCTGAAACTTTAAAATGCAGAGTATGGGAAGCTAGAGGACAAGATGGACAAGAGTTTAGCGTATCTAATATGATTCGTAGCTGTAATCCTGATGTACTTGAAGCATCTGAAGGTGAAGATGGTAAGAAAATTGCATCTTTAGATGATAGCCCTGCATCATTAAAAGGTAAGAAACTACAAGTATTATTTTATAAAAATGCTAATGGCTATGCAGAAGTATCACAAAAAGTAGCACCTGCTGCACCATTTGAAAATGAAGTAGATACTTACAATGAAGATAGAATAGAAAATATAAAGCAAGCTGCAGAAAAATATGTTGCTAGTAGGACACAAAAGCCTGCTGAAGACACTGCTGCAGTAAGCGACCCGTTCTAAACTAACCCTATAAATGGGGACAACAACTGGTCCTATAAGTCCTACTCCTGATGACAACAGTGATGATTTTCTAGTTATGCTAGATGTACTAAAAGGTCGTTAAACTAGGCAAAGGAATATGTGAGTCCCCATTTTAACCTCAAGGAGAAATAATATGATAAGAGAATTTGCTTTTAGCTATTCTGATAGACATCATTTCTTTGATTCGTCTAAGAAATCATCGTTTGAAAATACAGCTAAAGATACATTTATTTCTTTGTATGGTTATGATAGCTATGCAATAAAGTTCTTTGAAGGCACTAAATCTTTATCAGGTTTTGATGGTAAGATATATATGCCTAAAGAATTTTTGCTAGATGTAGATGGTGGAACAGTAGAAAATGCAAAAGCTAAAACTATTGAACTGCTTAAACTACTTAAATCCTTAGAAGTTCCATATAATATTTATTTTAGTGGTAGAGGATTTCATGTAGGTATACCTGACACCTCATTTAAATGGGAACCGTGTCAGAATTTACATCTTAAGGTTAAAGATGAACTTACTAAGAAAGGCATATATGACTATGCAGATGCTTCAGTAACAGATAAAACAAGAATCATTAGATTAAATAATACTTTAAATACTAAGTCTAGATTATGGAAAATATATATGGACGAAGAAGAATTAAATAATCTATCTGGATTAGAAATACAGGCATTAGCTTCAAAATCTCGACAAGATAAATTGCCGAAAGAATTAATTGCTACTAATCCAGCATTTGATGTTCTTGTTAGAAATGTTAAGAAAGAAACAGTCATGTATAAAACAGAAGTTGGGATGAATCCTGACCCTGTAAATCATCCATGTATCTCAGGTATGTTACAAGGAACTTCATTTGGTAATCGTCATGCAGTAGCATTGCGTATTGCTGCGTGGCTTAGATGGCGTTATCCTGAGCATACTGTGAGATTAATAATGGAAGACTGGCGTAAAAGAGTAAGTAGTGACGACCATCCTTTTAATGAATCAGAAATGAGTAGAATTGTTACTGATTGCTATAAAGGTCATGGTGGTAGTGGATATAGATATGGTTGTATGGATAAAGTTATGGATAGTTTCTGTAAATCAACATGCAAAATCTATAAAGCTAAGAAATCTACTAGTCTTATGTCAGCTGAACAAATGGAGAATGCTTTAGTTAATTTCTACAGAAGTGACTTAAAACCTGTAAATGTAGGTGAGCCTTATGGTGTAGATTTTCCTATATATCCAGGCGAGCTTGTTGTAGTACAAGCACCTCCTAAATCAATGAAGACTATGCTTATCCAGAACTGGGTAAATAATCTAAAGAAACCAACATACTTTCTTGAGATGGAAATGTCTGCTAGACAAATATGGCAGCGTTTTATACAAATCGAGAAGGGATGGACTGAAGATGAAATACGAGAGTACTATGCAACTAATATGCAAGGTATAAGTGATTCATTTAAATGGTTATATGTAGATTATGCACCTTGTATGGCTCTTGAGCTTGAGAAGAAAAT
>TARA_R100000697_G_scaffold34686_1_pt1 | contig 20865 bp, 37 predicted proteins | sample TARA_R100000697 | Tara Oceans TARA_R100000697 (sample SAMEA2622788) | marine metagenome | biome: marine biome (ENVO:00000447); feature: surface water layer (ENVO:00002042); material: "saline water (ENVO:00002010), including plankton (ENVO:xxxxxxxx)" | depth 5 m
TCCACAAATAACATTAGATGGTAATGATGACAAAGATTTATCAATAATATATCATGCAGCTTCTCCTGCAACTACAGGCATGGAAGATTCAGTATCAGAACCTTTATTTAGATGGTGGTGGGCAACATGATTGCAGTAAAAGACATAACAGTATCTACATCAACAGTTGATAGTAATGAAAAGATAAGTATTGATTTTACAAATCTATCTAATGTTAATACAGGAGATACATTTAGTTTGAGTGTTTTTGGTAATGAATTAGAAACAACCTCAATAGGTTCAAGCACAACAGAACTATGGATAGATTGGGTTGCAGCCAATTATAATGTAAAAGCAAATAATAGCACAGCAATTAGAAACAATAAAGTTTTAGAAATATTAGCAAATGATTCTACAGAATCAAATTTAATAATTGATACAGGTAATGATTGATTATAGCGATTATGAAAATTAATTTTTTATTATTAAATTACAAGTTAGACTAGGAGAGAAATGGCTTCAATATACGACATAGCAAAGATAGCTTCAGGAGACCCATTAGGGGCCGCAGCTGATGCTGCAAAAGAAGCAGACATTATATTTCAACAATATCAAAATCAAAAAGAAAGAGTTGAGGAAATCAATAAAGCAATTGCTGAGGCAAAAAGAAAGCAAAAGAAAAATAAATTTGGATATAATTTGCTTGGCTCTGCACTAGGTGGTCTAGGTGGATTACTTTTTCCAACAGCTGGCCCAGTAATACAAGGATTATTAGCAGGATTAGGTTCAGGTGTTGCAGAAAAATACAGACAAGATAGAACAGATTCTACTAAAAAACTAAGAGAACTTAGAAGCAAATATAAAAATAGAGCAATATCAGACGATATAACAGAAGCAATTGATGCGTTTGAAATGGAAAAAGATGCAATGTTGCAAACAGATACTATAGCCAATGCATTGACAGCAGCAATGTTGCCAGTCAAAGAAACAGAAAGTTTTAAGCAAATACCTGTAAGTGATGTTCCAGAAACTGTTATAGAAGGACGAACAACATATCCATTTAATCCAATTACTGGAGTAAGCGAAGAAATAGCAAGAGAAATACCTTTTCAAGATACAGGATTTGAAGAAGTTTTGGTTAAGAATCTGGGAATTAAGCCAGATAAAGAAATGATTACAGCAATTACTGGCATTGATGAAGAAACATTAAATAAGTTCGATTTTTTAGATGAAGATATAGTAGCAGGTTTGATTAGAGCTTTAGGGCCACAGGCATATAGTGCATTCACCACACCAAAAATTACAGTAGACCCATTATATCAACCACAATTCAGAAATCCATTTGGAGGTTTTTAATGCACGTGCCAGGACATAACCCATTTATTGATGAGATTTTAGGTTTTAATTATTCTCAGCCTTACACTTTTTATAATACTGACTATGACGTAAATATACCTGAAGAAGTTTTTACACAAGGAGTATTTCAAAATTTTCAAGAATTTAATACACCACAATATGCATATCAAGGCATATCTCCTGAAATTATGGGGGCTATAACTAATGTGTTTAACCCTCTTAATCAATTTCCTGCTGTAGGTATAGCTGACGCTGTATCCAACGAAAATTTGGCTCAATATTTAACAGATACATATGGAGAACAAATAGGACCATCTCTTAGTTTTATTGACAACATAGGCGGAGATATTAGTTTTGAGAATGTTCCTGGTCAAAGATTTGATGTAAATATATTTGACCCAGAGAGCATTGCGGCAGCACTATCTCAATCTTTACCAGATGGTGTAGAAGCAATTAAGGCTTCAGAAGTCAAAGCATTAACACCAGAAATGATAGAAAAAACAACATCAGAATATTATTCACCTTATGAAGAGTCTCAAAGAGAGTCTTTGGTTGAAAAGCTTGGAGCTGCAATGGGTAAAGCACAAACAGGTGGATTTGCAGGCAGTGGTGCAAGACAGTCAGGACTATCAGGTGCTGAAAGATTATATCGTGGTGGTTATGGAGATATATTATCTGACATCATGAAAATGAGAGGTCAGGCAACAGGTGATGTGCTTGACACAATTTATGGCTATCAGGAGCTACTAGACCAAGGATAATGGCAAACGGAAGAAGACCAAGAAGAGTAGGATTTCAGCAAAACACTGCCTTAGATACTTTAGAAAGAGTATTGGGGTTAGGGCAAGGTATTGCACAGACTGTACAGGCCAACAGACAAAAAAGAGATGCATATCATATTGATTATATAAATGCTCTTTCTAAAAATATAAACACAAATTATTTTAACTCTGGTGCTGGCGGTGCAGAAGAGATACTTAATAAGCTTAATACTTACAAAGAAAATAGAATGTCGACTAGTTCTCCAGAAATGCTTGAAATGATTGATTTAGCAAAAATGCAAGTGCAAAATCAAATTACAGAAAATTCAGATTACGCAGCAAAAAAAGAATTAATGCAACAAAAACAATTTGCCTCACAAAAAATATTAAGCGATTTATATAACTATCAAAACCCAAACATGTCTCAAGAAGAAAAAAATAAACTTTTAGATGGCATGACTGAAGAGGCATACTTATCAGGCATGCAAGAAAAATTAAAAGATTCTATGTATGGTTTTAGTGAAGACTTTCAATCTTTTTATACAAGGCATGCAGACAGACTTACAAGTGCTGAGGTTGATAATTTAAATGTTAGTAGGCAGTATTTAAAGGGTGCTTTAGATGCTTTTAAAGACGATGGAAAAATAGATGAAACAGAATACAACTTTTATGTTGATGGTATTATGCAAGGAAACGCAGAAGAGCTAAAAAATTTTAGAAGTGAAAGAAACTTAAATAAACAAAATTCAGTAAAAGTTTTATATGATACATTTAATGCGGATAAAAAAGATTATGACATAGTTAATAATGCAATAAAAGAACGAAAGATGTCTTATTCTGATGCTTTAAAATTTTTACCAGAGGGACAAGTACAGTCTCCTGCTCAATCTTTAATATTGCAAGGCTCAGAACCAAGCTCATCACAACTAGGAACAACACCTATACAACTTAATGCAAATCAATTAATGTACTTAAAGAACAGTACTTTAAATGCGTATAAAGAAAGATTAATGGATACAGACAATAAATTAATAGGTTTTGGTCAAAAAAGTTCAATTGCAGGTCTTTTTGATGCACCTAAAACTGATGGAGATATTAAGGAAACAAACAAGGAAACAAACGTCGAAGGTAATGTAGAAGCAAAAGCAGATTCTAGCGAAATATCTCTTGATGGTCAAAATAAATCTTATATTAACAATAAAGAAACTATTTTGAAATCAGTTGACCCAGAAAAAGCTAAAAGATATCTTCTTGACAAAAGGTTAGATAAAGCTGAAAAACAAGACGAATTTGTTAAAAATTATAAAATAGGAGATAGTTTTGATAATTTTGTAGATTCTGGCACAAAATCTAACCCTGCAGGAGATGGTGCACTTAATGATGAAGAATTAAAAAATTTAAAGCTTTGGTATAAAACAAATTATCCTAAAAGTCAATATGTTTCAAGCGAGGAATATCTGCAAAAAGGTGTAAACGCTTTAAGAAATACTTTAGGTTATGGAGAAGGTGGCTTAAATTATTCTGAGATTAAAGAGCTTGATAAAATGCATAATGCTGATTTATTAAAATATAATGAAGCAAGGCAAGAATTAAATACTTTAATAGAGATTGGTCAAGTTCCAGATAATATACAAAAATATATCGATGGAAGAATCGTTTTATATGGGCCTTCAAGCTTGGAAGAAAGAAAAAAAATGGAAACTTGGAAACAAAAAATTTTACAGCTTGATGATTATAGACAAAAATGGCTTAATTGGAAACCAAGAGGTGCATCTGAAAGAGGTTTTATAACTTATACAGGAATAAGTCCAAACTCCTCTAATGGAGGCAGAACAACATTACAAGAACTTGGGGTTCAAAAACAATTTTTTGAAGGAGAGTTTTTTAACATAGTATCTAATAGCGATAAAATTTTAAATTCAATTATATCCAATAATCAAAAAAAATAAATGCCTTTAAATAATCAGACAATTGGTATATTAAATAATCAAAGAAGTCAGGGTCCTAGCTACTATAAAACTCTCAGTGATGAAGATTTGTATAAAATTCTTGAGATGGAAGGAAGGATTCCTGAGACTGCAATCTGGGAAGAACAATCAACGGGCTCTAAAATATCTCCTTTATCTACTTCATCGCAAGAATCAAGTCCAGAAAATTTAAGCTTTTTAGGTTCTTTATCTGATTGGGGCATAGATGAAGATTCGTATGATTTCATGAAAGCTGCTTACAACAGGTCTTTAACGGGAACCACAGAACAATTAATAACAGGTCAGGCACGATATGATGTAGATGACACTGATTTTACTGTGCTTGAAGATATTGGTGCATCACTAGTTTCTTTTTTTATGCCTTTAGACTTGTTGACTATGGGTGTAGGTGGAAAAATTGGAGGAGCTGCGATACAAGGCGGCTTGAAATCTGGACTTTTTGGTGGTGCGTTGAAAAAAGCTTCACAAAAAGCAGTTCAAGAAGGAGCTGAAGATGTATTTAAAAGCACTGCTGTGCAAAGAGTTCTTAGTAACAACAAACTGCAAAAAGCATTAATAGGTGCTACTGCTCAAGCTCCTGCTTTAGGTTTGTATGAGGCTGCAATAGGAGGAGTAAATTCTTCTATAAATGGCGAAAGTTTTTTATCAGGAGCTGCACAAGGGGCCTTCCATGGAGCTTTTATGGGTTTTGCTACAGGTGCTATTGGCGGTGGTATGGGTGCAAGGCAGGCTGATATACTTTTAAAAGGCACTCAAAAAGATAAATTTTTATCAAAATTAGATAAATTTAAAGCGTATGGTGTTTATGGTATGCCAGGTCAGGTTGCTGCAGAATCTGCTGTTTTTAGTGCTTCAGAAATAGCTCCTAAAATATTGAGGGGAGAAGATGTTCGTGCAGAAGAAATATTAACAAGTTTTGGAACAAATATTGGGCTTTTTGGTGCATTAAAAACTGTTGGTAAAGTTCAAAATAAATTCTGGGAAAAAACTCAAGAGGCTTTAGAGCCAACAAAAACAGAAATAGCAGAAAAAAATAGGCTTAAGGATGGACTTGATAATGTATCAAGAACAGTTGAAGAGACTACAGGAAAAAAACCTGAAGAAATTTTAAGAGAAACATCATCTTCTACAAGCAAAGATAAGCTTGACCAAGCACAGTTAAAAGTCACACAAGAAAATATTAATAAAATATTAGAGTTAAGAAGAAAAGGTGAACAAAATATAGACGGAGTTGAAGTTGCAAGGATTAATGCTACTTTATCTAACACTATTGATAACCTTAGCAAGCGTGAGCCTACCGAGCTTAGAAAACAAATACTAAAAGAAGCAAAAGAAGAAAAGAAAATATTAGAAGATAATTTTCAAAAGTTTTTGGAATCATCTACACCAGAAGTTAAAAAGCCTGTAGAAAAGAAAATTGATACAGATATTGAAATATTAGAAAAATTAAGCGATTCACAATTAATTAAAGAAGGCGTTGATGCACTAGGTATAACAGAAAAAAACATAAAAACAAATTATAAGAGTTTAATTTTAGACCCTGATGGAAACCCTATCTTAAAAAGACAAGACCTTATTAAAGACATTGTTAAGCGTAAAGAAGAAATTTCCATAAAAGATTTAGGCAAAAAATTACCAACGCCTGAAGAGCATTTTAATATAAAAAAAGAAACTGTAGCATATAAAACAAATGAATCTTTCAAAGAAAGAGTCAATAAGCTTTCACAATTATTAGAAGATTTAAAAATAAAAGAATCTAACTATAAAAACTTTACAAAATCAAAAAAAGAAAGCTATTACGATATACAAGAAATAGCACAAAACAAATTTATAAGTGAGGGTAGAGTTGGAAAGCAAGCTGATGCTAAAGGCAAAAGAAAGCTAGTTGATGTAAAGACTGATATGTCTCATACAAAGCTTTATTTAAAGTTTTCAAAAGAACTTGAAAAACAAAATAAATCTTTACGAGATGCAACTCAAGCAGATGTTGTAAGCTTTATTGTCAATAATCCTGGTTCTCAGAATGGATTGAAGATATTATATCAACATATGAATGCTCTAAATAAAGTAAAAGACCCTACGTTGCAAGCTTTTATACCAGATATGCAAAAATTTGGAGGTCTTGCAGAGAGAACAAAAAAAGGTCTTAGAATCGACAAGATTGATGTTGAAAACGCTAATGTAAGGTATGTTCAGTCTAAAACATTAGGATTAAAAGAAGTTCCAATATTAAGCAGGTTAAATAATTTATTTTCAAAAATTACTGCTAAAACAAAAGTTAATGATAAAGCTGGTGATGTTTTATTTAGAGATACAAAAGGTAATGCTTTACTAGAAGGACAACAAAAAAACATTATAAAATATTTTTTTGGGGACATAAAGCCTAAAGATTTAAGAAAGGCTTTCTCTCAATATGTAGCACAAAAATATGGACTAGGAAGTGAAAAATTTAGAATAGTAGATGAATATGGACTTGGTCACAAAGCATCAACGCTGGACAAAGCTTATACCAAAGATATAAATCTACGAAAACCTTTAAAAGATTTACAGCAAGAATTTGTAGACTTAATTGAAAGCAAAGTGCCTTTAGACCAAAAGTTTGTTACTAAATATAAAGATGGTGGAATTAATATACAGCAGTTGCGTGATGCTTATAATAAAATAAAAGAGACACGCAGCACAAAACTTTTAAATAAAGAAAAACCTGAAATAAAATTATCTGGGAAAACAATTGATTTAGATACAGCAGAAGCCATGATAAGATTCATGGTTGAGACATCTCCAAGACCAGGAGAAGTTGTTCCTAAATTAAAAAAAGATATAATTTTTAAATCAGTAGAGCCTGTCTTTGAATCTTCTGCGACACAGTTTAGAAAAAAAAGATTGCAAGAAAGACTTGATTCGTCAACAGCAGAACAAAAGAATTTTGAAACTCACTTCTCTAATATACCTGCATATAAAAATGTAAGGGTTAAATTTGAACAGGAACTTGGCAAGTCTGGTGGAAAAAAAGTTTATGGTCAACTAGAGGGTCATGTTGTAAAAATATCAAAGGGAGATATACCAGCTGATGTATTGCCTCATGAAATGTCTCACTATGTTGTAAATATTTTAAAAAAGTTTGGAACAAAAAAAGATATTGATTTAATACAACGTGGCAAACAAATGTTTAAAAGTGAGGAAGAGCTTGTTCAAAGAATAGGTGAGTATACTTTAGGTCAGATGAAAAATAAAACTATGATTAGCAAATCTAAAAGTTTTATAAAAATGTTTAATGCAAGATTAAAAGAATTTTTTGGAATATCTACTAAAGATGATATAGCATTTATAATGTCCAGAAAAGTAATAACAGGTAAAAATGTTCCTATGAACATACAGGTTAAAAATTATCTTAGCAAAGCAAAAACTGAATACAGACTAGCTAGAGACCTTCCAAAAGAATCTATTCCTTTATATAAACAAATTAAAACATTTGAGTCTGAGTTAAGAAATAAAAAAGTATTAAGACAATCAGACTTAAATGCATTAAGAAAGAATTATGACATACCTCTTGAAGGCGATAAAAAAGGCTTGGCTACTTATGGTGATTTAAACAGGTACGCTGAACACATATATGATGTCAAGGCAAAACAATCAAATATTAGCAGGCTAGAGTCTTTAAGAAGAGAAAACAATGTACCTCTAGCAGAATCAAATCAAATACTAGAAACATTAGGCTCTGTAAATGGAAAAATAGAGGGGCTTACGCCAAAAAATAGAGTACAATATGAGAATATAATTAAAGATTATAACAAAAAAAATGTTGTTAAGTACAATACCAAAGACCATATTATTGGCGACAGTAAAAAATTAAATTTCTTTCAAAAAAGCATTAGGGTTATGCTACCTTCTTCTGAGTTTTTATCAAAATATGGAGGCTCTGTAGGAGAATCGATAAAAGACAAAATGAATTACTTTGATTCTTTTAGGACAAGACTAGAAGGCTTTGGCTATGAAGGTAATAATAAAATTAAATTTATATTAGGTAAAAAAAGATATAATGTATACAAAAACAACGCTTCTTTATTTGACGCAGAAAGAACACAAAAATACATCAATGCATTTAAGCCTACAAAAGATGGTAGAGAAGGTATAGCTGTAAGACAGAACTGGCCAAAATTGTCGCAAAAAGAAATTAATTTTTTTGAAAACACAAAGAAAAAAGGCACACCTGAATATAGAGCCAAAGAGCAATGGACAGAAACAAAAAATTATTATTGGAACAATATGCTTGTAGAAGCTAGAAAGCAAAACAATTCTGCAACATTTGAGGTTATGAAGCAAGAATTTGATGAGCTTTTTGTAAATAACTATTTTACTAGAAAAATAACAAAAGAAGCTTACGAAGCAATTGGGACTGGCAATTATTTAGATAAATTAGTAAACAAAAACTTAAATAAAGCTGCTAAAAGTCAGGCATTAAAAGACTTAGGAAGCAATGCTAGCAAAAAACAATTAGATGCAAGAATAGAAAAGCTTAAAAATCAAGACAGATTTAGAGCACAAATTGAAATGGATATTTATAATTTTTTAAGACAGGAAACAAAACAGATAAAGAATCCATACATACAAAAACGTGGACCTATTTTACCTGAGTTTATTATTGTAAATAAAAAAGGTCAGAATAAGTTAGTTAGGACTTACGAAACTAAAGAAGCAAATACTTCATCACAATATATAGCGGGTATGTCTCAGCACATAGCTACATTAAGACATTTTCCAGAATTTACAGGCATGGGAGGAAAGTATAAAGATGGAAAATTAGCTTCAGACTTAGTAAAGCTTGGACAGAAAGACCCTTTATTAAAAGAGTATGCTGAAGAAGCCATAGGTTACTTAGTAGAAAACAGACCATCAAGCAGTCTACAAAAAGATGGTCACAGAATTTTAGCAGGAATAGCACATATATCTGCCGCAATAGGCTTGTCGTCCCCTACTTCAGGAATCAAAAACATATTAATAGGAATACCAAGAGCCATAGCTTCATTTGGATTTGTTAACACAGCTATAGGAATAAAAAGAGGATTTAGTGCAAATTCGTGGAATGAGGCAAGAGCAAAAGGAATATTAGGGTTTCAAAGCAAAACCCTAGATTTGCAAAAATCTGGATATGGAAGATTTACTATGGAAAAAGTGTTTCAGTTTAATTTAATGACTAAAACAGAAAACTTTAATAGAATAGTATCTATGGAGGCAGGTAAACTTTATTTTAACAGTCAAGTTAATGCTTTAAAAGGTACGGGCTTACTCAAAGGATTAGGTGAGAAAAATTCAAAAAGATTAATGAAGGATATGTTTGAACTATCTGATAAAGATATAAATTTTTTAAAGAAGATGGATTTTAATAACTCTAAAGATGCAAAAAGATACAATGAAATCTTAGCACACGTTGAACAAATGTCACACATGTCTGCACAAGGAGGAACATCTGCAACAAGGGTGCCTCTTTGGATGTCTACGCAATACGGAAAGCCTCTTACATTGTTTCAAAGAATTGCATTTGCAACTACACGAGACACTGTAAAGAACTACATAAAGCCTGCAATGAGAGGAAATTTTGCTCCAATTATTAGAGCAGGCGTTGCTCATGGATTTGCTGGAGCAAGTTTATATGCTATGTATGAATATTTTCTTGATACTGAGCCTCCTAGCTCAGCTGGAAAACCTCTTGATAAAGTTGCTATGTATTTATGGAGGTCTGAATTTGCAGGACTTGCTGGAACTTTGTTAGACCCTTACGATAAAGGAGTGACTACAAATTTAATGCAACCAGTAATTTTTCAAAACAGCAAAGAGCTTATTAGCAATATTTCGCAAGTATACACTGGTAAAAAAACAGGAGAGCAGGCATTAAAAGATATAGTTACTAAGAGAGTTGTGGTGGCATCTCAATTTGACGCAATGATTAAAAAACAGGGAAATAAAAATTATGCTGCAGCAAGAAAAGTAAATAGTTGGCAAAATCAATATGAAAGAGATGTATTGAAAAAAGAGAAGACTGTGTTTTTGTCTGAGGGTAATTGGAGTAAAAGGACTCCATATTACAAATCTTTAAAAGAAGCCATATATTTTGAAGATGATAGCATAATAGCAAAAAAACTTTATGCAGCGTACAATTATTTAGTTAGTGATATAGAAAAACAAAACGCCAATGCTGGTATCACAAAATCAGTCAGTCAGATTCATAAAGAAGCGAAACGTGCTCTTTCATCATCAATTACAAAAATGAAATTTGGCTCTGGATTATCATATAAAGCTAAAAATGCAAGTGCTTCTGCTAATCAACAATTTAGAAAATGGATTGTAAAAAACTTTGGTAACGAAGGTGCAGTTTTAATTAGACAAGTTGATGCAAACTATAAAAAGACAGTCAGCAAGATAAATAAAATTTTTGCAGACAATTGGGAAAATTACTCTGTCTATGCAAGCGTCAATAATCCTAGCTCTAAATTAACTAAATAAATCTTTGATTGGCAATAGGGCCATCTGAGACATCTTATCATCACCACCCATTGTAAGCTTTAAATTACCTTCTTTATGCAACTTTTTAATCTTTTCTTTAAGTAAGCTTGTCTTGAATATAAAACCTCCTTCAATGACGTTATTGTAGCTCAACAAATGAATCCATGTTTCTGCATCTGTAACTGATAATCCTGATAATTTACCTCTGCACCTGATTTCAATGGCAATGTTGCCTGTTTTTTTCCACATATCTCTTTCTGTTTTGACTTCTACTTTATTGTTTTTATCTTGAAATGCTTTGACAAAATCTTCACCTAACCTACCAAACTCAAGGTCGTGGTCAAACTTTTGCTGAAACTCTTCTGTTACTGGCATGTATCTACCTCCTTCGTATATTTCTGCAGGCCCTAAGACCTCAATCATTTTCTTTAATGTTATCAATTCTTTCCTGTAGTACGTCTATATCATCTAACCCTTGCATCTGTATCACCATATCCGTCAACGATGTATAACACCAAACACAAAAAGCAACATGAGATATGCCGAAGTATCCAACAACATCCCCTGCATCTTCTTCTATTTCACTGTCGCATATATTGCACGTTATGTCATCTCCCCAATCACTCATTTCTAAAAAACTCATTTCTGGCGAAATCTGCAATCAATATTGAATCTGCAGTCATCAGTGTTACGTTAAGTTCTGGATAAAAACGTTTAGCTTTATCTTTGAGCCACTTCTTTCTATCTGAATATGATAAATCTTTTGGACATCCAAAATATTTCATCCATTCATTAGGCAAGCATGTTTGTAGCGGTATCTCATGACAAGCAATAACACCCATCCATTGTCCGTAGTTTACACCATACGAAAATGCGGCTCGTACTGCATTGTTGGGTCTGGCCCATACACGCTCCATCAACACCTTGACTTTGCTTGCAGGTGTATCATTTATTAGCAGGCTAAGTAGTATAGCCATGTCTTCTGTTTTTTGTGGACATTTATATGTCTTGACTTCTTTTTTATATGACATAGTAATTCCTCCAGATTTTCCTGGGTCTATTCCTATGTATTTAAAATGGGAGTTCTTTGGCATCCATCATCTCCTTTCTTTTAATTGAATTAATAAAGTCTTCGTAGCTATCAAATATCTTACACTTGTCTCCATTGTAGCCCATATCAGACTCTCCTGTCTCTCCATACCTAACTTTCTTTGCAACAAATGTAATTACATTCTTGCCCTTACCATCTTCACCATTGATTTTATAATCATAGTATACAAAGAATACATTCTCTGCTACCTGCTCAATGGCTCCACTTTCTGCTAGGTCTGATAGTTGTGGTCTACCATTTTTGTTACGTGACTCTATAGCTCTATTTAACTGCGATGCTAGGACCACTGAACATCTCATTTGTTTTGCAAGCCACTTATAATCATTAACAAGTCTTTCTAACTGCAGTCTTCTTTCAGAAATACGTGTGTCTGGAGATACAAGTTGTATGTAGTCATCCATAATAACATCAGGTTTAAATCGTTTTACTTCTGCAGATGTCTTTGCAAAGTCTCTTATGTTATCAAACATCAAAAACTTATCTTCGTTATACTTTTTTTGTATGATTTGCTTGACTTGCTCTAATTGTTGCAAAGAGCTTTGATTGTGTATGCCTTGCCTTATAAGTGAGTAAGATAGCTTTTGAGATTCCAAGCATATCAGTTTTTTAATAACCTCTATGTTGGGTAGCTCTCTATTGAATAAAGCTACCTTATAGCCATTACTTACAAGGCTAGCTAGCATATTAATCATCATTGTCGTTTTGCCATGGCCTGGCCTTCCACCAATGATTGTTATCTCTCCTCGTGTCAGTCCTCCTGCAAACTTGTCAATAGCATTGTATCCAGTCTTGATTAAATTAATATCTTTGTTTTGTATATCCTGGACCGCATCAAGCAATAAATCATCAATGGTTTCTTTTTCTTTTGCGGGATTTAGTTCTATAAGTTCTGAAAATAATGTATGAGCATTGACGATGCAATCGTATGCTCCATCACCTCCACCTATAGCATCTTGTTGTATCTTTGATGTTTCCTCTACCACTCTACGCATCAAATACTTTTCATAAAGTTTTTTAAGATACATTTCAAAAGATACTTCAGTGCCTGCGGCCATAGTACAATCAACCACATACATGTTTGTGCATCCAATTAAATTATTTTCATCTTTAAGTGATGCTCCTACTGTTGTCAAATCAATAAACTCTTTTTTCTGTTGCATTGATTTTAACAGTGACCACAATGATTTTGCTTTTGGTTGATAAAAAACATCATCAGTTGTAATATAGTTTCTAGCTACATTTAATTGTTCTGGGTATAAAATAATACACCCAAGGACACTGTTTTCTAAACCAGTATCACATGGTACTACGTTACTCATATTGACTCCTTTCCGTAAGCAGACATTTAGTATCTGCTAGTTCTATTAAGCTTTTATACTATACTCTTTAAAAGCTTGTATTATGTTATCTTCCATAGCCTCAAAGTCTGATAGTCGCTCCTCTATTTTTAGCAACATCTTCTTTGTTATGACTGTTTTATTTTCTGTTTTTTCACCTTCTCTTTCTGCATAATCATTTAGCATGTGTTCATAGAAACGTATCATTCTTTGTACGTATTCTAGTCTAGTGCTATTGATTATTGTTCTTTTGAACTTTCTCTCATTTGATTCTCCTGGCATTCGGACTCCTCTTGTGTATTAGTTTGCCTCACTATGTCTTGTACTTGCTCCGATATTGCCCCCTCTAATTCACTCAACTGCACATCATTTATCCTGTAAAAATTAGGCTCTCCATTCACAGGCATTACTGATAAAGGCTCTCCCTTAAAATAAATACCCCAATTATTTCTTTCTAGGACTATTTTTATTATTTTTTGTATCTGACTTTCCATGTAGTTCCTCCATATATTTCGTGAACTTTTCTTTGTCTTTATTATACTCGATATAAGAATCAAGCACTTTCTGTGTTCTTAGTATCTCCAACTGACTTCTTCTGTTTTCCATTATCAGATTTGACACTACGTTTTCCACTTGTTTTAGTGTTGGTTTTTTCTTTGGTTGCTTCATGAATATCTATATTCTCCTTTGTAGAATTAACTTCACTCAATTGATTTAATAAATTAATAACCCACTTTAAATCTGCCTCAATCTTATCTAGTCTATTGTCTACTTCTATTGCTCTACCCATTATTTTTCTCCTAAAGTTTTTACTTTTTTCCCGTTACTATATCTAATGATTTTATCAATCTTTCCATTTTCTCTGTAGTATAGCCAATCACCATGCTTATAGTTATTGACTTTGTAACCAGATACTTTTATTTCTCCATTCATGTAATACTCAACAACATAAGTCGAATCACCATAAACTGTTTGTATCTTCATTATTTGTGCAAAACTGATGCACAAAAAAGCAATCATTATTATTACTTTGTTCATTTTTTCTCCTTGTTTTTTCTGTATTCTAAATATTCTTTTGCTTCTTTTTCAGTTAAAAACTTTTTACCCTTAACAATGTAAATAAAATCAAGCTCTTGTATTATTAAATTGTTATCAACCATATCATCCTCCATATTATATATATAAATAAAACAAACAAACAAACCATTAAAAACATATCAAAACCATCTAAATTAGTACCAGATGATTTATGATGCCTCTGGAAAGGCTTACGATTTCTTTTCGACGATTTTCTTCTTTTGAACATCTATTTTTCCATATTTAAGTTCAATATATTTCCTAAGTCTCTCCAAAGGCTCCAATTCTTTGGGAGTACGCCTTGGCTGTTCGTGGCGAAAGGAATCTAAAAACCACATGACATACTCCCAATTATAAGGAAGGCTTGACCCTTGTTAGCAATAATATCCCCAAACCAATCGTTGGCCAAGATAACTATTGTTATATGATGATACTGATTATTACTCACCTGTCAATATCCTTCCTAATCATTATTTAACGTGCCTGTATACGCTTGCTAAAGACACATTAAAATTTCTAGCAATGCTCTTTGGTTTCATACCAAAAAGATAAGCTCCTTTCATTAGCACTGATTTAACTGGTTTTATTTTAGAATGGGATTTCATCATCCATCTCCCTTTTCTTTCCACCAGTCCACTGCTTACAATACTTAACAACCCATGGAGTTCTTTCTTTACCCTCACTATCTGTCCATGTTTTGCCTTTACCTACGACTGCCTGCACTGGAGTACCTACTAAGGCTTCCATATCCATCTCTGGCAACTCTTTAACTTCTATGTCGTTTCCATCAACTTGTGCGGTGACTGTCTTACATTCAATGCCACATGATTCACAAAACCATAAATAGTATTTGTTGAAATCACTACGTGACTTAAATGTATCGTTTTCTCCTGGCTCAAGATATTTAAATATTGAACCTTTAAACTTATACCCTACATAAGAACTACCATCACACTTTACTGTCGTGTCATCTGAGTATCTTACATAAGCATAACTGTTGTCTTTATTCTCTGGAGCTACCTCAACAAAGTAATCATATACTCTAGCTTTGTATTCTCCACCCTTCACATCAACTACTTTACTGTTCACTTGCACAATGTGACATAAATACTCACCACTAACAAGTGGATGTTTATTTGGGTCAGCTTTTTTTGTGCTTTTGCTCGTAGGGATTGCAAAGCTCTTTTCTGTTACTGCTTTATCAAACAGTTCATCTGTCATTCCTGCCATTACTTTTTCTCCTTTATCATTGTTTTTATTTTACTTATACATGCTTCATAGTTGTTATTATTAATTTCCAAGTTATCAATCTTCTTCCACATATCGTTCTCCAAAGATTTATCTCCAACTTGTTTAATAATCTCACCTATCTTTGTTCTTTGTTCACTATTAAGTGCATCTGGTTCTGGTAAGTCCTCACCTGCATAGATGTATAGCCCAAGCCCATGAAGTGCAATGGCCTTTGCCAAGCATCTTTGAATTGAGTTTCCTATATCTTTGCACGTAGGTTGTACTATTGGATTGTTGCGGTTGTCTGTAACAGGGTGAACTTGTGTTCTATCTATACCATCACATGTCACTGTTACCTTTACAAACGAACCTGCTCCAGTAGTCATGTACGGAACAGTAAGTCCATCTTCATTCTGATATTCATGAACTTCCCATTCTGCATCTGGAACTACTTTCAATAGCTCATTTACTGCCCAAGACCAGCTCAAGTATGCGAACTGTCCCTTGCTTTTCTTATTATCATTTACATTTACTTTACTCAGCTTATTAAATAAGCTCATCTCTTTATCTGTTTCTCGTTTCATTTACCTTATGTTCTCCTTTTGATGGGTGGCTTACAATGAGAGTAATAGGCACAGTAGCTACAGTTCCAGTCTTTAACTGGCGAAACTCCTTTCCTAAAACTTGGTAATCCCATCTTGTGTTCTTGTCCGATATTGTACCAAAAGTTGTATGCTCTTAGCACAAATTCTGTGGATACTTCTTTGTAGTTCATCTGTGAGTTATCTTTATTGTAGTACACCAAGTACATACCATCAAGCCTCCCAAACTTTTCTTTGATTGCGTATCCGTAAGTTCCTAGTTGTAGTTCATACGATATCGAAGGGTCAAACTCTTTCTTCTTACCAAACTTCATTCTGTACGACCAACTACTAGCAGTTTTGAAATCAAATAAATAAACTTTATCTCCTTCAAGGACTACATCATAGTGTCCTCTTACGTTCAGTTCTGGTATTTCTACATTACCTTCAACATGGAATTTTTCTTTTTGTTTATTTTTAATTTCTTTTTCTTTATTCTTAATAGATTCTTTATTAATATTATTATAATATATAAGAGCCTTTTGCAAATCATCATGAATAACTGTTCCAAGCCTCATGATTCTCATGTTTGCTTTCTTTGGCATGTCGGTTTGCGGAGCTTGCTCAATAGATTCATAATAAATCTTTCTTGAACAAAATCCGCTACTAGAAGCACGATAATAATTTTCCTTGCCTACATACCGCTCTTGCCTGTTTTCTTCGTTCTTGGCATCAATAAAGTCTCCATATAACTTTTCAAAATCTACAGGTATCAATCGCTCATCTCCACAAGTTGATTGTCTGCATATTTCTCAATCAAATGCAACAAAGCCTCATTGTATGTACTAAATCCATCTTGCAATGAACGAATCTTAAACCGTGTCCATTGATTCTCTGGAATTTCTTTGACTAAATATGATTTGTTTTTATTCTCCATGTGTATCTCCTATACTCATATAGCACAATATTATAAAAACTATCATATCACATACAAGTAATAATTTATTATCTTTATTATTTTTAACTATTCTCATTGATTTCTCCATCATTCTCAAGGTTTCTTTTATCATTGTAGCAACCCACATAAACTAGAAATTTTGAATCTTCTGATGCAAATTGTATGATAGTGGTTTTACCAAACTTCACCTTTAAATGTTTTATTTCTTTTATGTCGTAATGTTTTTTTACGTCATTTAATGCTTCTGATATATTATTCATTTTCTCACACTCCTTTCTTTTAAAAATGTATCTGCAATAATTTTCATATCAAGCCTATCAAAATCATCTTTTTCAAAGTAATCAATGAAATCATACAGTAGATTCTTTTTGTCTTCATGTTTGTCTATATTCATCTAACCTCCTGGATTTTCTTTCGTATAGCTATAAGCCCCTCTGTTGTGGCTATATCTCGAAGCATTGCATGTAAGTCTCTTTTTCCAACTCTAGCTTTTTTACATATCCTATCGAACTCATAATCATCAACTTCTGCGGTATATTTTATAAATATTTTCTTCATTTTTTCCTCCTCATTATTTTCCAATCACCTTCTGCATATATATGATGCCCGATTTTAGCAAAGACTTGAGCTTCCGTCAACTCACCATCTTCCCATAAATCTTCATCAGGCAATTCTTCTAAATCGCCAAACTTTATATTGTATTCTGCGACTTTGTCTGTTAATCGTGCTATTGTGAGCCTGAGTTGCTCTTCATTTATTACTGCTCTTGCTTTAGCATTCCTAACATCTCTAAACTCTTCATATGTTGGAACCCTGTCAAGCATGCCTGTTTGTATCCAAGACCACAATATTTTTTCATACTCTTCATTTTCTGTCTGCAATTTATGCAGTAATGCATCTTTGTCGTATTTATTCATTCTTCCTCCTCTGTTTCTTTTATAAATTTCAAATTGATTTCATCTCCCTCTGTTGTTGGAAATGTCCAATCAATAAGTTCTTTTCTCTCGTATATTAAATCCCAAAATGATTCAATGTCGTGTTCACTAATTGGTATGTATATTATTTTACTCATTTTATTCTCCTTATATTTCTAAAAAATTTATTATCATTGATATTACAATCATTACAAAACAAAAATAACCAAATGCTTCCATTAATCTTTCTCCTTATATTTATCATTCCAATATGTTTCTGAATCTACTTCGTTCTCTGCAACCCACCAAAAATCTGATAGTTCGGGGGCATTTGTCATGTCATAGCCAAGTTCATAGCCATATGTTTCCAACCATTCGTGTATGTGATTTTTTATTTTTCCCACTATAATCTCCTCATGTATGTTTTAAGTGCTTGTACTAAATAGTATGCGACAATAATCTCAACTATGTACGAACTAATAAATAATATTTCATAAAGTGTGTTAGCCATTATTTGCTCCCTCCTCAATTGTTGTTAAAAATTCATCAATATCATCTGCTACCCAATCGGGGACTTCTGCAACATAATGCTCTTTGCCGTCTTGTGTGGTGTATACTATATTCCAACTTATTATTTTCATTTTATCCATAAATAACCTCCCCAAACAGTGCATATTGCAGTATCATATCGTAGGTTATTGCATCAGGACTTGTCAAGTCAAACGGGAAGTTTTTACCGCCACCATCAACATATAACTGAAATCCATTGAGCAGTTTTGCTTGTGTAAGTTTTATTGTATCTCCATCTGACAAGCCCAATACGTGGATTAAAAGCTCACCACCAAGCCCAATCACATCTGAAGCATATTCGCCTCCTTTGTAATCATTATCCACAACGGATACTTTCTCAATCCAATAATTACTACCACCCTCAAAAGCTCCAACAAGAACATAATCCATGTCCCCCGCAGTTACCTTATAAGTAGTTTTTACGTGTCCTATTGTTTTATTCATTTTTCCTCCTTACTGTGTGTTTTTTCCATATGTTCCTCTATTGCTCCAATAGCTTCCGTTATCACATCATCATAGCCCCAATCTATAAATTGTTGCTCTCTCCTATCTGCAACAGATTTTTTCTTTCCTTCATATATTATGGTACCTCCAACCCAAACTATATATTTCATTTTTCCTCCATAATTTTCATTACTTGCTTTACTATTCTTGCACGTCTGATATCATCACATTTGTTTAAAAATCTGTATAAATCTTTCTGCATAATCTGAAAGTTATCACTATGATATCCATCTACATCATCTTTCTTCCAATCATCTATTTGTACATCAAATAAATCTTTTGCTAACTCACGTCCATTGACGTTACAGAAATAACTTAACATTGCTTGTAAAAATTGCATATGTTTTGTTGTTTCTCTTTCTTTTTCAAAGTCCTCCATCTCTTCTTGTCTTTTTTTATCTAATCTTTCTTGTAATACTTGTCTATTTATTATGTCATCTATTTCTTTCAAATCATTATTTAGAAATAACTTTTCTGCATAATCCACCATGTCAATCTTTTTCATTTTTCCTCCTCAATTATTCTTGTTAACCACATCTCTGCAACATCAGTAGCATTTTTTACATTCTCTAACCATTGTCCATCTTCCATATCAACCTTTAACTGAATCAGATAAAAACACGCCTCATCTAACCATCTCATAGTTTCTTGTATATCTCTTTTATCTTGTTCTGTTATTTTCATTTTACCTCCTTATCATTTTCTTTATTCCAAAACCAATCAAATGATTCGTATTTATTTCTATTTAATGGTTCCCAAACTATCTCATTCTCAAACTTTTCAACCAACATTATTTGCATATTTCTTGTAAGATTTTCGGGTATTTGCCCATAGTACATACACATCATATCAATTTCATCTTGGCTATAATAATCTTCTATTTTCATTTTAGTAATCTTCCTCCATTCTTTCCCCTGCATATGCTTCATCAAAATATTCGTGTTTATGATAAGTATATATTTCGGGGTTGTGATAACATTTAGTACAATATAGTCCTGTATAGATACCATATGCGTCTTGCCTTGCCCAATGATGATGTTTTGATGTTGGGTATCCATGTGAATACTGCTCACCATCACTTTCGGGATTTTCTTCATCATTATACCAATAAGTTTTATCTGCTTTATTACACCCTCTACATTCAAACATATAGTCTTTGCTCATTTTTATTTTTCCTCCGCATAATTAAATTCGTTAATACTTCTACTTGACATTGGACTTAATATCCAACGTGGCGGAATGCTATCAAGTTTTTCTTTATTTTCACTATATAAAAGATGAATCACTTGCATAGCCCCACACAAAAATAGAGCTTCATCATTAACGGATTTTATTGTTCCATTTTTTTGTTTTGATTTCATTAATTCCTCTACTTCTGTAATTAGGTTTTCTAGTTTGACATTATTCATTTTTAATATTCCTCCATCTCTTTGATTTGTTCCAAGTCTCTGTATCCCGTTCTTGCATATAAAATTGCGTTCAGACTATCTTCATTTGTTCCATTTATTGCACACACCAATCCGACTTCCTTTTCCGTTGCAATTCCATATTCAATTATGTAATCATATATTTCATCTGTATTCATTATTCCCCCTCGCATATACAATCTTCTTCTTCACAATCATCACATACTTCATATTCTTCTTCTTCAATTTCTACTTTATTACCCGTCCACACCCAATCAAAACAGTAACTATTCCAACATTCAATTTCACCGCATATATACGTATCACTTGCATATGCTTTTTGTATTTCTGTTTCTTCAGGACTTTCGCCACAATACTCACATTGAACATCACTTACATCATCTGTAAATCCATCATATATTTTTCTTGTTTTTATCATTTAGTTACCTCCATCTCATATACTTTATTTATCAGATATTTTGCTACATTTGAAGGTACTCTTTTTTTATCTTTCATACCTAAAATCGCTATTAATATAATTTCCAATTGATGTTTATCTAACATCTCTATTTTATCAATCATATTCATGGTT
>TARA_R100000697_G_scaffold66443_1_pt1 | contig 20644 bp, 24 predicted proteins | sample TARA_R100000697 | Tara Oceans TARA_R100000697 (sample SAMEA2622788) | marine metagenome | biome: marine biome (ENVO:00000447); feature: surface water layer (ENVO:00002042); material: "saline water (ENVO:00002010), including plankton (ENVO:xxxxxxxx)" | depth 5 m
CTAAAAGATTCTGAAACGCTGGAGAGAGAAGCAAGAGAAAAAAATAAACAAAAAAGAATGTTAAGAGAATCAAGAGATGCAACTACTGAGGCTTCTACACCAAAAAATGCTGAGACTCACAGAAAAAGAAGAGAGATTGCAGAAAGAGAAAGACAGATGCGTGGTAAGAAGCAAACAGGATTAGGGGATTTCTGATGAGTTGGGAAAATTTACTCAAGGATTCTTTTGGAAGTAATGAAGGCTTCAACAAGTTAATGTTGGCGGCTGAAATTGTAAGAGAAATAAAGATGGCTATTGAAGAAGGTTTTTCCCCGGCAGTAGTTGAGGGGCATGAATTACTTACTGAATCAGTATTGGAACGCATAGAAGATGATGAAAAAAGATTGGTAAAAATTGCTGATAGAGAGATGATTGACAATCTTGAAATTCTTGCAGAATTATTTAGGTGATTAAATGACTTGGGAAGATATAGTTAGAAAAAGTCTAGAGGTAAAGCAAAACGGTGGAGTAGTCACTATAGAGGGTTTTGAAAGTAGAGTAGAAATTTTAAGATGGGAAGAAAAAGATGGAACTGAAAGAGATGGACAATGTATGATTAATTGGAGTTTTCAAGTAGTCCCTAGAGAAAATCACATTAGAGAAATGGGTGTAGGAGTAGCAAGGATTATTTTTGACGATGGTACTGTGTTTGACGATGAAATTCAGACAGATGTATCTGGAAAAGCATTTGCTTTTGGTAATTTTATACCCGATAGTGTCTATAAGGATAAATCAGATGAAACGCCAATAGTATATTTTGAGTTTAGGTGATAAAATGACTTGGGAAGATAGGATTAGAAAAGTCGGGCCTATGTTTCCAGTAGGAGAGGCAGAATGCAAGATATCATTGTGTGAGGCTACGTCTTGCATACAGAATGAAAACAGAAATTGCACATTACCTGAAGTTACAGTAGACAATAGAGGACAATGCAGAAGGTTTCAGGAGGGATAGAGGCATGTCTTTTTCTTCTTGGGATGATGGCTCTTGGGTTAGAGTTCTCAAGAATGAGGATGAGGATGACCTTCTTGATGAGAATATACGTAGGGATGTAGAACAGCAGGTAGACGATGGGGTGTCTGAGGCTGAAAGAAGGTTAGCAGAGGAAAATGAGGAAAATGCGGAATTTGCTGAAAAGCGAACTAAACGAAGAGAAGCATCATTGGGTAATCTATCAAGTACTTTCGGTCCTATAATAGAGAGAGATGAAGGTAACACAAAGGAAACATCAGGCAAGAAGAAAAAGAGAACAGACCAAGAAATACTAGATGAGTATGACAAATACGATACTGGAGATAGTCCAGACCTCAAACGAAGAAGATTAGAAGGAAAGCCGGACATTAGCAACCCAAGATTACGTGATAGAGAAGGATATGGAGAAGTCACTAACCTACAACAAAAAATACAGGGTGCTAAAGACAAAGTAGTGTCGGGAGCAAAAAAGGTAAAGGACGTAGCAGGAGAAGCAATACAACCAGTAATTCAAAGCGCGGTTAATTACAAACCACCATCAAGTTCTGCGTATCCAGAAGCACAAGCGGTAATAGCGGCAAAAGTAAACATGATGCTAACAGAAGCCCAACAGAATATGATGGAGGGTAAACCTATCAATAACAAAGCAAAGATTGCAGAATGGGTTGATGTCCTACAATCTTCTACTACAGACCCTGAACAAAAGAGAATGGGAGAACAATGGAAGAAGATACTGGAGGCTTCGTCATGATTATCAGAAAGAGATGCAGACTTTGCACACATGAGGACAGGGAGATATTTGAGAAGGACATCGAGGATATGAACATCTCTTGTGAGGAATTAGACAGGCAGATGGGTTGGCCTAGTGGAACTTCTGCCAAACACCAGAGAAACCACATGGGACACTATGTTGATTCCTCAAACACTAGGTGTGTTCTATGTACGCATCCTAACAGATTGCAACTAGAGAAGTCATTGTACGAAGGTGAGGTTTCCGCAACTGAGGTTTCTGAGATGTTGGGTTGTTCCGAGCAACAGGTTCTACGTCATACGAAGAAGCATCTTCAACCCCTAGTACAACAATCTGCGGCGAACTTGATTGCAACTAGGGAAGTCAATGAGATAGATACCCTAAGTCACAACATAGGTCACTTGAATTCCAAGTTGGACGTTCTAATGAATGATGATGATATGAGTCCAAAGGCAATAGACTCACTTACCAAACTAGCGAAAGAGGTTAGAGAGAGTTTGAAATATCTAATGGAGTTCAAGGGTAAACTGGTGCATAAGAGACAAGACACAATTGTCGTGCATCAGATGCAAGTTATCAAGGAGGTTCTAGCACAAAACCATCCGGATGTTTGGCTAGATATCAGAAAGCAAATGGAGGAAAAGATGCAATGAGTTGGCAAACCATATTGAAGAAGCCATATTCCGTTGGTGGAACAGAAACTCCCTTTTTATATCAAGGAAGCCAATCAGAAGAAGATACGGGCTACTGGACACCTTACTTTAATCAAGCCGTAGTTTATGCTGTCTACGGTTCGGAGGCCAATACAAAAAGACCTATGAAAGATATAGGAAAACCTACAATAAAGCAAGCAAAAGAAACCGAAGAAGACATTGACTTGAAAGATGACCCTGAAAAAACAATGGCGGGTATGGGTAAGTTAGACTATACTTTGATTTCGGATAAAGAAGTTAAGGAAGCAATAGATGAATTGATTGGAGAACTAGAGTTTGTCGGTTATGATGACTTTACGAGTGATGGGGTTAACTACGCTTCACCTGAACAATTTAATCAATTAATGGAAACTACTGCACAGTTCTATTCAAACGAAGAGAGAATACAACACGCTGAGAAAATGAAGGAGAAGATGCAATGAGTTGGGAATCTATCATTAAGAAAAAATCTGATTTAACTCTACCAAGAGGAACTCAGAAAGTCCTACAAGCAGAAGATAAAGAATATGATAGAGGACTACTTGTTGAACTTTTGAAAAATGGAGGTTATGAAGTTGCATATTGGTATGACAAGCATAAGCCATATCCAGTTGAGGTTCTAGTTGATGGTAAATCTATCAAGAAGGATGCTAAGAAGGTGACTTTGAAGTTTCATCCTCAATTAGAGGAGAAGAGAGAATGAGTTGGTTTGAGGGAGTAAGAAAAGGATTGAATTGTCCTAAGTGTGGGGCCAAAGGAACTTTTAGTATGAAACCGGGAAGTTATTCTAACAGAGCGAAAAAAACAGGAAGGGCAAAGTATGAATGTTCTGAATGTGGTTTCAGACAAGTGATAGGGTGATAGTATGTGGCATGAAATCTTGAAAGCAAGTTATCCAAACACAACAGATGTTGCTACGGATGAAATAAAGGACAAACTAATTCAGGATGTTAAGAACAATCAAAGAAAAGCACGACCAGTAAAAACCGCAATGAAGAAAATTGTGGAGTTTGATTGGCCTTCAACTGGGCTTGATGAGCAAATGTACTCACCAATCATCGCTAGAGCGAAACAGGTATTGACGGAATTGGAAGATGAAGGAAGATATCGTCAAAGAGATATCAACAGAGATAGAGTTGCTCAATTCATCAATCGGTATCTAGAAGGAGAACACCAACCGTTAGAAGACCTAGTTGCTGGTAAGAATACTCAGAGAGCGCAGACCTTTGAGAATAGGAGAAAATTCAAGAATATGATTAGACAGTTAAACTTGAAAGAAAAAATATATGCTTACGTTAGGGATAACCCTTCATTACATTCTAGTGTAGTAGGACAAGTTTTAGATTTCAAACCTCCATCAGAGATGGAGCCTCAGACTAGTCCAGATAGAATCACAGCAGAAAAAGCCATAAAATTCTTCAAATTTACTATTCTAGATAAGCAGTTTTCTGGAAAGCAAAGAAGAGAACTGTTCCCTAAGACCTTTGAGAATCAGCCGTTGAAGTCTATTACGCAGAAATCTACAATCAGAATGCCACCTGCGTTAAACTACATTCTAGATAAGGAGGACTTCGATTTAGATAGTGATGATTTCAATATCGAGGTAAAGGGAACAACGCAACAAGCAATGGCAATACGGGACTTAGCATTCAGAAAGATAACCGATGCGGGAAAAGAAGCAACTAAGGAAATCGGTGTATTAGGTGATGAGGAGCGAAGAAAGAAAAGGGCAATGAGTGGTACTACTTCTGCTGAAGTTCCTGCTAATGTACAAGAAAAATTCAACGAACTTGTAGAGGTACAGTCGGGTTATAGAAAAACTGGTTCAAAGGCTATACCAACCGTAGGTAGAACAAGAAACCTAAGTAAGTTCTTTGAGGAAATAGAGAACGATGAAGATAAAGATGGTAATCCCGGAAAACTCAAGCAAAATTGGAATAATTGGATAAAGTCCTTTGATGTAACTGGAAAATCTAAGGTATCTAGTGACAAGTGGAACTCGCTGAATGATTGGCAAACCATACATTATGACCCCAATAGGAGAGATGAAAGAAGACAAGCAGATGCAGACATTCGTAGTGCCTTGCCAATTGGAAATCTAACTAGCACGAAGGATGTTAGAAATTTCTTCAAGGATGAGACAAGAAGGGCGGCATTCTCTAACATGAAGGAATTGAATGATGGCACAAGGAGAGCAACACCAGATAGCACGGAGATACTACAGGATTTATTTTTCAGGGCGGGTAAGATGAAAGATTTGCTTTCAATGAAGTATGGTGATGAAAGGTCAACTGTTGCATCATTGAAACTAAAAACCCTGTTTCATCTTCTAAAAGATGAGCAATACGATATTAACAGATTGAGAGTCGAAGATGTAATAGAACTATTACGTGAAATAGAGTATGCCTATACTGGTACTAATTCTCTGAACATGGTTATGTCTAACATGAGAAGACAACCTACATTTAGTGATGGCATTGATACTTTACTAAAGGGAGTAAAAGAAAACTATGATAGAATTCGTAAGTCTTTCATAAACGCTATTAAAGAAGTTATGGTAGAGGAATCTAAGACTGTTGGTACACCTACTAAGAAATGGTTAGAAGATGAAGGAGGAATACTGAATGACAACAGCGAAACTGAATGAGGCTTTCATCAAAGAAGGGTCCGAGGGAGTTGACGACTACTATGAGTACGACTATGATTACGGAGACATAAGTGACGCTGAAAGGGAAGTAACTAGTGATAGATTACAAGAAGAGTATTTGACAGGAGTTGCTACTAATTCACAACTACAAGATGATATTATAGAAATGATAATTGAGATGTCTACTACAGAAACTAGACCAGAAGTAAATAGCCCTGATTTTCTATTCTATCGTGCTGGTAAAGAGGATATCTACCAATTTACTAGTTCATCTCACGGTTCTGTTAAGAAAATCAACCCTGAATCAATTAGAAATTGGCTAGAGAACAAGTTTGTATTGTTTACCTCTAGAGATACCAGAACCCCACAAAATGCAAAGCAGGTTCTCTTTAACAGACTGATTAAGAAAATCAAGACATTGCCGGGTTTTGATAGATTTGGTCGTGTTTCAGATGAAGAAGTAACTATGGAAGGAGGTCTTGCTACTGATTCATTAAGACCGATTCTCTCGGAGTTTTTGTTTAGAGGAAAAGAGGTAAAGACACCAGAAAAAATACCCATGAACATCAAGGCTAGTGAGATAGACCCTGCTAGACTAAAAACCGATGAACAGTACTTAGAGATGAAAAAGGAAATCGAAGAGTACATGGATACCTATGGAAGTAGGACACAATTGTCTCCATTAGTGGCTAGATTAACTGCGCTATCGGCTAAGGGCAAATCAAGAATGACCGTATTGGAAGTGGATGAGTACATCGCTAAATTGGATTTGAAGAAATATGCTCGTAGAGATAGAATCTACACTTATTGGAACACCAAGAAGAATCTTGAATCTGATTTGGTACAGAAAGCAGAACGTTTCTACGCTTTGGCTGATTCAATTCCAGATTCAATATTGAATGGTCTTCTAGATTCTGAGATGAAGAGGGCCATAGAGAACTACAAGGCTCAACACAATTCTACAATTACTCAGAATAAATTCTCGTACATTCACAAATTTGATACGGATACTGCACAATACAAGAAGAAATTCCAAATCAAGACAATTGATGATGACACAGAAATGGCACATAAGATACTTGCACAGTACATGAAAATAGATAGAAGTGATGATATCTCTACCTTTGCAGAGTCTGAGGGATTGACTCCTCGGATGGTACAGGACTCTTTCCGTGAAGGAGAGGAACTAGCCGGATACGAACAGATAGAGGATGGACAAAGGGTAGGGCAGGTTGGGCAGATAGACTATGGTAATGAAGCACCAGATTCCGAAGACTTGGACGAAGAGATAAAGGAATTTGGTACTGGAGTTGCTGACCCATTGTTCTTCTATATCTATTATAATCAGAACGATAAGTTATTTCAGAAATCTGCTGTCTTTCTACAGAATTGGAACAAAATAAAGAATGAAGTGTACTATTATGCTAAGGTAGGAGGACTAACTAAGTTTGAGAATGACTCTGGAATGAAGGATTTGAAACGTCACCTAAAGAAGATAAACGATGAGGTAGTCAAGGACTATTCATATGAATCTGAGAATCTGTATTTGCCTCTGACTGAGAAACTGAAAACTGAGGTAATGGATGCTAACCCTAGAATGAACTATGCAGATAATGACGCTAGTATCTCTAAGTATCTACAGGCAATAGAGGATTTCTTGCAATGGGGTAAGAGAGCAGATAAATCTAGGAAGCCAACTCTTGTCAATCCACAGCAATCAATAGTTGGTGGTACTCCAGTTAGACATCACGTTGCTCCCGGTATAGAAGGTCGTGCAAGAGATTTGATAGATGAAGCAGAAGCGGATGAAGTCAAGGAAGACTTGAAGGATTTCGTGAGTGCATTTAGAGATTTACTAAAAGTAGTGGTATCATATTACATTACACCTAACCGTAGTAGACTATTACCTTTTGATGGAGATATGCCAAAGTGGGCTAGTGCTTCATATTCTTCCTTCCTAGCCTACAAGAGAGATGACTCTCAAGAGCAATTTGCTGATGCGTTGAAACTAATGTTGATGCTAGACCTTGAATCTGCCTACGAAGCAGTAGACGAATACGCATTGAATGATATAACTAGAGTATTAGAGGAACTGGCTCAAGAAGACCTCGATGAAGACTTGGATGACGTAGTAGACAAGTATGAGGAAGTAGTGAGCGTTCTAGTTGAGTTGTTTGGTCCTGTTGGCGATGTTACTAGGCAAGCGAATATAGAAATGGGTGCTTCTCTAGACGAGAACCTAAGATTGAATAATATCAGAAAGGAGATAGTATTCAATGGTAGACCCACTAGTGAGTGGAAGGAAATGTTCGATGATTTGTATCCCAAGCAAGCGAGCGATACCGAGAAAGGCACGATTCTCCTACCATTGGAAGCAGTTATCACACAAGTACAATCAATTCAATACGCGGCAGAAGATGCAGGTTCCAAAGATGCAGATAACGAAGTTCACAAGAGATTCATGTCTGCAATACGTGATTTGAATATCGCTAAGGCAGAGATAGACTTGAAACTATTAGATGCACATGATGCAATACGCAAAATGGCAGACCAACCGATATACTACAATACCAGAAAGGTGGATAACTTCAACCATGTCAATTCGACCATAGAGAAAATCGAGAAGAGATTCAAGGTCAATCTTACTCCTTTTGAAATCGAAGGCATAGTAGATGAAAGGGATTCCCATGAAAGCATAAGCAAGGCATACGGTGTTCCAACTGAGGTTGTCTATTATGTCAAGGGAAATTTCCGGTGAATCTATATGGTTGAGTTAGAAGGCATGGATTTCATGTCTGAGATGGATATGGAGATATCCAAGACCTCCTTCCCATATTTCTTTCAGAACGTACTCGGAATGATGTTTCCGAAATACATGGAAGAATGGTTGGATACAATGAGTTCCACTGACAGGACTGTTATAGTTTGTAGTCGTGACCACGGAAAATCAGTATTCATGCACAGTTGGGTAGTGTGGAATCTAATATTCCAAGAACCACCGTATCAGATGCTATACATCTCATCTAACCAGAAGCAGACACTAGTTCACATGAGGGAGATTGACAGATACTTCAATCATCCGGCACTAAAGCAATTTAAACCTAGTCGTGGATGGGCTATCGGTAACATTCAACTGACTAATGGTAATGCAGTTCTTGAGAGGTCGGTAGGTTCTCAGATTCGTGGTCTTCACCCACAGGAGATTATCATTGACGACCCTTTGAAGGAGTTCAGCCTTGTTGCTATTCAAAGAGTGACGGATTGGTTCTTCGGGGATATGATACCCACTCTACATCATACGGCTAATCTAAGGATGATAGGAACGCCATTCACATATACCGACATCTTCGCACAATTAGAGGAAAACCCTGCATATACAGTTAGAAGATACCCATGTTTGAACGCATTGAATGAACCACTATGGCCTGATAGATGGGACTACGATGCACTCATGCAGAGAAAAGCAGAGATAGGTTCTCTCAAGTTTACAAGAGAATACCTATGTGTTCCCATCTCTACCGGGACATCTTTGTTCAATCCAGATTTCGTAGAGGCTTGTAAGAACAAGGACTACGTGTTAAAACTAGGACATAGGAAGGATAAGGGATACAAATACTATGTCGGAGTTGACCCGGCTATCTCAACCGATGGTGACTATAACGTGATAACGGTCATTGAGGTAGATGCCGAGATGAACAAGACTATCGTTCATATTGACCGTGCTAAGAATGTTGAGTTCAGAGAGAATCTGGATAAGATTAGACTGATAGGTAAGATATTCCAACCAGAGGCAATATTCTATGAGACTAATACGTTCGCTAAGGCATTCACTCAAGAACTGAGGAACATCTCCGATTTGAACATACATGATTTCAATACCACTAGAAAGAAGAAACAGGAGATAATTCTCAATCTCCAGATGAATATCGAGAATGGTAAAATGAGGTTCCCCTATGGGGATGAGGCTAGTAGGAGGGTAATGAACAAACTAATCGAAGAGTTGTCCATGTTCTCAATTACCCAATCTGGAAAGTTTGAGGGAGTTGGCGCACATGACGATTTGGTGATGAGTTTAGCACTTGCTAATGCCGCCACACAAAATCCATCAGAACAGTTTGTTTTGTTGGATGACATGGGAATCTTTGATGAAGCCCCTCCATCTCCGAAACCCGTAGCCGAAGGTATATTCGGTCTTAATTGGTGATGAAAATGTCAAAAGCCGATGAACTTAGAGATTTATCAGAAAGGTACGGTGATTTGGCAGAAAATGCTGAAGAGTTTGATAATGAAAAAGAAAAGGCTCAACAAAAGGCTAAGGATTTAATGATTTTAAATTGGTTAGGAGAACAACCACTCAGTAGTCATTTTGACATCGAGAAAAACTATGCTAGAGAAAACAAGGTTTCTCTCTCTGAGGCTCGTAAAGCCTTAGAGAGTCCGTTGGTTAAGTACACGATACAGGACAAGTCAATTCCAGATATCGTGAAAGACCTCAGATACCACAGAAGAACTCTAAAAGGTGACACAAAAGTAGAATTTACACAGTCAATTGACAATCTCATTGACGCATACAGTGACCATTTGAGTAAGAGCATTGATGAAATATATTGGGTCAAGAAGTACAAGCCAATAGTGCAAGACATGGTTTGCTCAGAGGATAACTTACTCTCTCTATCTAAGATAGATGATGAAGATACTCGGAGAGAAGTGATAGATACTCTTTGTAAGTATTGGGAAGCCAAGATTGACCGTAGTGGTTTGAGATATGGATATGACCATAGTGTATTGACGAAGGAAATGACATCGGCTAAGAAGGAATTCAAGAAAATACTCAAGAATCAGAAGAAATATCTTGCTAACTGGTCTGAGAAAGATGAGATTAAGAAACAGATTCTCACTTACGTTTGTGATGACCCCGGTATCTCAGTCAGGCAGATACATGACAGACTACCCAGACCCCTACAAAAGAAAACATCACCCACTATCATATCCAAAATGGCTACTAGTCAAAACATCACGAATGTTAGAGGACAATTGTACAAATTTAGCGATGAAATAAAGAAAGATATCTATGCCTATACTGCCGCATTCATTGACTCAGACGGATACATCACAATGGACAAGAACTACAATCCTAGAGTTGGTCTTGTTGCTACTGGAGATAGAGGAAAGGCATTCATGACGGAGATGCATAAGTCTCTTGGAGTAGGCAGACTGCATTTAGACCAGAAATCACCACAGGACACAAGACCAGTAAACAGATTGAACTTCTATGCTATGGATGACGTAAAGGAACTACTAACAAAGTGCTTACCTCACTTCAAGATGAAGAAGGCAAATGCTGAGATTCTTCTAGAACTCATACGAATGAAGAAATCCCATAAGAAGGCAGAGTGGTATGACCAGAGAAAGGACGAACTATTCAAATTGATGAAATACGAAAACCACAAGGACCATGTGGGATACGACTTTTCACAATATGACATTAACATTGACACCGTTGCAAAATTGCATGGGAATTCCAAGATGGTAGAAATGGATAGACTTGAAGGTGTGATAGCATAATGGTAGAAAAAAGACGATTTAGCATAACTAACCTGTTTAGGAGAACAACTCCTAAACCTGTAGACAGAAACGTGTACAATCCCGGAATACAGGAAAGAAGCACGAACTATATGATTACGGCTCCGATTCTGTTTCATATGTCAACTCAGTCCGTAATTCTGAGAACTTGTATTACGCAGTTGAAGAATGAGATATTCAGAAGAGGTTACGTGTGGGAAGAGAAATTCACGGTCAAATGTGCAGACTGTGGTAAGGAACACAAAAGTGCTACTAAGCAATGTATTGACTGTGGCTCAACTAATCTAAAGAAACCGGACCCGAAACAATTGACTTACGCTCATAAGTTCATGGAGAGGTACGTAAACAAATCCGAGCAGTTATTCATAGACGTATTGAAGGAACTAGAGGATGACTTGAACATCATGGATGATGCTTATCTCGTTTTAGTCAAGGAATACTTCATGGATAGTGATAGTGAAATCAAGATGCATCGAATCAAGGAGATATACAGAGGCGACCCTGTAACTATGCATATCTTTGCTGATGAGTTGGGACAGAAGGGTGTTAATGGATACACTTGTCTCAGACACAGAAACTATTTCTCCGAAGAAGCAGGTGGCATGTGTGAAGAATGTCAAGGCAGACTACATCCTGTTCATTATGTCAATAGAGCAAAGGGAGATGACCAATATTTCATCAAGGGAGAAGTATTGCATTTCAGCAAGTACTCACCAAGTAGGCTCTATGGGCAATCTCCTGTTCTAACACTGTGGAATCACATTACTACTCTAATTGCAATGGAGAACTACGTCAATTCATCATACACCAAAGCACGTATGCCTAGAGGATTGCTTGCGGTTCAAACTAGAAATATGGATTCGATGAAATCATTTTGGCGTAGCGTCAAGGAGAAAATGGAGCAAGACCCACACTTCATTCCTGTAATGGGTATAGAAGCAGAAGGAGGAAAAGGTTCAGTTGAGTGGGTCAACTTCATGGATAGCATCAAGGAAATGGATTACATTGCAGTCAAGGAAGACCTGAGAGACAGGATTTCTGCATTCTATGGTGTTAGTAAGATATTCCAGAATGACCCATCCACTAGTGGTGGGTTAAACAACGAAGGACTACAGATTCTAGTTACAAACAGAGCAGTAGAAATGGCACAGACCATCTGGAATAATTACGTGTTTCCATTTGTCACAGAGCAATTCGGAATAACAGATTGGGAACTACAACTACCACCATCAGAAGAAGAAGACCAAGTTGCTGAGAAGAGACTGAGAGAAATCGAAGTGGGTATTGCAGGACAAATAAAGAATCTAGGGTTTGAGGTAGATATGGATGATGAGGGTAGATTCATCTTTACAAAGGAAAGACCAGAAGGAGAAGGTAAGGCACAGGGTGCAATGGGTTCCGATGCAGGTGGAGGTGGAGATTTCAAACCAGACCCATACGCAGGTACGAACATAGACCAATCTAGATTAGGAGAAATGATGGAGGCAGGACAGAGAAATACAACTCTAGAGGAAGAGGGACTACCTGCTAAGGTAAAAGGAGAGGGTGAAGGAAAACCTCAAGAAAACCCACCTGCCGCTAGAGCCAAACCAAGTATGAGTGTTGGTCCAGATAAAAGACTTACAGGATTACCAAGAGAAGCAGGAAATGAGAATGTGGACAGAAGAACTGAGAGGCGGGTTGGTTGAGCAGACTGCTTGAGATAGCAAGGAAATGGAAAGAAGAGATTGACAAATTGAATGCAGAGACAGATGAGAGAATCAGATTATTCGTGGAGGAAGGAATATGGAATGGCAAAAAATATTGAAGTTGACAGAAAAGCAAAAGAAAAATCTTGATGTGGATGATGATGGAGACATTGACGCAAAGGATTTCCAAGAACTAAGGAGGAAAAAAGATGAGTGAAGAAAAGAGAGGAGTAAAAGAATTGAGAGCAGAACTCAATAAAGCAAGAATGGAAGAAAGACGGGCAAATAACTCTAACATTACAGTTAGCAAGGACTTTGCAATTGGAGTTCCACAGAAGACCGAGGAAAAGAGAGTAGCACCCAAAGAAGTCCCTAACGTTGGAATAAACCCAAGAAAGAAAAAGGGCAATCGAGAAAATATACCGTTTTATTAAGTGAGATACATGGTTTTAGAGGACTCCTTCTTTGATATCCTCAAGTACAAGGAACTTGACGAGTATTTGGAGGGACGAAGAAAGCGTAGTGAAGAATACGTCAAGAGAACAAAGGAAGAAAAAGAGAAAGAAAATCCAAAGCCAAAGATAACAAGGGTTCCCAGTAAAAAGAGAACAAAAGAAGAACAGAAATTCTATGATAAGAAGAGGGAGGAGTTTTTTGAAACCCCAATGTCATCTTCGACAAGACTACGAACTAAACCTTTAGGAACTAAAGAAAGAGTCTCAACGTCAGTACCATTAGAAAGAGTATTAGCATTAGTTGAAAAAAGACTAGATTATTACAAGAAGGAAGTATCTAGATTCAGAAAACCAGATGCATTCTACGAGGAAAAAATATCTAGTGGTAAGTTAAGCAAAACACAAAAACAAAAGTATGCTAATCTGTTAGCGGTGAGAGATGCAATAAAACAGTTAGAAACAATACAAGAAATGAATCCTCCTAGTCAACCTAGAGAAAGACCAGAGCAAGAACCAGAAGAAGATGGACAGGAAATGAGCCTGTATGATATGCTAGAAAGCAAAGTTACCGAGAGTCAAAAAAACGAGTTGAAACAAGCAAGAAGAACAATGCTAGATTTTAGATTAAATGATACTCTTAGTCAAACTGTCACAAAGTGGGATACTGTTAGGCGATTACAAAGGCCACTAAATCGTGAGATACAGGATAAGATAAGAGATACTCAAGAGCGAATTAAAACCTATCAGTCTCCTATGTTTCAAGGAATAGAGGTACAGGGAAGAGAGAGAATCCTACCTAAATTAAAAGAAGAACTGGAGAAATTGAAGAAGGCACAACAGATATTTGGTAAGGTAATCTATAGTATAGACCGAACAGAATCCGGTGAGATGGAAGATTCTCGCACCTTGCAACAAAGAGATGGACCTAGTTTGATGAGAACACTTCTGGAGACAAAGGCCACAGGACAAAGTTACCAGACCGTTTGGAAGATATTGATAAGGAAGTATTTCAGGGGAAGCAAGAAGGAACAATATCTGAATGCAGTAAAGAGAAAGACGGAATATGGTGATAGTCCCGCTATGGACAGCGAAGGAAACAGAATTCCTGTTTTCAAAGGAATCAAACTAGACAAAAAGGATAGGAAGGTATTGTTAGACACATACTCCAATGGGCAGAACGGTTGGCAGATATTGAGAACTATACTAAGGGAAAAGGACATCATGTTGCCTCAAAAGGTCAGAGAACCGATGACAGACACATTTGAGAGAATACGCTCTGCAAGAAGTGAGGTTCCTAAATTGGAGAGGGACATGATAGAATTAGAGAGAATTCTAGAAAGTAATGACCCGGATGATGATGTAAATTACATTACTGGTGCAGATTCACATAGACATATACAACAACTACTATTCCTAACTGAGAAGACATATAGAAACAAGAAAGATGTGATGCCTACTGATAGAGATGTGCAACAAAACAAAATCACTCAAGAAGGCAAGGACATGGCAGATGAGTCGTTACAGAAAGTCGGAGATTTCTATGGTAAACTAGCATATATTGCAAAATACATCAATGAGAACCTAGAACCGTCAAATCATATACAAGTTTCTCCGAGTATTTTGAGGCAGAATAACATGTCATACGCTGATTTAGAAGACTCATTTGCTGGTTTGTTATCTGAAAGAGTTAGGACTATTTTGGAAAACCCAGAAAATTGGCAAAGTAGACAACGAGGCACAGAAACATGACTAAGCAGAGAGTACCGCCTAAGATAGAAAGTGACCCGAACTTTGCGGCTATGCGTGAAGCAGGTCAAGCGGCTCCATTATCTCCAGATTTACTAAAGAAAATAGAAACCGCATTAAGAGGTCTAGAGTCTATTTTACAGGAGATGAAATCCGAAGGGATTAAATCAACAACAGAAACTAACGTTGGATACGGATATAGTCCGTTAGACGATGTTTTGGGTGCTATTGGTATGCTAAGTAACGCATTGAAGTGATATTATGTGGCAGGAAATTCTCAAGTCTTCGGTTTTGGAAAAGGTTGATTCCAAGAAGAGAAAGAGATTAAAAAAACTACTACAGGCATCACAACCCTCTGAGTTCTTTGGGCAGGACATGACTAAGTTATCTTCACTATTGGATGAATTCAAGAGTCTGGATATGAAAAAGGATGAAAGACTACAGAAGAAGATAGAAGTCTTTGAAGAGAAGAACCTAGAAATACTTGCATCTGCCGCAGAGGTGCGTAAGGACTACGAAGTATTGTACGAACAAATGAGAAAACTAATTTATCCTAAGCAAAAGAAGGTGGAAAAGAAATGAGTTGGAAAGATGCACTTCTAAAAGACGACAAAGGCTTAGGAGATACCATCGAGAGAATTACTACTGCTACAGGGATAAAGAAGGCAGTTGATTATATCTCAGAAAAGACAGGTAAAGACTGTGGCTGTGACAGAAGAAAAGATGCGTTAAACAAGAGGTTTGAATATGAGTGATAAGATGACTTGGGAAGGTATTTTGAAAGAATATGATGGAACCAGAGAACGCGCTAGAAGTCACTTAAAAGTGGATATTGCTAACGTTATTCGGGAACTAGAAGACATGGAAATGAAGATGGAAGATACCGATTTGGATGAAATGTCCACTGAGGAAATGAAAGAACTTAGCGATGCACTAGGAAAAGTAAGCGTACTACTACAATGAGATGATAAGATGACAGAACAAAATGAAATGTTAATTCTACTAAAGGAACTAGTAGACAAGGTGAAGAATCTAGAACAAGCGGTATACAACAAGGATAACTTGTTGATGAAGTCAGGGTTTGTGGTACATGAAAGCCCAAAGCCACATATAGAGAACACTCCTACGAGTGGCATTACTACTGATACCGTAGGAGAAATGTCTTGGGATGAAATACACAAGATGGCTGGAAATTTGAAGTGATAAGATGGATTATGGAAAGAACACAAAAAAGTTGGAATTAGCAGAAGCGGCTATCGCTAAGGCAAAGGAACTCCTAGTTGAACTAGGAGAGAATAATGGCATGATGGTGAAGGATGAATCTGAGATTGTAAAGGTCAAGAGGCCAAAGGCGCAAGAAGAGAAGACTAAGATTCCCAAAGATGCAAATAAAGCCCAAGCCGGAGAAATTAACGAAGGCTGAGTGAAATGAATGCCACGTTCCGGTTTAATGTTTGACAAGAAAGACAAGCATCTAACCAAGCGTATACTAACGTTTTTTGAGAAAGTTAGATTCTCATATCTTTCCGCAAAGGAAGACCCTGCTGAGTATGGCAGTAAGTGGAGAGAAACGGTAAAGTCAATACAGAAGCAATTTGATTCTCTGAATGATTTCGCAAGAGAACTAAAGAAGTACATAGACGAAAAACTGCCTTTTGAAAAGGAAGCCATGAATCCAGAAAGTGTACAGGCTGAGAAATTATACAAGGCAATCAAAGAGATGCGTTTCAAATCAGATGAGGTTAGTGACCCATTTGGTAAGCAGATAGGAAACGACAAGGTAGTTGATGCACTACTTGAAAATGATTCCTTGTTTATTTCCTTCATTCACTATGCACTACGCTCTCATTCAAACACACTACCGGACAAACTATTGGATAAGCATGGTTTCAAACCCGATGAAATAACGATGGGAGTTCCGGGTTTGGACTTAGAACCAAAGGACATTCCACTATACATCTCAGAACACTATGGGGATGACAAAGACACTAAGAGATTGAAATCCAAGTTCAAGACTCTGTATAGGGACTTGAAGGAACTATTCAATGAGAAATACGGTGGAGAGGACTGGAAGAATCTAGTGCAGTTGGACGTTGCTAAGGCAGAAAAATCAGAGGATGAGAAATTAGGTTTCCTAATACCCAATAAGCCGATGTACAGAATATTTGAGATTGACGACATGAAATCATTGAAGGGGTTAAGTGGAGAGTTCATCGTACAAGAGAAGTATGATGGTATGAGAATACAGATTCACAAGATAAAGGACAAGATAAAGATATATTCCTTCAATGAGAAAGACATCACAGATAAATGCCCAAAGCAAGTCGAGGCGATGAAGAACAAGGCATTCCAAAATTGCATATTGGATGCAGAACTACTATTGTTCAAGGATGGTGAGCCTCTTCATAGAGCAGATACAGTCAAGCACGTATTCAAGAAAGGAACCGATGGTGATTTGAGAGCGCACGTTTTTGACATAATGAAACATGATGACAAATCTATCATAGAGGACACTCTCAGAGAAAGAATCAACATACTTTTCTACCAATATGCAGAACATTCATCAGAAGATTTGGCTTTCCCATCCAAAAAGGATACTAGGATTGCTGACTCTATTGATGAAGTAGAAGAGTACTCACAGGCAATAATGGAACTACCTGCTTCTGAGGGAGTGGTGATAAAGGACATAGAATCCACATACTATCGTGGAGTCAAGAAGAATCCAAAATGGATTAAATGGAAGAAGTTTGTTGATTTGGATGTAATAGTCCTAGATAAGAGTAAGACGGGAAATAATCTGCATTCGTACACTATGGGAATAGGACCATTGATGGAAGAAGATGCGGAGGGAATGAATACCGTTGTCCTAGATGGGGAAGAGTATCTGGTGGTAGGTAAGGCTCTCAATACAAAGAAGTCGGTACAGGTAGGTTCAATCATCAGAGTCAAAGTAGATGAGGTAAAGAAGAAAAAAGACGGCTACAGTCTTTATTCTGCGAAACTTATTGAGATACCTGAAGTAGAACTACCGGACAAAATAGAAACATTAGAGAAATTATCTAAGAAAACAAAGAAATCACTATCGTTGGTTACTGAACTACCAGAACTGTCTAGAGATGTAGGGAGGGCATTCAAGGTTAGAAGTGGACTCAAAAATAGGAAGGAAGAGAAGAAGTCCTTCTATATCACAGACAACATACATGGAGAGGCAGAAATAATTCTCAAGTCCAATTACGAAGGATACACGATATATGGATTTGAAGGCGATAAGTTGATGCAGAAAAACGCACTATACAACCTTGAACTCTGGAAGAACCAACTAGATGAAATGCTAGAAAAGGCTACTGAGGATTTTAGAGTTGGAGTAATGGATTACATTAGGAGAAAGGGAAATAAGCCCATGCATTTCAATGAAATACTCGATTGGGTAAAGATAAATCTAGAAGAGCCATTTAAGGATATATTTGAGAGTAACGATAATGAATTGTTACAATTCCTACAATCTCAAGATAAACACGGATTAGTTTTTGATGGTAAGAATATGACTTTCAAAACCGATGAGGGTATAATAATTAAAGAAGAAACCGATGAGGGAACTTTCATTCTAAAAAAAAGAGAGGATGGTAATTTAGATTTCATTATCAAGTTGGGCGACTCCACAAATGCATGGACTATTAGGTTGGAGAAATCAGCAGATATATACGACTTGTTTGGTAAGTCTGGTAAGTATCCTGCAATAGTTGCTAAGACTACGGGAGATGGGATTACAATTGATGAGGGAGACTTGAAGTTTGGAATGCAGAAAGAAGGGTATCATGAGTATCGTTTAGATGGTGATAAATTCAAGACTCGTATGCACTTTAGAGTGATACCTGTAAATGAAAAGAGAACTTGGTTAGCATGGACAGGAAAGAAACAGGATATGCTTACAAATAAGGGAGATGAGGAATTGAGAGACATTACTAAAGATAGATTTGCTATTTTACCATTTCCAGAATAACCAAATCGTTGATATAGTAAAACTTTAGATTTTCGGGGAGTGTTAGCCTCCGAGGGAATACTATTGAAGAGTGGTGAAGGATTTTTTGACATACTAAAATCAGCAAGTGGACTAGTAATCGGAGGGTATGCATCAATAGAGGTTGTTGACAAGCAGAACGACCTGATTACACTAGAAGCACTAGATGATGCAGTTAACAAATACATGGGAGAACAAAAATACAGGAATGTAATGTCTAACCATTCAAATGTTCAAGTCGGGGAGGTAATAGAAAACTACCGAGATAACAACGGTATACTACACAAGACTGGTGTAGATGACGTTGGTTTCTATGTCGTCATTAAGATGAGAGATGACATAGAAAAGGCAAAGGAGATTTCTAGAGGTATCCGAAAAGGGACACTTAGGTCATTTAGTATAGGAGGGCAAGCAATTTCTAAGAAAAGCAGAACATCTGACAGTCTAGGAACGTACAACGAAATAGACAAGTTAGAACTACATGAAGTAACAATCTGTGAAAAAGGAATTAACCCCGAAGCAAAATTCGACATTTTGAAACAAGATGTTGGAGGTGAAAGACAAATGAGTGAAAAACTGGAAAAAGCCCTTACTGAACTCAATGATTTGATTGGTCAAGTCAATGAGATTCGTAAGGAAGGAAATGATGAGATGGCAAAGGAAATGAGTCGTATGGATGAGAAAGACATCATGGAAATGCCTGAAAAAGATGACCGTGAGATGAACATGAACTATGAGGACAAGGAAAGCATGGAGTATGCTGACTATACTGCCAAAGAGGACAAAGATGATTCTGACGATGATAAGAAAGGAGAAGGAGGCGCATCAGACAAGAATGCGGCTCTTGATGAAGAAGGTGCAAGGAATGAAGCAGGTACAGAAGTCGTAAGTGGCGGAACCCCTGCGGCATCCACAATTGCCCTAAAGGGATTTGAGGATGGAGACTTCTCAACTCTGAACTTATCTGTAGAGAATGTGGAGAAGGCTTACGAGGCTTTCAAGGCAGAGCAATTGGAGAAGATTGCATACGATGACCTGCAAAAGCAGTTTGCTGAGAGGTTTGAGGCTGAGAGAGAAGTAAGAAAGGAATCTGCTGAGAGAGCAGAATACGATGCAAGGAGCGAAGTTTCTCTACTAAAGGAAGAGTTTGCAGAACTCCGAAAGTCACTATCAGAAAATGATGGTGAGATTCGCAAGACACAGGAAGTTTCTTTTGAACTTCCAGAAGGATTCCCAACTACGCTAGATGAAGCGGCTGATATGTCATGGGATGACATACACAGAATTACGGAGGGAAGGTGAAGTAAATGAGTGGATACATTAAGACAATGAGAGATTTGGAAGCCGCAACCTATGGGATTGGCGGGGGAAGCGGTAATACGCTTCTTAAGGCTGGAGGTGTCGTTGGAGGTTTCGGTGGAAACTACGATGGCATAGGACACGATGTAACGTCTGCGGCGTTTTCGGGCGCAGAAGGTTTGAACGACCTTTACGGTGTTCTGTATGGACAGAAAGTTTGGTCTATGCTAAACAGAGAGGTAAATGCTTTTGCAATGCTCTCTAAGCGACCTTACACTTCTTCTGGTTGGAGAATACTAAAGTCAAGGCCAGCAGGTGGTTCAGGTGCAAAGATTACCACAGGAACCGAGGCTCTTGATTCTACGTTTACTTCTGCTAACGCAAAGAACATCAGACCAGACCACATTGGTGGTGTTGGTGAGAATGCGGCTCTAGAGTCCGATGGATTCAGGCCACTTGCTCCAGAGTACACCAAACTGTTCATGAGTCCGAAGACTGTTGCTCACATGTTTGAGTTCACAGAACTAGGTCTAGAAATGGCACAGATGGATGACGGTGTAGGTGATGTTAGGGCTATTGTCCGTGAGGATATGGCAAAGCACCATGCTGAGATGCAGAACAAGATGCTACTAATGCCTCTTGAGGACTACGACATAAACGGTATTGACGGGATGGAGAAGAACTATACTTCTCTCATGAAGGTTGTTTCTTCGTCTGCTGAGTTGGCGGCTATGGCTAACGCAGGTGGAATGATAC
>TARA_R100000697_G_scaffold53044_1_pt1 | contig 20380 bp, 19 predicted proteins | sample TARA_R100000697 | Tara Oceans TARA_R100000697 (sample SAMEA2622788) | marine metagenome | biome: marine biome (ENVO:00000447); feature: surface water layer (ENVO:00002042); material: "saline water (ENVO:00002010), including plankton (ENVO:xxxxxxxx)" | depth 5 m
AACGATCTCGTTGCCAGCACTCAGGAAGAGGCTTCGATGGCTGTCAGTGGACTGTATGCCCGTTTCATGCAGTCAGGTGATACCCCACCAACCAAGCAACCCCTTGTTCAAGGCGATACCAGCCCCGAACTTCCTAGTGGTAGTTCCTTTCAATCACGGGCGCAGGTGGTTGAGGCCATGTCAGACCCACGTTACAAGAAGGATCCTGCGTACCGTCAGGAAGTATATCGTCGCCTCCAGAACACCCAACAGATGTAGTTTCTAGCTTCAGCAAAAACCACATCTTGGGGAAAGAGATGCAAGATCATTTAATGACTATCGCTATCAGTATCGCAGGACCAGCAATACTTGGGGTGTTCGGGTTCTTGTGGAGAGTCAACAGCAAGCTCTCAATATTGGAGCGAGACATTAAAGCTCACGATCTGCGAATTCGTAACAACTCTCAACAGTTATCAAAGCACTTCGATAAGGCTTTCACAATCAGGAAGAACATAGATTGATGATCAGACACTTCTGGATCTTTCTTCTCCTGACAGGGTGCCAGACCATTCCAACAACAGGTGTTCCCAATATGGGGTACACAGACAACCTTAAGCCTCCTCCGGGGGAGCCCTTGGCGATGCTGTCATGGATCTCAGGGTTGAGTATCCTTGGGGGCGTCGCCCTTCTGGTTGTGACCAGTGGCCGCAAAGGCAAGTGGGCCATCGGAGCAGGAGTAGGATTGATACTCCTGAATCTTATGATCCACAGGTTCGATACCTATCTATTCATCCCTGTGCTGATATGCACCGGGGTTATTTCAGCAGTTTGGACGTACAAACTAATCAGGCAAACCCTAGCGGAGAAGAAAAAGAAAACATGAGTGCATTCCTTGGGACTATTTGGTTTATGCTGCTGCTGTCTGTTGTCAGCTTCTGTGCGGGCATGGTTTTCAAGGCCCCACTTCTCAAGCTGATTAATAAAAAGATCAACAATTAATCCTCGCGTGTGCGAGGTTTGTTTTAACGATGGCGATGTTGAGGGATCTAGCGATGCCCAGCCCGCTGCGGTGGATAACTGAGAACTCTTAGTTACCGATACTGACCATCACAATCTGTATCTAGTAAAACAATTATAGGAGTTTTCACATGGCTTATATGGAACCATCCGTCAGTCGCCTTGGTCAGAAGAATCTGTCCGGTGACAACGACGCACTTTTTCTCAAGGTCTTCGCCGGGGAAGTTCTCCAAGTATTTGAAGAAACCAACCTGCTCATGCCGATTACCCAGCAGCGCAGTATCTCTTCTGGCAAGACCGCGCAGTTCCCCGTTGTGGGCACTGCGTCTGCTGCCTACCACACCCCCGGTGAGTCGCTTCTGACCACTGATGATGGGTCGGGCGCTACCAAGTATCTTTCCCGCATCAAGCACTCTGAGCGTACCATCAGCATCGATGGCGTTCTGGTGTCCTCCGCGTTCATGGCGGACATTGATGAGGCTAAGAACCACTTCGATGTGCGCTCTGCCTACACCACTCAGATTGGTCGTGAACTGGCTTACCACGCTGACCGTGCGCTTATCCGTACTGTCATCGCGGGTGCCCGTGCTGATGTGGACCGCTTCGGTGGTACTGATGCCAAGTTCCTCGGTGCTCAGGTCAACACCACCGGTGGTGATACTGCATACACCGCCGAAGAGCTTATTGAAGCATTTGCTGAGGTTGCTCAGAAGATGGATGAGGCTTCGGTCCCGTCTGAAGGCCGATACATGATCCTGAACCCAGCGCACTATTACCTGCTGACCAAGTCTGGCAACGCCGCCATCAACACCGACTTCGGTGGTATGGGGTCAATTGCTACGGGTGAGGTCGCTCAGGTGTCCGGCATCCGCGTCATGAAGTCCAACCACATCCCGACTGGTACTGATGCAGAAGGCTCGATCTTCAAGAGCATCCTGATCAACAACGATGTGTATGACGATCACGATAGCACCGGCAACGTTGGGGGTGGATACTCTGCCACCGCTGCATACAACACCGTTGGTATCGCCTTCCAGAGCGAGGCTGTTGGTACGGTCAAGCTGATGGATCTCGCTGTTGAAAGCGAGTACCAGATGGATCGACTTGGCACCCTGATGCTCGCGAAGTACGCTATGGGTCACGGTATCCTCCGTGAAGAATGCTGCTTCGAGATTGTCACTGCCTAATCAGAGCTTGAGTCTCCCTTGGGGTGGGTCGCTTAACAGCGGCTCACCCCTTTCTAACTAAGGAGTTGCAATGCCAACAAAGACAACGGAACTTGAGGCTGTTAATACAATCCTCTCCACTGTTGGAGAACCTCCCATCAACAGCTTCACTGGTGCTCAAGGAGCCGATGCGACTATTGCTCGTAATGTTCTTACTGAGGTATCCAGAGAAGTTCAGAGTCAGGGATGGCATTTCAATACCCTGTTCGATCAGACCCTGACCCCCACCTCTACAGGCGACATCACCCTTGCTGAGGAAGTCCTCAGGGTCGATAACGACAACCTACTCAAGAATGTCCGGGGAAACACCGACGCTAACCTAAACATGACTGAGGACCGTGAGGTCATTCAGCGTGGAAACAGACTGTTCGATAAGACCAACAACACATTCACTTTCACTTCCCCAATCAAGGTCACCACAGTTCTCGTGTATGACTTTGAAGATCTACCTGAGCCTGCCCGAAGGTACGTCACTGTCCGAGCCTCACGCATATTCCAAGACCGCATGCTGGGGTCCCAGAAGCATCACCTGTTCACCATGCAGGATGAAATGAAAGCGCTCTCGACTCTCAAGGAGTTTGAGGGAGATACCAGTGACCGCACCATCTTCGATAACAATGATGTATTTGCCACTATCAATCGTAAAGGCGCTCTTCGTGGAGTGAGATACTGATGACACTTATCACCAATGAAGTTCCAAACATGGTTGGGGGTGTCAGTCAGCAGCCTGACTCAATGAGACTAATCAACCAATGCGAGGCTCAAGAGAACGCTGTGGCGAATACTGTTGAGGGGCTAACCAAGCGTCCCCCGACCGAGCACATCAAAGAGCTACTCGACAACCCCAACGACAACCTGTTCATCCACCATGTCAACCGCGACAGCACTGAACAGTATTTTATTGTCTGTGATGGAGACAACGACGCCAACAACATCAAGGTTTTTGATATGGCTGGTGTAGAGAAGACTATCACCGCAGATAATGAAGGTGATGCCCCCGAAACTGGTCAGGCATATCTGACCACCACAACCCCCCGAACCTCACTGAAAGCTGTGACGATTGCTGATGTGACCTTCTTGGTCAACTCAGAGAAGACGGTGGCCCATTCAACCTCCTTGTCATCATTTTCCCGTGGCCTCACTTCGGCCCCCAATGAGGCTCTGATTGTGGTCAAGAGATCCCCTTCCAACTTCAGCAAGTGCAAGATTGAACTAAAGGTCAATGATACAGATGCCGGACTTACTTCGGATGGGACTTCTGATGACTTTGGCAATGGTGGAGTTTCTGGCGATGGTCTTGACGCAATAGCCACGGCTAACCGTATTGTCACTGCCCTCAACGGCAACACATTCCCACCCACTACGGGATCAACCCTTACTGCTGTCAATAATGAAACCACCGTTATTTTCGTAACCGGAACAGCAGACTTCAGTCCCACCGTCTCTGATGGTCAGGGAAATGAGATTGTTGAGGTCATCAAGGACAAGGTACGCAAGTTTACTGAACTGCCCCAGATTGCAGTTCATGGGATGATCATTGAGATTGAAGGTGATCCTGAAGCTGAGGTAGATAACTACTACTGTAAGTTTGAAGCTGATGACCCTACGATCACCACCAAGCCCAGTAAGGGTAGATGGATCGAAACCACCGTTGGGGGCATCAATAACGAGTTCGATTTCTCAACCCTCCCTCACATTCTTATTCGACAAGCTGATGGTACTTTTAAGTTCACGGCTGCTGATGGCAGCTTTGAGGGGGGCACCGCCGACCCCCCAAACATGGGACAACTGAAATTCCAACCCCGACTTGTGGGCGATGAACTGACCAACCCAGCCCCAACTTTCATAGATAACAAAATTAGTGATGTGAGCTTCTTCCGGAACAGGCTTGTGTTCCTGTCCGGGGAAAACGTCATCATGTCTGAGGTCGGTGAATACTTCAACTTCTATAGGACCACAGTGGCCCAAATACTGGACTCATCAGTGATTGATGTGGCCGTAGGAGGTACGACTGTATCCAACCTGAAGCAGGCTGTACCCTTTGCAGGCCGTCTGGTTCTGTTCTCAGATACCAGTCAGTTCAGCCTCCAAGGGGAGCCCAACCTTAGCCCCATTAACGTATCGATTACCCCCCAGACTGGGTTTGAGATCACCGCAACAACCAAGCCTGTGGTGTCTGGATCCAACCTATTCTTCGGGATACCCCGAGGCGACTTCAATGGCGTCAAGCAGTTCTTTAAGGTCAATGAGCTTGATGTTCAGTTTGAGGCTGTTGAAGTGACTGCCCAAGTGCCCAAGTACATCAAGGGCACTATCACCAAGATGGCCGCAACAACCCATGAGAATGTGCTTCTTGCGATCACGGACAATGATCCCGGCGTCATGTACGTCTACTACTACTTTGAAGTTGGGGGCGAACGCCGACTGTCTTCTTGGTCCAAGTTCACCTTTGGATCGAATATCTACTCAATTAACTTTATTGACACCACCCTATTTATCCTGTTCAAGAGAGGCACCAAGCTGGTCCTTGAAAGCATGAAGATGCAGACTGGGTTGACAGATGCTGGATCTAATTATGTGACCCGACTGGATCGAAGGGTGTCAAAGACAGGCACCTACGACGCTGCCACTGACAAGACCACCTTTACAGGGTTCGAGTACACGCCCTCAACTAGCTCTGAGGTAGTCACCTCTGATGGACTCTCCCTGACAGTGACTGACCGAGCGGCTGGATCTGTGTCTGTTCAGGGAGACTTCTCCTCTGGATCAGTGTTCATCGGCGAACCCTACACTATGAGGTATGAGTTCAGTAAGCCCATGCTCAAGGCAGCGAACTTCAGGAACAACCAAATAACCACACCTTCGACTAGGGGCAACCGCCATCAGATTAGGTATATGACCATCCTGTTTGCCGACACGGCATTCTTTGAGGTTAAAGTTACTCCTGAGTTTAGAAGCTCCACAAGTTATACTTTTACTGGCAGGAACCTTGGGGATTCCTCAAGCACTACTGACCAGATCCCTCGCGAAAGTGGGGACTTCCGAGTGCCTGTGTTTGCCCAGTCAGATCGAGTAAAGATAGAACTACTCAATTCAAGTCATCTACCTAGCGATTTCCAAACTACTCAGTTCGAGGGAGAGTTCACATCAAGAAGGGCCACCCAAAGCTAATGAAAGTGAGTTTGAGGCGATCTATTCTCCCAGACATTACCCAGCTTCATCCTCATCTCAGAAATCAGGATCTTAATGAGCTTAAGGCTTTGGGTATAAAGCCTCGTACTTCTCTGATGTATGGGTATCTACACGGCGAGTGCTTCACAGCCATGTGCGAGGACACCGTGCTTTGTATGTACGGAGTGATCCCTAAGGAAACTGGGGGGTGTATATGGATGCTGTCTCGGAAAGGAATTGAAAAATTCGCCCTTCCGATTTCGCGGCTTGCCAAGGCCGAGATTGAACGTATGTCTAAGAAGTACTCTATGCTCCACAACATTGTTGATGAGCGAAATAAAATTGTACTTCGCTGGTTGAAGATGCTTGGGTTCAAGTTTGGGTCCAGCTACATTATTGGACCTAATAAACATTCATTTAAGGAGTTCTACCTATGGGCGCAGCTATAGCAATGCAGGCAGCGCTTGCCGTCGCCCAGTTTGCAGCGGCTGGCTCTCAGGCTCGTCAGAACAACAGGTATCTTCGGCAACTCCAGATACAGCGAAATAAGCAGTACCTCGCAAACATTGAATATCAGCGCAAGCTGATGGAGTTCTATACCAAGAGGTATCAGGAGACCGCAAAGTCGGCCATGGCTGATGCTGACCAGCAGTATTCAACTGTGTTTGATGCCATTGGACAGAGACGGGCGCAGGCTGCTGGGACCATTGAAAGGTACTCCAGACAGGCCGCTCAATCGTCTGGGCGCTTCCGCACCACCAACACTGAGACAACCGGACAGTCCAAGAGACTGGTACTAGACAACTTCGCTCGTAATGAAGCCGCAGCCGCCTCGGTCATCCATGACAACCTTGAGGGGTTCATGAGGCAGTCTCAGCGGCGGCTGGCGAGTATTAGGGCTACTGCCCAGAACAGAATCAATCAAGCAATGCCGGCCCCGATGCAGCCAATTTTCCCCGGTGAACAGGTGCAGACTGCATATGTCCCCGGAGGTATGGACTTGGCTATGAGCTTGGCGAATGTCTATGCATCTAATTATGCTCAAACTCAGGGCCAACTCCCCGACAATCAGCAATCATTCTCTGATGTCAACGCCGCAATGTTCAGCTTTTAATGGAGCCATTCGATGGATGAACCAAGTTACGACGTTATAGCTAACCCTATTTCGTCCTTCACCACCTTTGGTGAAGCTGCCCCATCACAGCAAGTAGTGGCCCGAGAAAACCTTACTCCACCGGTCGATTTCATCAGTCCACTTGTCAGACAGATGGAGATGCTGTCAAACACCCTTGCGGGCATCTTTGCTGAAAACAAGCGCAAGGAGTCCCAACAGGCCCTTGTCATGGGTGGGACAGAAGTCGAAGCCTCCCTCCCAGAGATCTTGAAGGCCCGCAAGGAAAACGCCCTTGATGTGGCTACCTTGGTGGACAAGGGGATCCTCACCAATAATGAGAACCCGTGGTTTGCCGTGGGTGCCCGAAGGGCTCTTGCCAAGCTGAATGTTGAGGCCGTCAGCGACATGATTGATCGTGACCTCGACAACGACTTCCTTCAGGGTGGCGACCTGATGGATAATGATGAACCCACGACGGCAATCGCTAACTACATGGGGAACAAGATGAACCCCCTGAACATCGCAGAGTCTGTTCAAAAGGATTATTACTACGCCTCAGCTTTTGAAGAAGGGTTCTCCAAGATTCGCCGGCGTGCGACCAAGAGACTAATTGAACTCAGGACCACCAAGGAGTATGAGGATCAAGTCAATGCGCTCCGTGCTGATTTAGGTTTCGCTCTTAGAAATGGCTCAGAAAGACCGGACATCAACCCAAATGCTATGGGACTTGATGGTGAACCCATCACTGCTCTTGATCCTGAAGCTGCCGCAGTTAGCGTTCTGGGCGACTACAACTATCGAGCAGCGTTTGGCAACTCTAAAACACTCGAAATAGGGGGACTCCACCTGCTGGATCTAGCTAAGGATGGGGATCAGCTTGCACTGCAAGTATTGACCCAGACCAAATTGCCAAACGGTAAGACCCTCCTCGAATCCAGTGATGCTGTTAAGGTTCAATACGACCTTGCAGAAGATCAGATTGCGGGGGCCATCTCAAGGGCAAATAACGAACTAATCAAGGCAAGAAATATTGCTACTGTTGAAGATGCAAAGACTCGGATCGCAGTTGAGATGGGATCTGTTGGGTTGAACATCAACGCCATCACTCCTGACTTCATTGCTAACCGGGTTGAGGGTGTCGAGATTGATCCACGGGATGGATCGCTGTTAATTCCTCAAGAGGGTGGTGATCCTAAGAAGATTCCTTTTGATGAAATGAAAGATAGAGCAAGGGTCAACAGGCATCAGACCCGGCAAAGGGCCGCTTCTCAGGCAACTGATGATCCATTTAAGGCTTCTTTCGCTGCCGCTCAATCCAGCTTTAATCAGGACAAGTATGTTGACCCCAACATCAGGATCCTTCTGGCTGATGGTATGGATCTCATTGAGGGTGGCAGAAACACCACTGAGGAAGACATCCCCAAGATCCAAGCGGCTCTTGCCTATTACCGGATGTTCAAGAACAGTGAAGACAAGTCCCTCATGGGTGCATTCCTTCCAAAGGAAGGTGAGCAGGAGATGTATTACCTTCTCGATATCCTAGAGCGAGGTGATCAGGGGCAGTTTGGAGACCTTGGAATCGGCTCAGGAGACATCGAGAGAGCGATGGCCACCTTGAGTAGAGTTGGTGGAATTGAATTGACTGCCAGTGACATCGAGTTTACTGGGCAAGATGGGATACGAGAAGAGCTTGAAAGTTCTATCCGTAAAGCTGGATTTGATCCTGTACTTTCACAGCGGCTGATCAAACTTGCTGAAATTAGGTACAAGATAATGGGTACTGGTGGGGAAAATGCGGCTTCTTTCGCAAGCCAGCTTATCAACACCTTTACTGTCACGCGTAAGCACTTCTCTTATATGACAACCTCAGGACTGTCTATCAGTGAGGACGAAGGAGAGGCCCTATTTACAAACCTTATTGAGGCCATGCAGGACAGTAAGGGTGAAAGACTCCTCAAGATAACTGAGGGACCAGTTGCCTCTTTGGTTCATGAACTTGCTCTCCAACAGTCTGATGGTGAACCCGGATCTGATGAATACAAAGAAGTTCTTTCACAGATCAAATTTGTGAATTCAGGGGAAGCAGATGGTACTTTTAGGATTGTCTATAACAACACCTCGACCTTTGACAGGTTGACTGAGGCGGACTTCAGGAGACAACACTTTGTCACTCTGGCTGCCTTGAGAAGTCGTAAAACAAATCCCGTTGTCAACGGCGAATTCGAGACCCCACTTTTGCTTAAGGAGCCGGGACAGCTAGGTAATGTTGATTTTTTGAACCCCAACGGAACAAGAAATCCCAGCATCAAGATGAAGGGTAATAGAGAATGACGCAGATACCTAGCTATCTTGATCTTCCTGTTGGCCCTACCCCAACACCGAGAATGATCAGCGAGGCTACTCCTGAGAAAGAAGATCTCGGCACCCCCTCATTCATGGATGTGTTTGAGGATGTGACTATTGCATCCCGTATAGTTGATTACTTCTATCGACCAAGCAAGAGAGATCCTAACTTCAAGATCAGTCCTAATTTTCTTGAAAAGTATGGGAGAAACCTGCCCGCCAACCTTGTTGAAAAACTGGCCGACTCTGAGAGTGAAGAAGAGTTTCTGTATCGCTACCGGACCATAAGAGACCGACTTAAGACCCAACAAAAGCTGGCTGACATGGGCCTCACAGGTATGGCATACCAGTTTGGGGTCGCCATGTTGGACCCTGCTTTCTTGGTTGCCGCTCCTGTAGCGGGGCTGGCGATTGGGTCAAAAGCAGTTGCTACTGGTGTCACAGCCACAAGGACCGTCAGAGCCCAAGCAGCTTTGAGGGGTCTGGGCATATCTGCGGCTGTAGATGTCCCCCTAGAAGGTGTCAGATTGGTAATGGACCCTCTGACTGATGGTGAAGATTTTGTCATCAACACCCTAGCCTCTATGGGACTGGGAACCGGACTTTCTGCGGCCTTCCCCACCATGGCTGGATTCAAGAGCGGGTGGAAAAAGCAAGTTGAACTTGAGCGCATGAGAATTGCCGCTGATGTTGAAAAGGCAAACTTGGATGAAATGCTGGCAGCAATTACCCCCGAGAATGCCGCAAACATAAAAGAAACTGCCCAACGAAGAGGGCTGGATACTGAAGGCAAGGAAACTGGGGAGATCGTTAGAGAACTGATGGCCCTAGAAGCTCGTATAGGCCCCGGAACTATGGGGCCTTTCCTGAGTGAAGAGGGCACTACGAGGTATATAAACGGTCTTTCAAAGAAGGATCTATTCGCTGAAGCTAAGGCTAGAGGGATTGAAACCTCTCGATTAGTCACTCCTTCAGCAGGAAAGTTCAAATACCAACCCGCCGTTGTGGATGTAAACAAAAAGATTTACTATCACGGAACGGGGACTCTTAATCTTTCCAAAGAAACTATCGATCCATTTATGACCAGAATTGATGGTCTGTTTGGTTCAGGGTTGTATCTGACCGATGATATAGATGTGGCCAAGGGTTACGCTAAAAGTCGGGGAAAGAAGAGTGGAACGCCAACGGTTTACGAATTGAACCTCAACACTCAAAAACTATTAGATCTTGAGCAGCCTCTTAGCTCTGATGAAGGAAGGTTGTTTATTGACGCCCTCCATGAAAACGAGTTCTCTGTGACCAAGAGTCTCGATATGGAAGACTTTGAAGACACCCTAAATTCACTCAGAAAGAACAAGGATGCCACAATTTCTGATGCCTATAGGGCTTTCACCTCAGAAGTTCCAAGTGACGTATTGATGGACGAAGTAGGTGACGCTGTAGGCGACATGATCGAAAAGCTCAGGGGCCTTGGTTATGAAGGATACACCCACATTGGCGGTAAGATTGTGGGCAAAAAGAAGCACAATGTTCTGATCCTGTTCGACCCCAGTGATCAAGTAATGAGGTCCAGACGGAACCCAATCAATACTATGGAATACACCGGGGGTAATTTCAAAACTCCCAAGAAAGTTCCTCGATCAGTTAAAGAACTTAGGGAAGAACTTATTGCCGCTCGGCGAGATGACTTTGAGATTGATAACCAATCGGTTGCGGCAATGATCACAGCCATCAATGAGTCCAGCGATGAACTCAAGGACCAACTCAAGTTGATGAGGTTTTCTGTTGAGGACTATGCCAAAGAGTTGAGTAAGGAAATACCCAAGGAAAGCATCTACTCAAAGTTCATCAACTCTGGTCCCAAGTTGAAGCCACTGGCAGTCATGGCTCGGAGGTCAGAGAACGAGCGAGTGAGAGACTTCTTCTCCATACTTGTTGAAGACCCGACCGGCAGTCCAAGAATTGATATTGAGACTGTTGTGTATGCAAACCGCCAAACAGCAATGGGGAACTACCAGAAGGCGCGGCTGGCTATTGAAAGACGTAACGGCAGGAAAGCTCTCAAGGACTTTGATGCGAATGTAGCTGAGGCCGTTAGGACAGGAAAGAAGCTGGATGGGCTGGAAGGAAAGGCTGTTCAAGCCGTGCGTGAGTTCTTTGGAGGACTTGCGACCTTTGCTGAAGAGTCTGGTATTGCAGGATTCAGAAACTTTGTGGACAACAACTATGTCCCACGACGTGCTGTTGCCCGAAAGGTCAATGAAGCCATTGAAAAGTTCGGTGAAGTTGAGGTCAGGAGACTACTGACTAACGCTCTCAGAGCTAACAACCCCGACATGGCTGATAAGAAAGTGTCTGCTGTTGTCAACGGTTGGTTCAAGTACTCTCAGGATCCTAATGGGTATGTCAATGCCCGTGTTACTGGGAAGAACAGCCAGCAGAAACTGGATGCTATGAGAAGGGTACTCAATAGGTCCAAAATCACTAAGGATGAAGTTGAAGAGATATTGGACTTCTTCATCCCCAAGTCAAACGACCCCCATCTGGGGATGACTAATAAAAGGATCAACTTCAACGAGGCAACAGCTATTGAGGTAGCCGGTAAGGGTGTCCTGAAGTTCTCTGATCTACTTGATAACGACATGACCCTCTTGATGGAGCAGTACGCCACCCGTGTGCTGGGTTCAGCAGAACTCACAAAGATGGCAAAGGCTCTTGATATTGATGTTCAGGGCACAGGAGCCACGGTTCCTACCCGGCAGGACATGATTGCATGGATGGAAAAGGGTGAAGGCGGTCTCAGTGATGAGATGAAAGCAGGGTTCGAGGTGGCATACAACGCCATCATGGGATTGTCCCAAGGTAACTTGAGTGACAAGAGCAGAAGGGCACTCAGATTCCTTCAGGATTATGCGTTCATCCAATCCATGGGCAACGTAGGGGTTGCTCAGTTGCCCGAGCTTGCCAACTCCACTATCTCTAACGGTCTCCGAGCGACGCTTCAATCTGTGCCTAGACTGCGGAAGCTAGTCAGACAGGCAGCGAACGGCCAACTCAGTGATGAAGTCCTTGAAGAGATTGATTCCTTTGTGAGAGCGGGAGACATGCTCGATGAAGGATTTACTAGGTCCTACAGGGTCCACGAAGATGTGGGTTTTGAAGAATCTGGACTTGGAGATGTTGGATCGGGGATAAGAAGAACAGGCAAAGCCTTCATGAAAGGTGCCCGGACTGTAGCTTCGGGAGCCCCAGTAAGTGTGGCGGGACGCGGCTTGACTCTGAACCCATTCGGTATTGGACCGATGGATGAGCTACTGAGAAATGGTCATGTCATGGCAACCCTGCAAAACTGGGTGAACATGGCGTATCGGGTCAAGGACGGAAAGAGGGTTACCAATAACTTCTGGTCTAAGTCCAGAAAGAGATTTGAATATCTCGGGTTTACTGACGAAGAAACCGACACCATTCTCGAAGCACTGGCGGATCCCAATGTAACTCCTATCACGAAGGGGTTGCTGGGAAAGAACATTGTCAAGCTCAACCTGTCTGCAATGGATGATGGTCTGAGAAACAAGCTGGTATTCGCTCTACGACGAGATCTTGATCGTGTCATTCAACGCAACAAGATCGGCAACTTGAGCCCGTGGATGTCTCATCCAATGGCTAATGTCTTTCTACAGTTCAGGAAGTTTGCCATCAACGCCACCAACAAGCAGTTGGTGTACAACCTCCAGATGATGGATGGCAAGGCTGGAGCAACTTTCCTGTCAACAGCCCTATTGGGAACTCTTGGATACATAATCACTACCGAGATTGGTGCGACTAAGTTCAGTGGCAAGGAACTCAGGGAATATAAAGAAGAGGCATATGGGTCAAAGGAGTTCATTGGCATAGAGGTTCCCAAACTTATGATTGCCGGTGTAATTAGATCCGGTATGTCCGGAATCATTCCAGCCGTCGCAAGCCCTATATCCCAGATAATTGATCCTGAAGAAGAAGACATATTCAATACCTACAGGACATCTGGGTATGGTGTGAACCTGTTCAGTTTTGATAACACGCCCGGTGGGGCACTGATTACGGGAGGATATAGGTCCAGCAAAGAACTGATCGCGGCTGCGCTCAACGCCGTGTCAGGAGGACGTGTAGGCAATGAACTCACTGAACCAGAGCTTCGGGCGATCTTGAGGCTCATCCCTATGAGGAATACCATTTTCATCAACGAGTTGAGTAAAGCACTAATTGAACAAGCCAACCTTCCCGAAAGGCAGAAATAAGGAAACGTCATGCCCAATAGCTACCACGACATCATCTACACCAACCAGACGAGCGTGTCGTTTACAAATACTGATCTGAAGTATCTTGAGACTGCTCACCTGACTGTTGTGGCTGCAAACACCTCTTCTGGAGACTCGGTGACCTTCACCGGTACCAGTTCTCCCGGCTTTACCACCTCAGTCATATCGGGAACAACCACCCTTGATTTGAGTGCCATCACTTCAAGTTTCCCTGCCGGGACCAATAGAATAAGAATTCAGAGAGTTACTCCCTCCACAAATCTCCTTACCAACTTTGTGAACTCATCCCTGCTCCGTGCTGAGGATCTCAATCAGAACTCTGAGCAGCTTCTGTTTGTGCTTCAGGAGCAGCTTGATGCCGGTACAGGATCCCTGCCCCTCACCGCCACCGACGAATATGACGCAGGCAACAGAAACATTATCAACCTGAAGGATGGTGCCTCAGATAAGGATGCCGTAACCCTAGGTCAAGTTTCTGCCTTTGTTGCGGGTATTTCGAACGCCCCCAGCGTCCCTCAGGTTTACTCATTCCAACTCGGCACAGCAAGCACCGGAACCGAGGTGGGCAGTGACACCACATTTACTCTTAATCCCGCCCCATCTAGCAATGTTGACGGAACATTCATTGTGGAACTTGCTGGTGTTATTCAGCATCCCACGGTGGACTTCACAGTGGCCGGTAACATCCTAACCATTCTGGGCCGAACCGATTTAGACACCTCTGGATTCAACGGCACCAAGCTGATTGTTCAAAACTTTGGCCTCTCTAGGAATGTCTTTAACTTCCCGGCTACCGGAGAAGCTGCCAACAACACCGAAACCCCCCTTACTCTTAAGGGTGCAGCCAGTGGTGATAACACCGCCATGCTGAAGGTGACTGACTCATCTAATAATGAGAACACCAGCATATCTGCTGGGGGCACTCTCAAGGCCAAGGTGATTGAACCTATTACTTCGAGTACTTTGGCGGTAAACCCAACCACCGTTACCACTACCGGGGCTGTTATCTCAGGAGGAGATCTGACGGTTGGAAGTGGGTTCTCAGTCACTCAATCAACTGGCGATGTAACAGCCAACAAGGTCACTATCAGCGCCGGTAGTCCGGAGACCTTTGAAAGCAACCTTGCAGTCCCCAAGTCGTATGTGGACTCCAATGGAGGACTGTCCGGAGCCGGACTTGCCCCTGATCAAGACCTTAATTTGCTGGTTACTCCTCAGCGTGTGACTGGTGTAATCCCGGGGGACCCTGCTGCTAAGAACTACCCTTCAGGTGTTACATCAGGAGAAAAAGTTATTCTCTTGGTCAATCGACTTGGGGGGACCAGTTCCACCGTCATATCACAGGAACTTCTGGTCTTTTCCTCTCTGATTCAACTGACTTTTAAGTACATCAGGATGTTTGATGGGACAAGTTTCACTGAATGGTATTTTGATATTCAGTCAAGTCATTCACTCAATAATTTGTCTGCTGCAACTGGCGACTACAGCATGGGCAGCAACAAGATCATCAATGTATCTGACCCGTCTTCTGCACAGGATGCATCTACTAAGGCTTATGTGGACTCACAGAAAACACGTAAGGTACTCGGAACATGGGTAGGTGATGGAGGTGGAGTCCTGAGCGATGCTGAATTTACTCCAGCTGAGGGGGATTCTTTCATGAATTACCAAAAGCTGGAATTGGAGTTTGAACATGTGGGCCGTAAAGCTTCTGGCTGGCCTACTAACACTTTGTTCAGAGATTCACTGATTAGTCTCGGTCTATACCAGTCGAATCCCGACAGTACAGGCACATTCGTACCGGGGTTCGACAGGATGGGATACGGAGCGGGGTCGCCCGGTCGTTTCGGCTACGAAGTTCAAGATTCGGGCACTTATCAGTGGAACTCGAATAGCGCCAATTATGGAGAGACACTACGCCTCGCAGTGTTCTCTCACGAACCAACCGGGGTTGGCGAGGATGCCCACTTCTACGGTTCAGTTTGTATCTACCCTAACTATGTTTGGGAACGATTTAACACCGTTGGTCAATATGTAGTAATGGCCGCTCACTGGCAGTTGTTTAACGATGGAGGAAACTTGACGAGGGTCGGACCCGACGGCTCGACGGTCTTTAATCCACCAAACACAACAATTGCCAACCGAAGGACACGCTGGTACACCAATACAGATGGAGTGTGGCCTACTGCCGCTCCGTCTCTCGATAAAATGGTGCTTAGGTTCCAATCAATGGCAATTACTGGAACTCCGCGAACACTCAATGAGCATTTGCAATTCACAGACGGCAAAATCACTCTTTACGGCTACACTCACCAGTAAGCATCAACACCATCCATAAGAAAGAAAACTTACCATGGTTACTCGCGTAAGCCAATCAATGATCTCTGGGAAAACCTCTGGGACACCTGATCTTTCTATAGGAGATCACGCAGGAGATATTGTCGATCTAGGAACCTACAACGATGTTAACAACGTCATTGACCCCAAGGTTACCCAAGGTGGTGTGCAACTGGGAGGGAGTGGGGCAGCAAACCTGTTGAAGGATTATGAGGAGGGAACTTTCACTGCAACAGCTACTCCCGGGACTTCAGGAACTATCACACTGAATGATGCGACCCTGAGTTACACAAAGGTGGGTCAGCTTGTGTTTGTTTCTGGCAACCTAACCATTACATCGCTGAGTAGCCCAGTGGGTTCCATCAACATTGGTGGCCTGCCCTTCACGGCCTCTGTCGATGCGATAGCGAATGTAAACATCCAAGCCCCCAGTTCTGGTGACATCTCCTTCTCAGGGTGGCTGCTCACAACCCACAACAACATCCTCAAGATTTATGAGAATAGCGGGGTTCAGCCAGCAAACTCAGCGAACTTGCTGCAAACAACTTCAACCATCTACATCTCATTGACATACATAACCGGACAATGAAATGGACTCGGATAATCAAATACTCATTGCTTTGGGACGCCTTGAGGGAAAGGTTGATGCCCTGATCTCAAGGCAAGCAGTTCATGATGAAGAATTGCAGCGGCATGATGTACGTCTGAGAAATCTTGAACAAGGAAGGTCGTGGCTACTGGGGGCTGCTGCTGTCGTAGGTGCCTTAGTTTCAGTTATTTCAAACAAGATTGGGTGGTAGTCATGGCAAAGCCTAGAAAGGGAAAGGCAAGTCTCAAGCTTTACAAAGACCCCAAGACAGGCCGTACCCGTCGAGTTTCATATGGTCAGGCTGGCAGAGCCAAAGATGGTGGGCCACGCATACGGCCGGGAACCTCAAAGGGTGACAGCTACTGCGCTCGGTCCTTGGGCATCAAGAAGAGGTTGCCCAAGAGCAAGCAGAATGATCCCAACACCCCAAACAACCTTTCCCGTAAGAAGTGGAAATGCGTAGGAGCTAAGAGTAGACGATGAAAGAAATACAGAACCAACTACACCAAGTACTAGCTGAAGAACTATTGGCTCGGGTTCAGACCGGGGAAGCCACGGCATCAGAACTCAATGTTGCCCGACAGTTCCTCAAGGACAACGGCATCGATGGCACTGTCAAGCAAAGTGACCCCCTTTCCAACCTCGCCAAAGTCCTTCCATTCACCGATGAACCCAAGGAAGCTATCTGATATGTCCAAGAAAAAGCTCAAAGTAAAGGGCGCACAGCCCACCAACCCTGCCCTGTATTCAAGGGTCAAAGCTGAAGCCAAACGCAAGTTTGATGTGTATCCTTCTGCGTATGCAAACGCATGGTTGGTAAGGACTTACAAGAAGCGGGGAGGAGGGTATAAATCATGAAGAAGCTCACACCAAGACAGAACGCCACTATGAAGAGGCACTCGAAGCATCACACTAGAAAGCACATGGCGCTTATGCGCCGTCTGATGATTCAGGGCAAGACGTTCACTGAAGCTCACAAGTCCGCGATGAAGAAGGTAGGCAAGTAATGGCTAAGTCCCGTGGTGGTCTCACCAAGTGGTTCAAAGAAGAGTGGGTAGACCTCAGGACGGGCAAGCAATGTGGACGCTCCGGTGAGGAAATGAGCACTCGCAAGTATCCTGTTTGCAGGCCCAAAGCTGTTGCAAACAGAATGTCAGCGGCTCAGAAAAGATCTGTAATCGCCAAGAAGAAAGGTCCCAAGCCCATCAAATACCCCATCACTGCATCCGGTAAAAAGCGCCTTCAGATAAAGAAGTAAACGTATGGAAATACCTGAAGAGATCAAGGACTTCCGAAACTTCTTATATCTGTGCTGGGCACATCTAGGTCTCCCGGACCCTACCCCGGTCCAATATGACATTGCTGACTATGTACAGAATGGCCCCAAAAGAAGAGTCATCGAAGCCTTCCGAGGGGTCGGAAAGTCATGGATTACTTCAGCATATGTCTGTCACCAGCTTCTGCTGGACCCCTCGAAAAACATTCTGGTGGTCTCAGCATCCAAAGCAAGATCGGATGATTTCTCGACATTTACCCTCAGGTTGATCCACGATATGAGCATTTTGGAGCATCTTCGCCCCAAAGAGGATCAAAGGAATTCAAAGATTGCTTTTGACGTTGGCCCTGCCCCAGCATCCCATGCTCCCTCCGTGGTGAGTAAGGGGATCACCTCTCAGATCACTGGGTCCCGGGCCGACCTGATCATTGCTGATGACGTTGAGAGTTTGAACAACTCAGCTACCCAGATGATGAGAGATAAGCTGCTGGAGTCCATCAAGGAATTCGATGCTGTCCTGAAGCCAGAGGGAGAGATTATCTACCTCGGAACCCCCCAGACCGAGATGAGTATCTACACCCACTTAGCCGAACGTGGATACACCATTCGCGTCTGGCCCGCTAGGATCCCGTCTGAGCCACAGGAAACTAGGATGGGGGCTACCCTTGCCCCAATGATAAAAGCCCTCAGAGAGGGTTCTAAGGGCCTTAGAGGAGATCCTGTTGATCCCATCCGGTTTAGTGATGAGGATCTTCTGGAACGAGAGGCTTCCTATGGCCGCACTGGGTTTGCCCTCCAGTTCATGCTGGACAGCACACTGAGTGATCAGGGTAGATACCCCCTCAGGCTCACGGATCTATTGGTAATGAATATCAGTGGAGACATGGGACCTGAGAAGGTTGTATGGGCTCCTGATAAGGACAGGGCTGTCAACGATGTCCCATGTGTGGGGATGGCTGGAGATAGGTATTACACCCCATTTGAGGTGGCTAATAGCTGGCAGAAGTTTACTGGGTCCGTATTAGCCATTGACCCCTCAGGACGAGGTGCTGACGAGACGGCCTACGCCGTTGTGAAGATGCTGAATGGATATCTGTTTGTCACTGATGCCGGGGGTATCGAGGGTGGATACGAGGACAAGGCCCTCCAAAGGCTGGCCCAGATAGCCAAGACCGAGCAAGTGAACAAGGTTCTTATTGAGAGCAACTTTGGTGATGGTATGTTCACTGCACTGCTAACCCCTGTACTGTCAAAGGTTTACAAGGTCAGCACAGAGGAGGTCAGGCACAGCACACAGAAGGAAAGACGTATTATTGACACGCTTGAGCCTGTCATGAACCAGCACAAGCTGGTTATCAACCGCAAGGTCATCGAGCAGGACTATGACAGCACACGCCATCTACCCCCTGAGAAGGCCCTGAAGTACCAGCTTTTCTATCAGATGAGCAGGATCACACGATCCAAGGGGTCACTGGCTCATGATGACAGGCTGGATGTACTGGCGATGGCTGTGAACTACTGGACTGAGCAGATGTCACAAGATGCTGACCGACAAATGGCAGCACGAAAGGATGCCCTGCTCAAAGATCAGCTAGAGAATTTCATGGACCATGTGGTCGGTCGTAAACCACAGCCAACAACGTGGTTCTGAAGGGGTCCCTATGTGGCTATGAAACATAGCTGGGGCCGATGGACTCATGAAGACTCAAGGAAAGTATTCATGACAGGTCCCCCGAACTCCTTATGGGGGGTTTGGGGGGCCTCAGGATCTATAAAGATCTAAGGAAAGTTAGTAATAAGAACTATTAGAAGGAGTCTTATATGCCTCACCAAAGAGGACATGCTGTAGGTCCCCCAGCCACACCTAGAGATGCTGGCAGTAGCGAAGATAACAGGCGAAGGAAGACCACTCCTACCCGTAGACGAAGGCGTAAGGGTAAGAGACTGATGTCTACTGAAGATCTGCTCATCAAGAAGGGTGGAAAGTATTAATGAAGTTGGTTGCTGTCACATGGACCGATACTGTTGGTCATCCAGACAATGATGCTTGGATGACCAAAGATGAGGCCATGGATATGAAGCCAGCATCAATGACAACCGTTGGGTATCTTTTGGTACATAACGAAGATTACATCACAGTTGCCTCTACAAAGAGCGTTGATGAAAAAGACGATTGCTTTGGTAATGTCAACGCGATTCCTAGAGCATGTATCACTGCTGTTGTTGCCCTATGTGACCTCGATAGCTGTGATCCTAACCCCCAGAATTATTTTGGTGAAAAAATCTGACAGGCTTATACTACAGCAGGCCGCGACGATACCCCCCATGGCCCCCTACTTGTAAACGCTTGTTGCTTTAAACGCTCGTTGCTGTCACAGCCGCTGGCACGGCACCCCGCCATAGGTCCAGCAGCCCCGATCCCAGCGGATCCGGGATCCGTTCCCCGGGGAACACACCCTAACATTCACCGAACACGTTGTCGCCCTAACAGAACCCGAACATGGTTCTGGTGGGGCGTTTAATTGAACGTTAAACCCTTGCCATACATAGACTTACATCACTTCCCATAACTTCTTACTTTACAAGGGTTTACAGCATAAATCCATCCGAATCCATCCTAGGTACCTGAGTGCCTCGAATACTGGAACGCGCCAGCGGGCCTCTCCGGGCGTCTGGTGGCATGTTTACATTCGCCCTCCAACCCTAACAACCGCCCTCACAGCCTCCAATCGCCGTTTTTATCATGGACCATACCCTCCTAACAGCCTAAAAACGGGGTTTCCTTGTCCGCTGTTCGGCGATACCCTAACAAACTTTTCTTCGTGATGTAAGTACAGCAACCGCAAGTACTTGTTGCCTGTTCATGGTTTATTCTGTCGAATACTGCTCATAATGCCCTTGCATGTTGCCGATGTTGTGTGTAGGTTCATTCCGTCGTTCTCTTTGGCAACCGAATACCGCCACCTGCCGGATCCTGCACTATGGGCTCCGGCAACCGGCACCACCACCACGCCCCCCGATGCCCGCATG
>TARA_R100000697_G_scaffold20085_1_pt1 | contig 20378 bp, 24 predicted proteins | sample TARA_R100000697 | Tara Oceans TARA_R100000697 (sample SAMEA2622788) | marine metagenome | biome: marine biome (ENVO:00000447); feature: surface water layer (ENVO:00002042); material: "saline water (ENVO:00002010), including plankton (ENVO:xxxxxxxx)" | depth 5 m
ATTAGATTGATTTAATAAAGCTAAGAATTCTATCACGTAAAAAGGTATCTACATCCTTTTTAGGTAATCTTTCTAGAGACTTTTCAAAATTTTCATATACTTCTTCGTACTTATTATCATCAACAACAACCCATTGTTTAGACTCTAAAATACCATTAACAAAAGCTTTAGGATATGATGGATCTGCTACACAGTCAATAGCTACCAGTTTCATATTCTTAACTGTGCTATGATTGCTGCTTTCTTCAAGCGTACCGAGAGCTCGTGAAGACATTCCAACTTTAACTCCATCATTAATTAAAGATCTAACTATTTGACCGCAAGGTGTTGTTAATACTTTTGATTTACCATAAAAAATATTTCCATCTTGTGTTAATTCGGTTACTATATGACATGCTCTTTCAAGGTCAACATCTGCAGTAGTTGGATGATTAAGTTCTCCCATTGCACGGCCTGGTGTTACCATTTCTTCAACATACCGTGTAGCTTCTCTTTCTAATTCTTTTAAAGGATACAGTCTATTATTTCTATTAACCCCTTCAGCCATCATATAAGGGCCTTTTATAAATAAATTTGAAGGTGAGTTTCTATCTACTTCTTCTTCAATGTATTCGAAGTTGTCATCCATATCAGGTTTTTCAACAACTAGGTTAAGTTTTAATGCCATAATATTATTTAGTCACCCCTTACGATAAAGCTCCTTTTCTGTAATAATTATAAAGGTAAATCCACATTTTTTACAATATTGACGTGCAGCTTTCCATTTTGCTTGATTTGTTAAAAACATTTTCTGTTCATATAATAAATGTTCTTTTTTTCTATACTTTGTTTGAGGAGGTTTAGTCTGTTTTGATGGTTTTATTTCAACTAAATAGTTAGATACTTTATTGTTTTCCTTAATAGAAACAAAATTATCAACATAATATTTGTGTACCTTATTATCTAAAGGACTTCTATATGGAACTACAACATTTTCACTTCCCCATTTTATAACATTAGGATTAGTATCACAAAATCTAAAAAATTTTAACTCTAATCCCGATCTATATATAGCTTTAGAACCAATAAATTTTTTTGGATTATTAGGTTTAAAAATACCCTGCCGCCATTTTTTTCTCATCCTACAAAAAACATTGGAGGTTCCGTATCGCCGAAGCCTGGTGAAGCACCTTCTAATAATTTACCTTCCAATTCTGCTTTTCTTCCTATGCCTTCTTGAAGCATATCATAATTTAATGCTCCTCCACCGAGTAATTGTACGTTACCAAACTTTCCTCTAACACGTCCTATAGTTATCATACTTAAGGCTAATGCATATTCATAGACCCATTGCTCCATAATAACATCTCGTATAGGTTTTTCAAGATAACAACCTATTATACCATAAAATCTATCACTACCTGGTTGTGGATACATTTGCATGTATTGCGTTCTAGGATCAAATTTAACATCTCTACGTATTGCTAATAATTTTTCTCTTGTATCAATCCAGTTTTTAAGCGTATACCATGATACTAAATCAAAACCATAATTACCAAGTGCATAGCTAAAGTATGTTTGTTGTGCAAGTGTTTGTTCTAATGTAAATAAAGTATTAATGCCAGTTGTTGAACCTTCTTCAAAATCAATAACATCGACGACTTTTCTGTATTCCATTACATCATAATCAAATACATTTTGATAATAATAACCATCTGTATCTTTACCTTCAAAAGTTATTGTTTGCTTAGGTGTAGCTTTAAAAAACGACGATAATGTTGGTCTATATGAAGTTATATCTTGATATAATGATCGATCAAAAACCTCAAATGCTTGTATACCCGGGCCTCTTCCAGCTGTTGTATAAGCAAAGGTTGAAGATAATTGAACTGAGTCAGTAAATGCACCAGCACTTAAAGTTGACATTGCAACAAATACTGAAGCATTTGTACGTGCAAAATTACCTCCAGCGCCAGGAGCTGGTCCTGTACTTTGATTACCACCACTTAATATAGTTGGAGATTGTGAGCCATAAAACTCCGCACCGGGTCCTAAAGGATTTGTACCATCTGTTTTTTGTCGCTTTGTATCAAGATTTTCATTTGCAAGCGTATATAAAAAATCTAATCTTATACCTTTATTAGTTTCATACATATTAGAATCAAATATTAAAAACTCTCTAGTATAGCCTGCGTATTTTGTATAATATTCAACAGCTAATTGTATATTTTGTCTAAGTTGATCAGTATGTATCTCTAAACTAACTAATGGAAATCCTAAAGACCTCTTTATTCGATCTCCTAAATTATCATAAGTTTTAATTTTACTATTTAAATTTGTTGATAAAAAAGCAGAAAGCGGTTTAATATTGCATGCAAGTGCCATAAAATTATTTATTCAGGCATAAATAAATATATGGCGACAACACCAACATCTAATGCGGGAAGTACATTTTTTAATATTAATCAATGCAGATCATTTAGCATGCTAGTTACTAGCTCCTTAACATGCTTATCTAGCGTCGATACCGGGGGACACGGAGTCGGTCAGCCTTGCTCAGAAGTTATTATAGTAAATAGAACGGGTGGAGATTTAACAGTTTATGATCAAAATTTTGGACCATTTGCAGGTTCATCGCCTAAAGGAGCTGGAGCCTCGCGAGGTTTTGTATTAGAGGATAATGATTCCTTTACTTTTAGAGGTTTAACAAATGTTAACGAGGTATCTGCAACGGCAACATCTACTGGCCCAATTTACTATAGAGCTCAATTCTTTAGTAATAACCCATCTAGATAATGTCAATTCCTAGTATACCAAGATATGGTAAATTGTCTTTTGATTCATTAGGCATTAATAAACCTTCTTCAAGCGGTACTACTACTACTTATACTATTGCTAATAATACTGATGACGGCTCCACAGTAAGTAACTCTACCTTTTCATCAAATGTTCAATTCAATGGATCACTTAGTAATTCTAGTAACAGTGGTGTAAATATAGGAGCGCAAGACGATGAGGGTGAAATTCAATATTTCGTAGGTTACTTTAGATTTACTAATGTAGCTATTGATCAAGGAGCAACAGTTCAATCAGCTATACTAAAACCAATTAAAAAATCATCATCCGGTTCAGCAAGTAAAGATTTTGAAATAGCTGGTAGAGACGTAAATAATGCGGGGGTACCTTCTAGTGCTAGCACTCTTGGTAGTAATAGAACGACAGCTAGAGTGACTTTACCAAAATCAACAGTGTTTGATACCACAAATGGTAATAGATTTGATACTCCAGATATTAAAACAATTATTCAAGAAATAGTAAATCGAGCAGGTTGGTCGTCAGGAAATTCTATCGTACTAGTGTTATATACTCCTACACAAGATACTGGTAGTCCTATAAAAGCGACACTTGGTTCTAAAGCTGGAACAGATCAATCTGCCCAACTAGAAATTACAGTTTAAACTTCAGCTGGCTCTTCTACTTCAACTTCAGTTTCTGCAACTTCCTCTGTATCAGCCTCACCGGTATCTGCTGGACCACCACCAAACTCCGGTATGCCACCACCAGCGCCTCCACCTACACCTGCTCCTTCTCCGCCTACAGCAGCTTCACCTTCACCTAATTCACCAGCAACAGCTTGTTCTTTCCACGAGGGTCCAGCTGCTTGTATTTGACTAAGCTCCCATTGTAATTCAGCATCCTTTCTTAAGAACTCTCTATTAGCTAAGATATCTTTATCTTTCCATCCAAGATATTTTTTCTGTGCATATGTTGCGGATACAAACTCATTACCAGCTAGATTAGTATAATTTCCAGATTTAAGTTCTAATCTTTGATTTTCTCTAAGCTCGTAAAAATTAGTAGGTACGTTAAATTCAATCTCTAAATTTTGTTCATTAAGTTCTAATTTTTCAAAAATACCCATTAACGTTAAATGAGTAATAAAACCTTTCTTAAGACCAGCAGCAAATCTTTGCTGCTGTCTAATTACAAAGCGCGCAAACTTAAGTTCTTCTCTTAAGATAGATGTACCAGATGCTTCAACTTGATCTTGCGGATCAAGTCTAGTTGAAGGTACTTTAAGAGCTCTATAAAGCTTTTTAATAAAATACATTAAATCAGATAGCTCACCTAAATTTTGTCCTCCAGCTAACTGACTTACATTTGTACCTTCAGACCCTTGTCGTTTAGCAAACCAAAATGCATCAAGCATAGATTGCGGATTAAATTTTTTAACTACATCTCCTTGATCAATATCAAATGTTTTTCTTGACCAATAATTTTGAATAAGCTTTTTTAAATATGCTTCAGCTTTAGGAGGTGGCATATTACCCACATCAACATTAAAAACTAATCTTTCAGGTGCTCTAACTAAGCGATATATAACTATTGCATCTTCAATTAATGATAACTGTCTATAAGGCCGTCTTGCATTTTCTAAGAAAGGAATAATAAAGTTTTTAGTTTCATTATATACACCAGAATTAACATACATAATCTGGTTTTGATCCATTGGTATGAATTCAACCTTTTCTACTTTATTAGGCTGGGAAGGACTAAAAATAGGTTTTCTATAAATATAGCCCTTAACTAGCATATTTTGTATATTATTATATACAGGATCAATTATTTCAGAAGGTAAATTTATAACACCAAGTACACCGTCTTTAACATACCCTTCGTGAATAATTTGCTCAAAGAAAACTTCACCTTCAACCATTAGTTGTCTAAAATATTGCCATCCTTTATTTTTAAGATCATAATATTCAATATACCTATGAAATTGTTTTTCTACTTCAGCCTTTTCATCTAACGTAAGATCAATATCCTTATAACTTAAATCTGCAATCCATCCAGACTCGTTTGGGTTAATCATTTCATCGCAAATTTCATCTAATGCATCTGAAATTTCAGAATATGCAGCCATTATTCTATAATCACGAAGTCTTCCAGCTTTATCATCTTGTATGTTTGCATACATGACATCACCAAAAGATGAATCTTTTGCAAAATCACCTATAGGTATATTGTTATATGGGTTAGATGACGAAACAGAAGCTTTAGCTAAAGCTTCTGCTCTTCTCATACCTGCCTTTTTAAAGAACTTATATTTTGGATTCAATGAATCATTTTCACCACGACCATCAGTAGCATATGGTAGTCTATTTTGAATATATTGAATTAAGTTTCTGCCAAAAGTAGACGCGCGTCCGTCATTAGTTACATAAGAACGATTTTGGTCTGAGCTTGTTGATGATCCTGTTCCAGCCATTTATATATATTTATACTAATTTAAGGATAGAGCTACTAGCTTGATAAGAAGTTGCCCACCCTGCTTCATTTCCAGTAATAATTGTAAACTCCCCGGCTTTTGCTGCACTAAGCGACGAAAGCGGGAAGAAGAAGTTTACTACATTATCATTTATAACCTTATAAAATTTATCTTCTAATTCATAACCACTAATTGTATCCATTTTTGCTGAAGTTATTGCTGTAAAATCAGTAAAGAAGTTATCAATATATGAACTTAAATAAAACTTATTACTCGCTTCAAATCGTTTACCATACAATATAAAGTTACTATTAACACTATTAGGATTTGTACATGTTAATATATTTGTAACTGTACCGAGAGGAAAATTATTTATCGCATGAAAGACACCTGTAGTAGAATAAAAAATATTTGTAAATTCTGGTATGCCTGAAACTGTTATTGTTTCTGTATAATTAATAGGTAATCTTGATTCAGCGGCTGAAACCCCTGTATGAAAGCTAGATAATTTTTCATATCCTAATTCCTGATATGTATTATTACGTACGGGCACAGTTGGATCTAAAGGTGAATATATCTTATTAGCTAAATCAACAGCAATAAAATTATTATCAATTTTATAAACACTACCCTGTGTATCTTTTTGCTCTGGAAATAGCCACCCTTTTATTGTGAAAGAGGTATCTACTGTCACTCTAAACTTATCACTATAAGTTGTATCAGTAGGTGTTGTGTATGCAAGATTACCATTCCATAAAACTTCACTTCTTATTTCTTGTGGATATTGTGCACCAAAATCTGATGGTACTTCCCACGTAAGAATAATATATGGATTGTTATAAGGTACAAAATTAGATACTATTTGATCTACATCTTGCATATATCTTGCAAGTATAGACATACTAACTTCTAAATTAACAGGTACTGGCATTAAGAATTTTGAACCAGATTTAGGATTTTCTTCTTTTTGAGCTGGTATAAGTGAAGGTGCTAATTTATTAAAGACCCTATCGTTATCTCTTGATATGCCTGTTAAATTTACAGCAACAACAGGTAATGTTAAGTTTTGAGCTTTGTTTATTATATCGTACATTACTCTTTGCTTAGGTGCAAAGACATATCGAACTTCAATATTGCTTGCTGGGTTTCTATCTTTATTAAATCTACTAATAACAGTATCATCAAACGCAGCTACAAACTGTGTAAGTAAGTCCTTTATTTCAAAATGAAATGCTCGGTTCTTCATTCGTATATATATTTATTATACAAACCTATCAATGAAATATTTTGGTAACTTATGTATATTGTTTATTACACTTTCAACAATAGCTCCATCTAATATATAAGTTTTACAATAATCTTTTTTAGATCTTACTCCACGGCCACAAGATTGAATAACAGAACATAGCATTTTATTTGAATACCAATTAAAATCATCTTTCATTAATCTCTCTATTCTTTTATCTTTAGTCGGTAAATAAGGTGCTTTAATAATAATTTGAAATCTTGCTAAATCATCCTTCAAGTCAACACCATGAGACATAGAAGGTGATATTAATACAGTAGATCTATTACTAGATAAATGCTGCTCTAAAATCTCTTCATTACGTATTCCAGGTTCTCTAATTAAAAATCTTTCATTAGTTAATTTTTTATGCAAGAAGGAAGTAATAGTATTATTATGCGTATGAATAATACCTTTATCATCTTTATGATGGTCACATATACTTTGCACTTGCTTAATAATTTTCGGTAAACATCTTTTTAAATTATGATAATTAAGTTTATTTTTTGTATTGCAGTAAATAGGAGATTGTTCAGGATTAAAAGTTGATTCAGCTTCAACATATTTAAATTTATCTATTCCTAAACTTTTACAAAAATTAGTAGGATCAATAATTGTTGCTGACATTAATATTACTCTATCTGCATGTTTAAATAAATGATTAGAAAGGTTATTTACTTTAAGCGGCATAAAGGTAATACCGTCTTGACTTGTTTCAAACAAATATTCACTTTCTGACCAAGTATCAATAATTAAAGAAAGTTTAGAATGTAAATTTCTCATACTAACTATTTGCCGACGAGTTTCTACTATAAATTTTTTATTGTTAGTATTATTAATACTATCACGTAGTTGTTCTATTTTATCACTTAGATCTATTAGTAAACTATTTATCCACTTTATTACATTAGCATTATTTTTTGAATAAAATGGTCTTACTATAATATCCATTCTTTTTAACATTTCAAAATTTATATCGCATGAAAATTCTTTTACTAATTGATCTTCAAGCTCAGCTGCTTCATCACAAACTAAATATTGTCTTTTTTTAATATGATTAGGTAAAGAGAAAAACATATTATAATTCAAAGCTGCAAATTTATTAATAAGCGCATCTCTACGATCATTATGATACGGACACTTATGTCTACGTCTATGATCCTCTAATATATTTTTAGGCATAATTAAAGACTCTAACTCTACATCAATATTAGAATCTATAGTACTAATATAGTTGCTCTTACCTTTTAAAATAGTAGTATCTTTAAATAGATCTTTATATTGATCTTGCAAAGCTTTTGTTATAGTAAGTGCAAAAGTACCAGATGCATTTTCATTTTCGCATTCTTCTTCATGTATATAAGACCCAGTCTGATCAATTTTAAATGCAGTATAGGATGTTATTAGATCCTTAAAATTTTCAGAACATTCTTTAGACGAATTTGCTAATGTTTTTGAAATAAAGCTTTTACCAGATCCAGTAGGCGCATTACAAATTACAAATTTATAACCATCAGTAAAGGCTTGATCAATATTTTTTAATAATTTTACTTGCGCCGAGTTCGGAGTATAACCTTCCGGAAAGCTTTTTAGTAAACCACCTAACACACTTTATTATACTATAGTTTTTTCAGAAGGCAATATATACACGAGGTTATCATATAATTTAGATTTAGATGAACTATCTAAAAATTTAACCATAGTCAATTGACTACGAGGTATAAATGAACTCAAATGGTAATTTAAGACACCTTTATCTTCGTCATGGTGCATTTTAAATGGATAAGGTATTTCATAAGATTTAATTGAGTCATTAAATTCTAGAGTTAAATTTATATAATATTGTTTAATTTGAAATATTTTAAGTTTGCCTCTTTTTAATATTTTTTTATCTGTTCTTATTATAATGTCTTGTAATAAGAAAGGCTTTAAAAAATCTGTTACTTTTTCTAAACTTACATTCATGAATTCATAAAATTAAATTTTTGTTCTGCTGACATTGGAAATATATTTTCGTTAAAATATACCCAAAAATCATCATTAGCAGGAATTTGTTGTATTAGATCACATTGCAAAGTATTAATATTTCTATAATCTTGCATTAATATATCCCATGCAACAGCTAATCTATCAGGACCAAGATATGCTTTAGGTGGTCCTTTAGGAGGAAAATAGTTTAATGAAATTCTACCATTTACAGAATTAAGTAAAGGTAGAGATTTTGTACAAAGCATTCTTCTCGTAGGGGCTTGACCAGGTTTAATTATTCTACGAGTAAATCTTATTTCACAAACATTATCTAGTAAAAGAGAGTCAAGAGCTGCCTTTTGTATTATCATCTTTTACTTTACAAATTCCAAACATTCTTTCTTCATTTAAAAAGATGCCTTTTTCAACTGTGCCCTTACCTGGAACGGAAACACCTGAAATAGTAACACCCATGTTGTTTGGAAAAAGAACAATGTCTCCTTCTTTAGCATATTTAGCATCTGGCCCAGATAATACAACTTTACCTTTTCGCCAAGCCATAGTTATTTGATTAGTTGGAATTAAGATGCCATTTCGTTCAATAGCGTCACCTCCGTTATCAAAATTTTCTGCTAGATCGACATATTCGATTAACAAAATATCGTCAAAGAGAAACGTTAGATCATAATCTGTTAAACCAAAGTCACCTTTATCAGGACTTGATAAGTCAATCAAACTTTTAGTAGGTGCTAAATTATCTATTGATGCCATTGCCATAAATCTATTTAACAGTATGGTTCCTTTTATCCAATATTAGATAGGTTTATAATGAACATTTTGCTCTTTTTCTCTTTTATCGAGCTTATAATTTTTTCTATACTCATTATTAACCTTAATAGTTTCATTTAAAACAGAGAAACATTTTGCAAAAGCATTAAATGCAGCTGTATCTTTAGGAAAGCATGCTCCACCATAACCACGTTTATTATCAAAGCCTGGTACTGTTGTATGAGAATGTGTAATACGTGGATCCGATCCTACAGCACTTACAATTGCATTATAGTTAGCATTATGATCTTTTGCTATATCATATAACTGATTAAAAAACGTTACTTTTGTAGCTAAAAAAGTATTAATACTGTATTTTACAAATGCAGCTTCGGTAGCTGACATATGAAAAACTGGACAAGGTCGACATATACTATAGTCATTATAAATCTCTAAAAGCTCTTGCGTATTGTAACTCGTACCACCTAACACCAGCATAAATTGATTTACAAAATCTTCATTAGCATTTTTTTCAGTTAAGAATTCTGGATTATATACAAAGTCTTTAAACTTTTTTGATAGTCTACCGGCAATATCTGGTGTTACCGTTGACTTCAATACAATTAATGCATTAGTAAATTCACTTACCTCAACACAACATTGCTCTACTACTGACGCATCTATACTTCCATCGTCACCCATAGGAGTAGGTGCGCATATAAAAACAACATCCGGGTTAAAAGTTAGTAAATCTTTGCAGCTTGTATTATAATTTGGGTCTATTAGCTTCTTTTTAACATTATTTGAGAAACCATAGTCAACTGCTTTACCGACAAACCCATGTCCTACAATTCCTACTTTAAGCTTCATAAGATTTTATCCAATCTTCTAATTCAATATCTGGCTCAAAAGAAAGAAGATCTCTACTTTTTGTTAAGTCAGCCAGCGTTTCTCTTGCTTCTCCAGGTCGATCAGGAATAAATTCTGTTTCACCTCCTATAATATTTGCCACATCTAACACACTATAATTTTTACCTGTACCGACGTTAAATATTTCACCAATAATATCTGAATTATCGCTTTCAGCTGCTAATATATTAGCTTTTACAATGTCACCAACATACGTAAAATCTCTTCGTTGTTCACCATCACCTACAACAGTCATTGGTATTCCAGCATCTTTTTGTTTTTGAAAGATACCAATTAAAGGTGCATATTGACCTTTTAATGGTTGACGCTCACCATAAACATTAAAATATCTAAAAATAACAGTTTCAAGATCAAATAAATTATAATACATTTTACATAACTCTTCTGCAGCTGCTTTTGATACTGAATATGGATTAAGGCAATCTCTTGGCATGTCTTCTTTTAACGGACATTTATTTTTTAATCCATAAACTGAAGATGTTGATGAAAACATAAATCGCTTTACGCCATGCTCTCTACTTTGTTGTAACATATTACACGTACCAACTACATTAACATCACAAGATTGTATTGGATTTTTTATTGCAATTGGTATTCTAGAATGAGCTGCTAAATGAAAAACATAATCTGGTTTAAAACTAGAAAAAACTTTACTGCATTTTTTCTGATCTGTTATATCGATAACATGTTTTTCAGCTAAGGGATTCCAATAAAATTGGGCATTAACTGTTGAGCTTTCGTTATCAATTATAGCTACTTCATATCCTTCGTCTATAAGTCTATCAACTAAATTTGATCCTATAAACCCTGCGCCGCCTGTTACTAATGCTTTACTCATAATTAATTAATTTGTTCTTTAATCCACATATAGGTCTTTTCAATACCTTTAGCGAGTGAATAGTTTGGAGCCCAATCAATTTTTTCTTTAATAAGTTTATTATCAGAATTTCTACCAGCTACACCTAGTGGTCCATCAATATGCTTTTTAGTAATATTTTTATTTTCGATACTACAAGCAATATCAACAAGTTGATTAATTGTTACCATTTCATCGGAACCTATATTTACAGGTCCAATAAAATCTGATTCTACTAGTCGCCTAATTCCTTCTACACATTCATCAATATATAAAAAGCTTCTCGTTTGTTTTCCATCACCCCATATTTCAATTTCATCTTCAGCTTCAATAACTTTTCGACATATAGCTGCAGGTGCCTTTTCTCTACCACCATCCCAAGTACCTAACGGTCCAAATATATTATGAAAGCGCGCTATTCTTACCGGTATATCGTAATTTCTATTATAAGCTAAAAATAAACGTTCACTAAAAAGCTTTTCCCATCCATATTCCGAATCGGGATCAGCAGGGTATGCTGATGATTCTTCACAATTAGGATTATCTGGATCTAGTTGATTATGCTCAGGATACATACAAGCACTACTACTATAAAATATCTTTGTATTATTAACGCCTTTATATTCATTTATTTGTTTAACGGCATTCAAAATATTAAGATTAATAGTTGCAGAATTATGCATAATATCAGCATCATTGTCACCTGTAAAAATAAAGCCAGCGCCTCCCATATCTGCAGCTAGTTGATAGATTTCATCAAACGTTTCCTTATACTGTTCCGGAACTCTTCCATGAAAATTACTAGTAGCGCCATCAAATTTTACTACCTTAGCACAATTTGACTGACTTCTTAAATCTCCAATGTTACCTGAAATAAATTCATCAGCTTCTGTTTTACTATATTCAGGTAGTTTAAGATCTACACCTCTTACCCAATACCCTTCCTGCTTTAAACGCGAAACTAAACTATTACCAATAAATCCACCGGCTCCTAATACTAATGCTGTTTTACTCATAATTTGAAATATATTCTTTCAACTCTCTAACTGAAATATTTTTATTTTTAGCTATTAAGTTTAAATTTTCCTCCTCATCCTTATCTTTTTTAACTTTCTTAATATAAGATATTTTCTTAAATTTAAGTCGAGGTATCAAATAGTAATATAATTTATAAGCGTCTTGCTTATTTTCAAATATAGTACTAAAGCGATTTAACGTCTCATTAGTAAAAACAGACATATCGTTGTTATAAAACGAAAGCCATCTATTAAACAAGAAAGGTACAAACGCTTGCTCACCTTCTGCGTCTAAATATTGAGCATTATCTTTCTTAGAATAAAATAGTTTATTTTGCAGTTGAAAAAAATTCATACAATTACTTTAGTAGTAGCAATAAATTGATCTGCAACTTCATTATTAAAATAATCAATTACTGCACCCATAAACTCGTTAGCAGTTTCTTCATTTAAATCTGACGAATAAGCAAATCCAGGAGCTTTTTCACCAGCTACAATATTAATACCTGTATGACCTACAGCAATATTATCTTTAGAATAGGTAATAGAAACACTAACTTTACCAGATTTTCTAACCTTACCGTCACTACCAACGAATTCATCTTGCACAAGTAAATCATCTCCATCTACTAAAATAGGCTTTTTAATAATATTAGATAAAATATTTGCTATAGCAGTATTAAAAAGTCTTTGAAAAGAAACAGCTCCAAAAGGACATAAATTAGGAATTTCCCAGCAAAAGTTAATAGCATCTTGACTATGGATAAAATCATTACTCAAAGAATCTTCAAGATCAATAAGCTCTTCTTTTACATACATCGGAGCTTTAAATGCAACAATATTACCATAGGGAGCGACTTGCTTTCTAAAATATTTGTAAGCAAATCTTTCATGTATTAACTTACCATCATAAACACCTTCTTTAATAATCATCCTTTATATTTTACTTTCTGTTTTATAATTTTCAACTAAACTATTTTTCCAAAATTCAAGTTTAAGTTCTTCTATATCCCAATTTACGTCTAATGTATAAGCCTTATTACGTAAATACTGTATTGTTATATCTTCCCACGACTCTACAAATAATATAGGTAAATGTTTAAATTGTGAAAAGCTTGAATGATATTGAATAACTGGTATAGTTTTAAAATAAAGTGCTTCCCATATACGGTGACAATCAATACCTCCACCGGGTGGTGATATTACAAAAACACTTTTTGCTAACATTTCCCAGTATTGTGATATATCAGTTTTTGAGCTCATAGGTATGCCATTGCGTTGTGTAATAGCATGACATAAATTACGTTCATAAGAATTAGTACTAATATCAAAATTTTTGTATACTAAAAATTCTTTTGCGAAATTCTTTTCAATAATGCTTTTTAAAAGAATTTGATTACCATGATCCCACTGACTATTTGCAACGCCTATTGGAAAAGAAAATAATTTAGGATGTTCAATTAATCTATTTTGACAGAACCATTTAGAAATTTTATCACTTTCAAGATATTTGATAAAATTATTATCAACACCATGGTCTGAATTATGTGATAATAATATTATTGGCTTTGTTAATGATGGAAATATTCTTTCAAAAAATAAAGGAAGAGCATGTGTATATACAAAGATAGATTTAGCTTTAAAAACTGATTTAGGAATCTCGTCACCAGGCCGTAATATTATATATTTACATATTATGTTTTGAATTTGAACCTTCCATAAATCTTCATGACGCTGGTCTTCAAAAATAATAGTTAAATCAGCTAGCTCTTGAAGCTTTTCTCCTGATATTAGATTCATTTTTTCTTGACATAAAAAGCATCGCCCCATACCGGGTTATCTCTATCCCATTCTTCCTCTACTCTCTCAAAATTATATTTTGAGAGAAAATAATCTATATCTTCAATTAATGCGCAGTTTTTATATAATTCATCTCTATTAACTTCAGTCATAATATAATCTATATTATGAAGAGTTTTTGAAGCCCCAAGCAATACGTTTAATTCAGCCCCTTGTACATCCATATTAATAAAATTAAATTTAGAAGATGTTTTATATCTATCTAAAGGATCAACTTTAACTTTAAGTTTTTCATTAAATACAATATCCGGATATATATGCGTATGTTTAAATGGCTCTAATAATGAATTAGATTGTCCATTATTATTATACTCTCTATGTAAATCTGCTTCACAAGAAAAAGGACCTAAAGCGCGATTAATACAAAAAACTCTCTCATCATGACCTACTCTCGCTTTTAATTTTTTAAAGTTATCTGGATCTGGCTCATAAAAGACCATATGTTCTATAGTCTTTATTTTTTGATATTCATCATATTCTTTACCAATATGACCACCAATATGAATAACACCAGTTATTTTCATATTGTATTTTTTAATAAGGTTATCGAAATCTAGCATCATAATATTGAAAATTCTTTTAGGTTTTTATTATGTATATGAAGGTTGTTTATCGTATACGTCTTATCATTATAAGATAAAAAAGGATATTTACCATCAAAAATTACTTTTATTTTTCCGTCGCTTATCTGTTTACCGGCATAATGATGTAATTCTGTACCATGCCAATCAGGCGTCTTAACATAATGTTTATTATGCGGACCTAGGCAATGTGAACCAGCAATATGCTTACCGTAGGAAGAAGGGTCAAATATTGTTTGAAATATATCAAAATTATCGCTTCCTGGTCCTTCAACAACTACAGGAAGGTGATCTATATACTTACTATTATTTGATGTATTAATGTAATTAATAAGCCTCATTTCATGAGGGCATTCGCTATCAACTCGAGCTTGTAATTCTGAAAATGGTAAATTAATTAAGTCTAATAACTTATTATTAATAGGTGTAAGAGATTTACTATTTTTAATATAACTAAAACCAAATACATATTCTGTTTCAAAATGAGCTGTAATAAGAAAATTAAACTTTCTAAATTTAGTTAGTAAATCTTTTAAATTAGAAAAAATTAAAACATCATTATCAAAATGAACAGCATCACTAATATTATATTTTTCTAAGAATTGTTCAATATAAAATAATCGTAATACAGCTGTTTGCCATAGTTGAACGTGTTCAGGTATATCATGCGCAAAATAATTTGTTATATCAGGAACTTCAAGCTCTCGTATATTAACAATTACAATGTTATTATCTGGCGGTTGTTCAATATCTAAATTAGTTAAAAAATATATTTTTAACTCCGGGCTTGTACGTCGTATTTGTTTGATACAATATTCTATATGCTTAGGCAACCCGGACATATCCGGGCGGTGTGCTAAATAGTTTCCTCTATGAAACAAAACTACATTCATTTTATGTACTTATGACTAGTATTATTAAAGTCAAAAAACAGGTCAATGTCATCTTGCTTTGGATCTAAAGGCCACATTTGCTTGTTAATAGTAAGACTATATGGAAAAATAATTTTTTTATGTGTACCTAAAAATGCTGGCCACCAAGCAAACGAGGACTGTGATATAGCTATATTTTCACTATATAATAATGTCTTCATATCATCCATCGCACTTCTATCACCATGAATATTAAACTCTGATCCAGGCCCGGCTGTTTCTAACTTACACCCTTCTTCTATTAATTTAGTAACAGTTTCACATTTTGGATCGTCAGTAACAATTTTAACTTCTGTAAATTTAGAATTACGAATAAGATCTTTATAAAAATCTAAACCTAAAAATTGACCAAGTTGGTTATAATCAGTACCTCTAATATGTAATACTAATGCGTTTTTATTAATAGTATCAAGTTCTCTAATACCAAAAACTTGTCTTAATTCTTCGCGATGCTCAATATAATGAGCAGCTTTTTGAGCCCAAAAATCAACAATAAAATCTCCTGTAAAGTTTTCTAAAGAATCTATATCAAAATATTGTTCTCCAAAAGATCTTGTTCTCATAGCATTTGGATCAATATCTTTTATAGGATTAGGTTTAATTCCAAAATTGGGCAAACCTTCATTACAAAATAATTCACAATTATATTTCTTTGCTACAATATAACCAAATGCATATTGAAACATTCTATTACCTAGCCTATTGTACGGATCATATTCAACTATTACTCTCATGATATTTTTAAATCAAAACCTCTTTTTGCACCTACAAAAGGAAAATTACACTCTGTTAATAAAGAATGTAGAGGTGCTTTATAGTATTTGTTTTTTAAATTTGCAGTTAAGTTAATAAAACTTTGTACTACCTTTTTATCTAAAAATGGGTATCTTGTTTCTATACCAACACTACCAGCAATACATTCTTCTTTATTTAAATAACTCCAATTAGCTCCGTAGTAAAAATTACCCCACGGAAATATTTCAGATAAATTTTCAGGCCATATATATGGATTAGGAGAATTAAAACCATATGTTTGTATGGTTGTCATTACTTCATCAGCTCCTTGTCCTGAAAGCTGTACTTTTATTTTATGATTATTTCTACAATATTTTAATAAGTGTAAAAGACCTGTACCACCTTTATCTTCGAACCCTTCATGCGTTTTATTATATGGCGTTGGTCCATAAAAAAATGGCTCTACATAATTTTCTTTATATTTGTTTATAGCAATATTTTCATCTAATGTAATACCATCTTTAAGAATTTTATTATCAATATGTTTAACTCTCTCTTCAATTATTCCTGGAGCTTCATTAGCAGTAAAAGAATAAGTCATAAAATCGACTATATTAAGTTCTTTTAAACCGCAAATTATACCACCACTATCGTGCCCACTACTTACTGGAACTAAAAAATTATCTTTAATACCTGTTACTCTCTTTTTAAGAGCTTTATAAAAATTTTCTTTCCATACTTCATATGAATCGATATGTTGATCAAGATTCCATTCATATGTTTGTCTCGTTTGTGCTTTAAATGTTTTTAAATCAACAATATAATACATATTAGGTTCTGCACGTAATATTTTATTGAACCCTAATGATGTAACAGCAGATTTATATGAAGATATACAAATATTATTACCATCTTTACCTATAAAAAGAGGCTTTGTTAAAAATAGATCACCGCCAAATATTAACTTATTATTATCTAAATCTAATAAAGCTATTGCAAACTCACCATCAAGATGTTTAAAAAAGTTATCTCCATATTGATCATATGCATCTAAAATATAATAACCATCACTTTTATATTCTTTTGATTCATTTTGAATATTATAAATTTCACCATTATATATCAAATGTACATTTTTTTTGGACAGTGGTTGTGGTGTAAAGTCGCCTGTAATAGATAAAAGATTATGCACTAATGTCCAGTTATCTATTTCTGTCACGGTAGTTTTATCTGGTCCGCGTCGCTGTAAATAGAAGTTTGCTTCTTCTATATTTGACACTTTTTTATTTGTCATTAAGATACTACACATGATTGATTAGTATTTTGTATACATTATAGTTAGATATTTTATTCCAGTAATCAATATGTAAAGACTTACTCAGATCAATATATTTTTCTGCATTTAAATCATTAACTTGATTAACACTGTTTAATCTAATTACATATTTTTCAAAACCAGTAGGAACTTTTACATCATTAAATATAATTGGTATACTCCCAACAGCCATAGATTCGTATAATCTTATTGTAGATGGGCCCGTTCCTTGCGGACAAAGACTAAGTTTACTACTTAATAAGTATTCTTTAAACTTATTCGAATATTTACCTCTATCATTAGATGGTTTTTCATAAAACCAATTACCTGTATCTCTTACAATAATATCATTATTGTTGTTTAATTCAAATAATTCTTTACGTATATTATGTGTCGAAGAACTCCCAATAAAACTAGTTTTATATTTTCGCTTATTATAATCTATAGCATCTTTTCTATCAAAAAAATTGTTATAATGTGGTATACATATTCTATTATCTGAAAAAATAGCATGAGGAGTAAAAACTATATTGTCATAAAAATTTAATTTATTGACTAAAATATGCTGGCATACAAATTTTTTAACACCATTATATTTTTTTTCAATATCATCAATTGCTTGTTGTGCCACATGTATACCATATTTGTTAATAGTTTGAGCTAAAGGTATATTTACATAATTAAAATTATTAGGTAAATCATTGATAACATTAATCAAGCTTTCTTGTATATTTTGCTCTGTCTTTACAGGGTCAAAATACTTTTCTTTAGATAAAATATCGTGATTAATTATTTTCATCTTTAGAAAAAGTTAGATATATAGTAAGCAAAACCCGAAGGGCTTAAGTATGTATCGTATATATAACGACTATAGGACTGCAATGACATATATGACTCTGAATTATGACTAGCCCACCATTGATTAACGTCGTCGTTTATTTTGTCCGGTGTTGTTATAATAAATTTATTCCAATCAATTTTATCCGAACACGGTAACGATAAATCTGTATCTACAATAATGGGTATTTTACCACATGATAGTGTCTCGTAAAGTCTATAAGAAAAATTTCCTGCACCTCTACAACACAAAACCATATCACTATTTTTTATATTTTGAATATATTCACGTCGTAATGTTAAATTATGTGGATTTCCTCCCCAAAATGCTCTTCTAATAATAAAATCTATTTGTATCTTTTTATTATTTTCTAATTTGTTTATGCAATTTTCTCTAATAGGATCTGTTATAGCACCACAAAAGCTAATAACCGGTTTAGTAACTTTATGTACTGTGCCATTAAATAAAAAATCTGCACTCCAAGCCGGCATTGCATATTCATTTTGCTTTTGTTTTGATTTATTAATTGATGTTCTAAAAACGTTTATGTTTGTAGGTATTTTATCGCTAATTGGTTTACAACTATCATCATTAAAAAATGCTATAATTGGTTTATTAGTATATTGTAAATATTCAACAATTCCTTGATCTAATTTATCATGATATACAATATAGTCTGCTTCATCTATAGATGTATATTCTATAGTATTTTTTATTTGTGACGACCAGTTATTATTACTAAAATCATTATTTTGATTTATTACCTTTTTATCATATAAAGGTAAGAATAAAAATTTTTCAGACTTAAATTCATTTAAATTTAGTTTATTTTTATTGTACCAAATTTTCATAGTTCTTTTTAATTAAACTAATTAGTTTAATTTTTTCTTCAACACCTTCTACATAGTTGGCGTGATGTATCATCATTTTTTCTGGAGGTAAAATATTTGTAAGTCCGTCCCATCTATGCGTACCATCAGCATTATCAAAAAAATTACCTATAGTATAATATTTTTCTTTATCGAGAAACTTATAACTAACCATATCTTTAAAATGGTTTAAAGCTACTTGATCGTTTACCATTTGAGTAAAGTTATTATATATTTCAGTAAATAATATTTTATTTTTATCGTTACCACGTGCAATAAAAAAGCCTGCACATAAAGAATTACAGTCCTCTTGGCATGCAATATCATGATCTCCGATTTCGTTTTTTAAATCTTCAATAAATTTTCTATAAAAAACAATATCAGTATCTGCAAAAATAAAAAAATCGTTTTTATTTTCCTCAATAGCTTGTAATATAACTTGTAATTTATATCTCATACTATCAAGCCACCCTTCTTCCATAAATTTACCTTCACTTGTTGTTTGCTTATGATAGGCTGCGCGTATAGATAATTCATCTTTACTGTAAAGCTTTCTTAAAGTTGCTTTAAAGTAATCTTGATATAATTCTTTATGAGAGTCACTATAGTGTGTGTATATATTCATGATATTTTTGCTTTGATTATATCAACTTCCTTTAATATTATAGGTAACAGTTTTTCTTGAAATAAATTATTGTTATCCCATACACCTTCTCTTTCCTTTTCCATTTCAATAGACGTTTGATCCTTGCTACCATACTCTGAAAAATGTAAATGTCTTATAATTATGTCATGAAAATATATTTTTCTATTTAAAATTTCAAATAATTTATCTAGATAAGTATCATGAAATGTATTAGGTTCTTCATCTTCAACATAACGACCAATAGTCTCTATATATTCACGATGTAAGAAAGAATTTACTGCTAAAGGAGGAACATTTACATACTTATTACCAGGTCCTCTCATACCATCATTACAATGTATAAGATAAAAATTATCTTCTTTATTTGAAAACTCTGTAATAATTTTTTCATCCCAGTCTGGAGTTTCAAATTTCATATCATCACCAACCATAGCAACAATATCATTCGTTGTTTGTTCTGCCATAGTATTCCATAATCCAGAAAGGCCTTTTTCTTTAAATAACCCTTTAGGATATTTTACTAACTGTATA
>TARA_R100000697_G_scaffold75555_1_pt1 | contig 20107 bp, 17 predicted proteins | sample TARA_R100000697 | Tara Oceans TARA_R100000697 (sample SAMEA2622788) | marine metagenome | biome: marine biome (ENVO:00000447); feature: surface water layer (ENVO:00002042); material: "saline water (ENVO:00002010), including plankton (ENVO:xxxxxxxx)" | depth 5 m
AAATGGGAAAAAACAGGTCTACTTGAAGGACTCGGTGACGATAGAACAAAGGACAACATGTCCCGTCTCTTAGAGAACCAAGCCAAGGAACTTCTTCGTGAAGCTTCCACAATGGCTGCTGGTGATGTAGAGGGCTTCGCAGCCGTCGCATTCCCAATCGTCCGTCGTGTATTCGGCGGTCTACTCGCTAACGATCTTGTTAGTGTACAACCAATGAGCCTACCATCAGGTCTCATCTTCTTCTTGGACTTCAAGAAGGCAACTGAAGTAGGCGGCGGTCGCCTTGGTAGCAATGCTGATGATTCCGTTTACGGTGGCGGCGTTCTTGGTGCTCAGTTGACAGGCGGTGTTGACCTCAGCGGAAATAACGCTGAGAAGTCTTTCTACAGCTTGAATAACGGCTACTCATCACCAGTTTCATCATCTGCAATCGCTTCTGCTTTTACAATTGTTCAGTCTGGTGCAATTGGTGAAGGTGGAGAGTTCTTCCAGTACCCAGAGAGTGTTATGAGAAGTGTTCAAGTTACTGAGGCTGCGGTTAACCAAGATATTACTAAGTATGACCCAGATCTTACATCTGGTTCTGCGGTTCTTATTATGAAAGCCAGCACTACAGATCACCACCTATCACAGCTTAACAAGGATGACCTTATTACTATCGCCCTTCAAGGCGATGCTAATGGTACACCTTTGGCTCAAGGTACTACTAAAGCAGCCCGTCAGGAAAGAAGACTAACATCTTACCTTTCATCTGATGCTGCTCGTTCAGAAGTTTACATTGTTGTTGTACACGCTTCTGGTACAACGGCAAACTTCGGGTCAAATGCAGATCAAAACTTAATTGATTTGGAGACTTCTGTACTCCGTGATGCTACTCACTACGAGTACGCCACTGCTGATAATTTCAATGCTGCTAGTGCTGAAGGTGCCGTTGTAGGTGCTACTAACTGGCTCTTAGAGTCCGACATGACTGCATTCGCAGGTGTTTTTAAGGATGGTTCCGCTGAAATCCCAGAGATTGACATCAAGGTTGATTCAATCGCTGTTACAGCTAACACCAAGAAGCTCCGCGCTAAGTGGTCACCAGAGTTGGGTCAAGACCTAAACGCTTACCACAACTTGGACGCTGAAGTTGAGTTAACTGGCATTCTTTCTGAGCAGGTTGCTTTGGAGATCGATCGTGAAATCCTAAACGACCTCATCAAGAGAGCAACTGCTGGCACTCTACACTGGTCACGCAATCCCGGTCAATTCTTGAACCGTGAGACCGGTGCTGAGGTTGGTGCTGCTTCTGCTGCTCCTGACTTCACAGGTACCGTTTCTGAGTGGTACGAGACTCTTCTTGAGACAATCAATGACGTTTCCGCTCGTATTCACAGAAAGACACTTCGCGGTGGTGCTAACTTCGTAGTTTGTTCACCAGAAGTTGCCAGCATTCTTGAGTTCACTGCTGGTTTCCGCGCTGCTGTCAGCGTTGATTCCAATGGCACAGCCGGTGCTGTAAACGTTGGTTCAATCTCCAAGAAGTTTGACGTTCACGTCGATCCTTACTTCCCACGCAACATCGTGTTGGTTGGTCGCAAGGGCAACAGCTTCTTAGAGAGCGGCTACGTTTACGCTCCATATGTCCCACTACAGGTCACTCCTACCATCTTTGGTACTGAGGACTTTGCACCACGCAAGGGTGTAATGACTCGCTACGCTAAGAAGATGGTTCGCCCTGACATGTACGGCTTGGTTATTTGCCATGGCTTGATTGGTTCAAGTGGTGCAACTGCTTAATGTAGTTAAATAAATTAAATGGATTTATCCAGCCCCCGGTTCGCAAGAACCGGGGGTTTTATTTTATCAACACTATTTATTAGACAAACATTAAACAGGAGTTTATCATGGGCAAAAAAAGAAAAATGATTTCACACCCACAATTTTGGAAAAAGCACGCCAATCACCCAGCAGTTAAAGCAAGACAGGTCGAAGAGTCAGTTAAAGAAGCTGCTGCACCACAACCAAAACCTGAACCAAAAAAGGTTGAGGTAAAGCCTGCTCCAAAACCAGTTGTGAAGAAAGAGGCTGTCAAGCCCAAAGCAACTAAAAAAGTTGTTAAGAAAGTTGTTAAAAAAACAAAGTAATTAAAACAATAAATTAACAATTGCCCTCCGATGTTTTCATCGGAGGGTTTCTTTTTTCAAAAACTATTTAGATAGTAGGAGAATATATGAATGTCTGTACCAGTTTTAACACCATCAAGTAATTCAAGCAAAGTAATTTTGCCAATTACAGGAACCCCAGATAATGTAAATGCTGCAAGTAATCCACTACCATTTGGTTTTTACATGCAAGGACCGGATCACCAAGCTTTTGCTTCAGGCGCATCAGATCAGGTTGGTTTTGTTTATAAAAAATTGGGTGGAGATGTCTTAGACATTGAATTAACTCAGTTTAATGTTTATGCAGCTTATGAAGAGGCTGTTTTAGAATATTCATACTTAGTAAATATTCATCAAGCAAAAAACTCATTAAACAACCTACTTGGGGCTACAACGGCTTCTTTTGATGAAGACGGGCAGATTGTTGAAGGTCATGCTTTAAGCGGCTCTAACGTCGAAATGGCGCTTCCAAGATATACTTTTGATTATACAAGAAGGGTGGCTGAAGGAATCGCTTCGGAAGCTGGAGTTGGTGGTGGTTTAAGTTACTATACGGCTTCTTTTGCTCCAACTGCAAGTGTCCAAGACTACGATTTACAACAAATTGTTAGTTCATCTGTTGAAAATGGCGAATTAACTTTGAACGATGGCGATACGGTTGGTAACAATAAAATTATTATTCGTGATATGTATTATAAAACACCAAGATCGATGTGGAGGTTTTTTGCTTATTACGGAGGCTTAAACGTAATTGGTAACATGTCAACGTATGGACAATACGCAGATGATTCGCAATTTGAGGTGGTCCCAACTTGGCAAAATAAGCTTCAGGCAATAATGTATGAGGATTCAATTAGAACCAGAACATCAAATTATTCATATGAAATCATCAATAATAAGTTAAGATTGTATCCAACACCATCGACCCACTCACCAGATCGTTTCTATTTTAGATTCACTGTAAAAAAAGATTCATTTGAAGAATATCCAGATCGACAGTCAGGAACAAAGGGTGTTAATAATATGAACAATTTACCATTTCAAAACATCCCGTATTCATCAATTAACTCAATTGGCAAGCAGTGGATTCGCAGATTTGCTTTGGCACTTTGCAAAGAAATGCTTGGACAAATCAGAGGAAAGCTGGGTAATGTTGTTCCACTTCCAGGCGGCAATGTTTCACTTAATGCAACCTCTCTTTTATCAGAGGCAACAAAAGAGATGGGCGATTTAAGAACAGAACTCAAGACAGTATTGGACGAGTTAACTTATGAGAAGTTATTAACAAAAGACGCCAATATGACTAAAACAACTGCGGACACATTAAGCAAAGTTCCAGTTCCATTATTTGTAGGATAATAAAGAATGGCAGATGATAAATGGACAAGACCTGATGCACCGCCGCCACCGCTTTTTACGGGGCAAAAGGAAGCTGATTTTGTTAAACAGATTAATGACGAAGTTATTGAGAGAGTTGTGGGACAACAAATTCTTTACTTTCCAATTTCCAGACAGCATTCCAATTATCATCCGTTATACGGCGAATCAATAGAAAAGACCTACTTGCCACCAATTAGAGTTTATAGTCGTGTAAGCTGGAAAGGAACTAAAACAGAGTTTACAAAATATGGCATTGATAGAAGACCGCAAATTGTAGTTGATTTTCAGAAAAGGCGCCTGACGGAAGATCAGAATTTATATGTCCGCGTAGGAGATTTTGTTCGTTATGGGGATTTTGATTACGAAATTGTAGAACTCAGCGAGCCAAAATTGCTTTTTGATCAGACTGATAAAAGCTTTGAAATTAGCGCAACTTGCATTTTGGCAAGAGAAGGAAAATTTAACCCATAGGAACAATAAATGCTACCAAAGTATATCGAAGAAAACTATAAATTTAACAACTATAGAGACGCTTTAAAGAAAGCTGAAGATCTTGATTGTGTAGGCACCCATACTGAGAATGGACATTTTTATCCTTGCAAAAATGCTGACGATCTTTTTAAGTCGGCTTATTCAGTACAATATGATACACTTATTCCATCATCTTTTGAAACTATTGATATGGCTTTATACGGTTGGTTGGACGAAACAATTGATATTTTTGCCACAAGAAACGATGGCTGGCGCAAAGTTCCAATAATTTGGCTAACACAGGAAAGAGCTTTTCAGATTAAAGATGATAGAGAAATGCGGGAATTGGGAACAGAATCACTTAAATTCCCCATGATTTCGGTGGAGAGGACATCAATTAAACAAACCGCTGTTAATGATTGCCCAATACCAGCGAGATTGTTTGCAGGGAGTGATGGGACTACATTAACAATCGCAAAAAAGATAAAACAATCAAAAACAAAAAACTTTGCAAATGCTACAAGTTTAAGATTGTATAAGCAAAATAATTTTAAATTTGAAAACAAAAAGGTTGTATATGAAATGGCAACAGTTCCGCTCCCCATCTATCATGATTTAAACTATACAATAAATTTAAGAGCAGAATATCAACAACAGATAAATGACATGCTTCAGCCATTCGCTGCTTTTAACAACAACATAAATCAGTTTATGATTAGTGATAGCGGACACAGTTATGAGGCATTCTTACAAACTGATTTTGGTATTGCCAACAATATAGGCAATCTTGCTAATAACGAAAAAGTTTATGAATCAAAAATTCAAGTTCGCGTTATTGGTTACATCATGGGCGGCGGTCCAAATCAAAAAGGACCACAGGTTGCAAGAAAAGAAAATTTTGTTGAAGTGCGCTTCCCAAGAGAACATGTCATGCTTGGCGATATTAACGATTTCTCAGATGATGGATACAGACCGTAGTTTTTAGGCTAATTCAAAACTATTTACTGTAGCATATTTGGGAGACGATTTATGAGTGCGAGAAAATTTAAGTTTATTTCACCCGGTGTTTTTCTAAACGAAATTGACAATTCACAATTACCAAACGAACCAAGAGAGATTGGTCCGCTTTTTATTGGTAGGGCAAAATACGGTCCAGCAATGAGACCAGTTACTGTTGACTCATTCGCTGAGTTTGTTCAGCTTTATGGTGAGCCAATCCCCGGTGGTAAGTCAGGTGATGTTTGGAGAAATGGCAACGAGCAAACTCCAACTTATGGCGCTTACGCTGCCCAATCTTGGTTAAGGAACTCCTCAACTTGTACTTATGTTCGTCTTTTAGGTTCAGAAAACGTCGGTGCTGAAACTTCTGGAAAGGCTGGTTGGAAGCTTAGTGGTGATTCTCCATTTGGTACTAGCATGAAGCCAACCCCGGTGTTTAATACGTCCCATGGCAACACCACAGGATCCGCTTATGGATTGTTTGTTTTCCCAAATGCAATGAGTGGAACTACAAGTCAGCACGGTACTGGTTCTTTAGTAGCAACTTGGTATGTTGAAGATGGCGTTGCGGCATTGGTTGGCAAAGACACCGATGGTAATACGATTAAGGCAACCAACGCAGGTAGTGGTTCTGCCCGCTTAATTGAATCTGATGGTGACAATTTCACGGTTGTAATTACAGGGTCTACAGGATATGATAAAAGTCCTGTTGTTAGTTTTTCACTGGCTGAGAATAACAAAGATTACCTCAGAAATGTATTTAATACCAATCCAGCCTTAGTAAATAAGACAATTACCAAAACAGGACAAAGAGAACGGTACTGGCTTGGCGAGACATACGCGAGAGAATTTTTACAAAAAGTTGATAGAAACATTGTTAAAGGCTCGGGTGGAAAAGCATCTGGTACAACTGGAACCTACTTGGGTGTTATTTTGCCGCTGGCAACTGGCTCAGGAGATCGACACAGCGATAGACAGATCGCTTTTGAGAATGGCGCAACAAGAAATAACCCAGCGACTGGACTTGTCTTTGGTCAAGATTTGGGTGGAGCCGCCGCAAAGGATTCATATGCTTATGCAAACATGAAAAACTTGTTTAGAATCCACGCTCTTGACCATGCAGAGTGGGCGCAAAACAATATTAAAATTTCAATTTCAAATATTAATTATTCAGAAGATCAGTTCAATCAATTTGGAACTTTTGATGTATTGGTCCGCCGAGCGAACGATACCGATGCTGCTCCAATCATCATTGAAACATTTAGTAATTGTAATTTGGATGCAAATTCTTTAGACTATGTTGCAAGAAAAATTGGTGACCAATTTGTGCAATTTGATTCAACAACAAGAAGATTGGAAACCAGAGGAGAGTACCCAAACAACTCTAAGTACATTAGAATTGAAATGGAAGCTGATGACTACGATTCGCAGCTTCTACCATTTGGCTTTTATGGTCCACTCAAATACAAGGACTTTGAGATTAATCAAGCAACAAACTTAACGCAGTTAGGATTTGGATCAGGAATTTTTGCACTTGGCGCAAAAAATATTTTAGATGACACCATCGGTCATAAAAACGAAGGAGACATGTTAATTGTTACCGGTTCTAACATGGGTCATGTCATGGAAGGTCCAGAACTTAAGTTCCTTTTCCCATCACACGAACTAAGAACCTCTGGTAGTCAAGATGGTTTATCCGATCAAACAGACGCATTCTGGGGTGTTTGGACTGGCATTACAAAAGCCAGCAACAAATTTAATCGTGATTACGCAGATTTAAATAGAAACAGGTCAGACTCAGTTAGCAACTTGTTGGGAGACACAACTTACTCTGAGCCACAATTTGTATTTACTCTTGATGAGATTACAACAGGAAGCACCTCTACTGCTCTTACTTGGACATCAGGCTCAAGAGTTGCAGGCAACGCTATTTCTGCTCAAGCTGGTCACACATACAAAAATGTTATTGATCAGGGAGCAGACCGCTTTACTATGCCTATGTACGGTGGGTCTGATGGTCTTGATATTACAGAAAGAGACCCATTCAGAAACAGCTTGTTATCTGGCAAGACAGAGACAACAAATTATGCTTACAACTCTGTAAAGGAATCGATTGATATTGTCAGAGACCCAGAGTTTGTACCTTATAATTTGGTTTCGGTCCCCGGTATCACAAATGAAGAATTAACAACCCACTTGATCAACACAGCCGAAGCAAGAGCAGACGCATTAGCGGTTATTGATTTGAAGGGCGACTTTCAACCTTCACACGAAGATGCTAACGGTAAGGTATACCCCAACTTAAGCACAACAATCACCAACTTAAAGAATCGTCAGATTAATTCAAGTTATGGCTGTGCTTACTACCCCTTTGTTCAGATCAGGGACACGTTACAGGGGAAACTTGTCTTTATGCCCTCATCTGTTGTCGCGATTGGCGCGATGTCATACACAGATAGGGTTAGAGCACCATGGTTTGCCCCAGCAGGATTTAACCGTGGCGGTCTTTCAAGCGGCATAACTGGTCTTCCAGTTGTTAACGTAACACAGAAGCTTACATCGCAAGATAGAGACCTTCTTTATGACGCCAACATCAACCCAATCGCCTCATTCCCAAATGAAGGAATCGTGATCTTTGGTCAGAAAACACTACAGGTTACAAGAAGCGCTTTGGATAGAATTAATGTTCGTAGATTATTAATCTTTATCAAGAAGGGAATTTCAAATATTGCTTCAGGTATATTGTTTGAACCAAATGTTCGTGCCACATGGGCAAGATTCATCGGGCAAGCCAACCCTTTCCTTTCGGATGTACAAGCAAGATTTGGCTTAGATGAATTTAAGTTGGTGCTTGATGAGACAACCACAACACCAGACCTTATCGATAGAAACATTCTATATGCAAAGGTTTACTTGAAGCCAACAAGAGCAATTGAATTTGTAGCAGTTGATTTCATTATTAGTAATACGGGTGCATCTTTTGAGGATTAAACTAATTAATAGGAAAGCAGGAGTATAAATAATGGCTGTAAATAAAGCATCACCAATTCCACCATGGGCATCAGTAAAGATTGAGCCAAAAAGAGCGTTTAAGTTTGTATTAACCCTTGGAGACATTCCAGCTTGGGTTGTAACCGATGCAACTCGACCAAGCCCAAAATTCCAAGGTGGAGCAACTCATGACTTTTTAGGTCATCAATTTAAGTTTCCCGGCAAAGTTCAGTGGAATGATGTATCTGTGACTCTTGTTGAACCAATCGACCCTGATGTATCGGGCTTGGTGTTGGAATCCATCAAGAAAGCTGGATACAACCCACCCTCAACTTGGACTGTTGATAACGAGGGATGGAGAACAACTTTATCTAAAGAGAAGTTTGTTGACGGAAACTTAGGCAACATCGCAATTAAAGTATTGGATTCCAATGGCTCTGTTGTTGAAAAGTGGACTCTTTTTAATCCCTTTGTAAATTCAGTAACTTACTCTAAGTTGCAGTATGGACAGGGCGGCATTAATACGGTTGGTGTTGGCTTCTCTTACGATTATGCAGATGTTGAAATTTTTGAAGTAGATCAAAATACAACAGTGGCATAATTACTTAGATGGCAGAGTTAATTGAACAATCTATCTATGAGCAAAGCTTACAGAGCGGTTTTCGCTTTTTATTGCGGATTCAAGACGTGCCTTTCGCACTTGTCTCAGACGTTAATAGACCAAACCCAGTCTTTGACACCCCGCGACAATATCAATTATTAAATTGGAAATTTAAATATCCCGGCGCGGTTGTAAGCTGGTCAGATGTTTCTTTCACAATTAGAGAAACATTTGATAACGGGATAGTTGATTCAGTATCAGGCATAATATTAAATAAGTATAAAAAATTGGGCTATGACAATCCCAATCAAGTTTCCGCTGCAAATTTAAAAAATATGAGCAAATCATCCTTAATGGAATCCCTTGGAGATGTTATGATACAAATAATTAATCCAGAGGGAAATGTATATGAGCAATGGACTCTGTACGGAGCTTTTATTTCAGGCATAAACTTTAGTAAGCTCTCCTACACAAGCACAGGTCTTATTGGCACAACAATGAAAATTAGTTATGATTGGGCTGCTCTAACTTATGCAAATGAAGCTGGTTTTGAAAAAACTTATTAACTTAAGAGGTATAAATGAAACAATTTAATATGGAAGATAATCCTTCTTCCAATCAATACGGGGGTATGACCCACTATGTTGATTTACCAACATGCGGCGCTTTTTATCCTCAAGCTCATCCACTGCACAATATTCCACAAGTAGAAATCAAAATGATGACCACCAGAGAAGAGGATATTTTAACAAATCAGTCTTATGTTGAAAATGGTATTGCTGTGGATAAATTGCTGGAAAGCATAATGTTAATTAAAGTAGATCCAAAAGATATACACGAAACAGACAAGATGGCTATGTTGTTGGCTGCAAGAATTGAGGCGTATGGTCCAGAATACGAAGTTGCTTCTGTTTGCCCTTTCTGTTCCAAAACCCAAGAAGAAATAATCAATTTAAGTGCGGTGTTGGCAGATGTTATTGATAGCGAATACGAAAAAACAGAAGCGGGCACAACAATATTTGAATTGCCAAAATCAAATAAAGTTGTTGAGTTTAGGAATCTTTTACCAAAAGATTTAGAATCAATTAATAAGTCTGTTGAAAAAATGAAGAAACTTAATATTAATACAAATTTTAATATTGAGTTTTTTAAAAGAATTATTGTTTCAATTGATGGGGTTGAGGATAAAGAGGAGATTTCAAAATTTGTTGATGGTATACGGATTATGGATTCCAGAGCTTTATCAAAGGCATATAATGGTTCAATGCCGTCCATCAACACGGAGAGAAAAACTGTGTGTGGCTCTTGTGGCAAAGAGAGTCAAGGGGGTCTGCCAATTCAGGCGAACTTTTTTTTCCCTGAACTCTAATTATTTGGAGATGGTTTACTCTAACATTATGACATTAATTTCATCTGGGGGTTGGACATATAAAGATATTTGTGACCTCGCTGTATCAAAAAGGGATTGGATATTTAATAAATTTATTGAGTTAAATACACCAAAGGAAGAGGATCAATAAATGCCGCCAAAGACAGGTTTGGAAAAAATTGCAGAGTTTAATCAGGGGTTGCGAGCCGCCCTTCCTGATACAATTAAATTTAGGGCTGAAGTACAATTAATAACAAAAAGCTTTGATTTTTTAAATAGACGGGTTGGCGAAGGCATTCAGGCATTAAATCAACTGGAAACAATGCAAGTCGCCCTTAATAAGACTTTGGGAAAAGATGGTCTTGACGCAGTAAACAATATTAGCGATGCATTTGTAAACTTGAATAAAGCCATGCTTGGTATTGAGGAAACAAATATTCAAGGCGCTTTTGCAGGAATCGGACAATCGTTTGCCTTGGTTAATAAAGAGGTTGCCCTTGCATCTGGCGGATTCAATAGGTTTAAGGATGCTGCAAAATTAGTCTCTTTGGAGATTGCAAAAAATTCGAACGTTATTGATCAATCAAAATTAGTTGGTTTTACACAAAAGTTTACATTTCAGACTGATAGAGCAATTGATACGTCTGCAAAATTTGGCGATCGTCTTGTTGGGCTGGCTTACAGGCTTGGGTTGCCAAATGATGCATTGCTAAACTTGGGTCAGAGTTTGTTGACAACCGGCAATTATTTTGGTGAATCGAACGACAAAATCGAAAAAGCTACTTTAAATTCTGAAGCTTTTGGTCGCGCTTTAGGGGCAACAGGCGATATCATTAATAAACAGTTGGGAAGTATGCAAACGATTACAGGCAGGCAACAACTTGCTGCGCGATTATCCCAAATTGGAACAATGGTCGGTGTTGGTATCGACGTATCAAAGTTGATGAGTGCAGACCCAGATGTGCAAAGACAAGGTTTGCAAGAAGCTTTGAGAAAGTTCAGCAGTGCTTCAAAAACTTTAACCCCAGCACAACAGAGAGGGTTGTCTCTTACCCTGAGTAGGGCATTACCGCAATTTGGTAGAGAGGCAATACAGACAGCACTTGTGAGAGGGGTTGATATCTCTGAAGCACAAAGACAACTGCGTGACGCCAGAGCAGCCGGTGGTGGAATAACGGATGAAATGCGAAAGCGTGCTGCGACTTTTGAAGCTAAACGCGCACAATTTATTGCTGCACAACGCAGAATTGTTGCTAAACAACAGCTTGCTGCGGTTGCAGGAATTAATTCAGCAGGCACGAAGTTTAATGGTGCTTCAGATAAATTTACAGACGCGGTAAAAAGTTTCTCTAAAACAGCCGACGACCTTCAAAAAGCCGTCTCTGATCCTAACCCAGCGAGAATCAAAGAAATTGCCAAGCCAATTACCCCCAGTCCAGAAGATCTTACCAACGCAGCAGCTTTAAAGGCGTTAGAAGCTATCGGGCTGAACCTTGGTTTTCAAGCGATCAAACCCCAAACAAAATAAAATAATTTTTTATTTAATCTATTTATTGTATGGCATTATCAGTAAAAAACCCCTTTACACTTGGCAACACGCTTGAAGGACTTCTTGGCGGCGGCGCAGGTCTCGGGGATGAGTTGTTTGGTGGACCAATAAATGATCCAACTTTAAGAACCGCACTACCAGCAGAAGCTTCTTTAAGAAATAGGTTAAACTTTGCGAATATAAGAATTTCATTTCCAACCACTGCTGGCTCAACAGCTTTGACAAACTTGTTTTCGTCAACAGCCTTAAGTTTCCCAGCCTACATAACAAGCTTGAACCAAAACTTCAACCCAAGTTTTAGTGCAACGCCTGTTTATGGTAGAAATGATCCGATCCCAACTTACAGAGGGACATCAAGAACAATAAGGGTCACGTTAAAAATTCCGTGTTTTGATGAAGTTGATGCAAACGAAAACATGAAAAAGGTCAATCAATTTATTAAAAATATTTATCCATCTTATAACGAGTTTAAAGGTGACTTAATTATTGCGTCCCCACCACTTGTTAGAGTCAAGTTTGCCAATTTGATCGTAGACCCAAAGTTTTCTTTTAGAGGGCTGCTTGGATATATCAATAACTTTACTTATAGCTTTAATCCAGCAGATGGATTTTTTATGGATAGATCTGAGGGTGGCACAAGCAACTTGTTTTTTAGAGAATATACAATTGGCTTTACAATGAACGTACTTCATGAAAAAGTTATCGGAACAATTAATGGCAGACCAAACAATCCAACAGATTATCCATATAGAACAAGACACAATATTTTTAGCCCGATTCAACAAAGAAGTTCGGAAGATCTAAGCAAGACTTTTGGATTATCAGGAGATTTAAGTGAGGCAAAAATCTTACGGTAGATAGTAAAATGGCATCAAGATACGATAGAACTGGTACAAATAGCTTAAACGATATAGATTATAAAAGAGTCTATTTGGATAAATTTGATAATGGCAGAAGGCAATACATCCCAATAATCGAGACTCTGAATATATCTTACCCATCTTTTGATGAGATTTTACAGCTTGATTATACGGACCATGTTTGGTCGTTGGGTGATAGGTATTACAAACTCGCGGACTCTTATTATGGTGATTCAAGATATTGGTGGATTATTGCGTGGTTTAACAAAAAGCCAACAGAATCTCACATCAAAGTCGGAGATATTATAAGAGTTCCCAGTTCTTTAGGGGACATATTGTCTGCCACGGGGTATTAAAGTATGTCTGGCAAAATTGAATATTTCAAACCAAAATTAACTACTGACTTGGACTTGGAGCAGGCTTTCTTAAATCAAATACTTGTTCCAAAAATAAGCAATAATAATCATGCACTTTCCTTTTTTTTCAAAAAACAACAAGAGGCTTTGGATGTAGAGACAAAAAGAAGTGAAATCGCGGCGGATAAAATTATTCAATTGAACGCCAAATATGGTTGTGATTTTGAATCTTATATGAGAAATTCAAAACTGGAAAACAGAAAAGAACATATAAAATTTATGCAAACAATCAAGCCTCACCAATTAGCAGCGATGTCCCCATACGCCAGATTTTATGTTGTTGATTCAACCAACCTTAAAAAATCAACCTTTAAAAAAACTGCAATCCCAATATCTTTTAGCAAGTCCTTTGATTTAGATTTCTTTCTAAAGAATCGTAAATCAACAGCCCGAGGTGAGGGGGCGGGGATTATCTCCATTAACGCAAACCGCATTTATAATATTACTGGAGATTATGATCCAATTACTTTGAATGCTCAATTCTTTTTCTCATCTTATGAAGTGCTCATAAATAAGCCTGCAATTGAGCAAGGCACTCTGTCTGGCTTGAGTTATGGCGGCAATAATTTTGGAGCTTTCACTGGATTTTTTAACAAGGTCCAAAACATTACTTACAAAGAATTAATTAAAAGAAGTACAGAGTTTAGGCTGGTATTAGAATATGGCTGGACTTATTCTGACGGCGTATCTGATGATATTTTAAGCAGAAAAGAGAAAGAAATTATTGATAAGTTTGAAAAAGTTTATTATAAAATAACTCCCATAACTCACAAAATAAACTTTAATCAAGATGGAAGTTTTACTTTAAATGTTGAGTATATCCCATCTCCATTAGCAGACTTAGAAAACAAACCGGGTCTTGGAGAGGCAATCGTTGATAAAATCTTGTCAGAAAAAGCAGTGATTAAAAAAACTAAACTGGGAAGAGACATACTTGATATGCGAAAGCGAGTTATAAGGCTTAAACAAGCAATCAAGAGATATAAACAAACCCTTAAGACCGCAGACGCAGAGAAAGTTGAAAAAGCTTTTAGAGAGAAAGGAAAAATTAATCCTTTTAAAAAGGGCACACTCCAAAGACGACTCTTCGCCAGTTTTAAAAGATTAAAAAAACTTTCCCAAAACTTACAAAGTCTTTTGAAAGATAGTGGACCATTGTTTGCCAATTATATTATTGAAGATTTTAAAAATCTTAATCTTTTTAATTCTTACAGTTTAAAAACAGAAATAAAAAGAAGCAACGATGTAAAGAAGATTAATAACACCCTAAAGGTTAAAATAGGGCTTGCTCCCGGCAATCCCACACGAACTTATTTTGAAAGTGGCACGAGCAGTTCTGATGCAGAGGGCTCAATTGAAGATCAGGCATTGGATATTTTAATTAACGTTGAAACCTATGAGCAAGCAGATGACAAGGCGGCTCTAAGAGACGAGGCAGAAAACATTAGAAAGTCCTCTGAAAAAATAATAGAGGCAACTTTAAAAAATCACAAGAAAAATCAAAAAGAAACAAGCACTACTTTTATTTTCTTTAAAGACATCCTCCGAGGCATATATAATCTATCAGAAAGTTATGATAAAAACAACACTATTTTGTATTCAACAAATAATCCTCGTTATGAATTACCATACTATATTTTAGGTAATGTGGCATACCCGCTACCTACGGGAGATAAATATTGGTGTAATATTGGTGATCTTGCATTGACTGAGGGCACTTTAAGACAAATACTTATTGACTTTTTTAAGAATTATCCAAATGCAAATTTTAAAAAATTTATTAACTTTTTTGTTCAAAAAGCTTTGCCAACAGCCGTTATAAATAAAAACAATATCGCTGCTTTTCCATCTCTTTCTTATCCATACTATCACTTTGATATTAGAAAATTTGAAAAAGACTTTTTACAAAAAACACCAGCAGTTGATAAAAAATATAATAAACTTTTTCAAGGAGACGAAAAGGTGTTTGATGATTTTTGCAAAGGGTATTTTGATTCCGCTGACATTAAATCATCCACTGGGTGTTTTTTCATAGGTCAAAGCAGCAACCTTTTATATGAAAATTCAGGAATATTTTTGGGCAAAAGAGTAGCTCGTTTTAGAGAGACTTTTTTTAAAAAAGATGGGGACCTCTTGGACACGGGCATAAGTAAATTAGTTATAGGTTCTTCTAATGGATTGTTAAAAAACTTATCTTTTAATTCCAACTCTGATGATACGTTGACAAACTTATCTCATGTTTTAAATGAGAAAAAACCCGGTGTCCCAGATGATATTATCTCAACTAATTTTCAATATACAATTAGTGCTGAATTGTTTGGTAATCGCGTGTATGAGTTTAGTAACTTGATTTATGTGCCAAGCTATACTTTGGGCAAAGGAGTGGCTTCAATACCGGACAATCCAACCCCACAGCAACTACAAAGGTTAAGAGAACAAAACCGCTCAAACGATTTTGAAATTGGCGGTTTGTACACCATAAATAATGTTTCTGACAATCTGCAATTGGCTAATGGTGTTTATACAAAAACAATAAATGCCTCAACTTTAATTCGTGATTCTCAATTGTTGCTGGCAAGATTAAAAGATCTACAGGATAACAAAGTATTGTTCCCATCTGATAAGTTTAATCAGGATTTATCAACTTATATTGCAAGCAATTATGATAAATTATCTACAAAAATTGCAAAAAAAGCTGACAAGGTAAAAAAATAAGAGGGTGATAAGTTGAAGATTAATATTCAAGAATTATTTAAAGTTAAGAAAGAAATACAAGATAAAGAAAGCACTCTTGTTACCTTTGATGATGTTTCAAATCAAAGCAATACAGCGGAAATTTATAAAGCAAGGAAATCTTACAAAGAGCAAATAAATGACAACAATTTGCCGATTGGTGAGAAAAATTCTGCTGGGCAAAATTTAAACAATCAACTGGACACTTGGTACAAAGAAAAAAATTATTTAAAATACGATTATCAGCATAGACTCATTGCACCCTTTTTCGGACCTGAAAAATTAAAACAGCTTCAAGGCGATTTTCAGCTATTGGATTTTGCTGCTGATGCCGCAGAAAATTTTTTCGACCAATTTAACAATCAGCGACCGGGACATCCAAAAAGCTCCTTAAATAATTTAAGAATAGTAAAAGCTTATCAGCCAATAAAGTCGTATTCTGCGCACGTTGAAGAAGTCTATATTGAATTTTTTAATGACGTACTTAATGAAATAAAAAACACCAATAAGGTGAAAAATTTTGACGACTTTTTAAATTTGTTCTACTCTTGGTTCATTGGAAAAAACGTTGCAATTAGTAAAGCTGGCTACTACGAAGCCGCGAATTATAGCATTTACAATACAGGTTTGGCATTTGATTTTTTTAAAGTAGAAAGTGAGATAGATAAGCAGACAATTTTAAATGATGTTAGATTTCCTGTTTTAAATTATGTGGCAAAGGTTAATGGATTAAGAATAGACCCAAATAATCCAAATACTCTGATAGCAGACATACAATCAGAAAAATTATTGGAACTATATGTAAAAAATTATTTTAAAGAAAAAGACTTATCAGAGTTGCCAACAATGATTTTAGATGAATATTTTGTAAAGCAAAACTTTTTTCTGAGTTCTGATAAGGTAATAACTGAATTGTTTGTTTTTCTGTCGTCAGCTTACAAAAGGTTTACAAACAAATATCCAACTTATATTGACTATGCTGCATCAGCTAATATTAGTCAACTCTATAAAAAGAAATTTCAAACGTCAAAGATTAAAAGACAAGAACCTCAGTTGTTGTTAAACAAAGATAGAATAAAATATTATATTAAAATAAGGGCAAAAGAAAACAATTTTAATTTAAAAAGCACGGCTTTGGATACCATAGCTAAAAATGTGTTGTCCCTAATAGATGTATCAAACTCTATAATTTTTAAAAATAAAGCTTCCTTTGCAGAGCGATTAGCAATTTCTGGACAAGCAATAAATTATTTAGAGTTGTTTCTGAGAAATCAAGGATCTAAGAACAACACAGACAAGAGAGAATTAGTATTTTTTTGGAACAGGGGAGTTAGAAAACTCTTGACAGGGACCGAAGAATCTGCTACATTAGTACAAGAAGACGAGGAAGGATTGTTATTTTCTGTTAATCCAACCGATCAAACCACAGACTTTTCTTAAGGACTAAATGTTTTTCTCAAAAATTGATACAAAAAATAATTGCAAAAGCATCTTTGCAGACGATAAAGTATTCTCTGATTACGAGGATACAATGAAATATACTTGGACATATCAAGATGACTTACCACCAGATGTGAAGTTTGTTAAGTTGTTTTGTGGTGGTGAAGATTATGTTAAGCTGCTTCCAAAGCACGATGCAGAAGAATACAAGATGCTGGAAAACAAAATCAAGAACACACTTAAATCATATAGCGTGTGCGGGTATGACCCTCGCAAGTTTTGTTTGGACGAATTGATTGAAAAAACTTTTATTGAAGATTTCTTTAACTTAAAAAATAAAGCTATGGAACTTGCGGTAAAGAATTATCAAGAACCAAAAAACTATGCTCAGTTGGAAAAAATTGAGCGTATGGTTCATTCAATCTCAAAGCGTTCGTTAAACTTGGATCTTACAAATGTGTATACAGCAGCAAATGATAACCGTATCAGGAAGATTATTAAGAGATATTCATCCAGCCCTGCCTTTATCCAGTACAACACCTTCGGGACTGTGACGGGGCGGTTATCTACTACCCCCTCTTCGTTTCCCCTGCTTACCCTAAACAAAGAATACCGCACAATGATCAAACCAAACAATGGCGTTTTCATTGAGTTTGATTACAATGCTTTTGAATTGCGTGTTTTAACGGCTCTGCTTGGTCGTGAGCAGCCGAAAGGCGACATCCACGACTGGAACATCAAGAATATATTTAAGGACGGCACAGAGCGATCTGAGGCGAAAAAGAGAATATTTGCGTGGCTTTACAATCCAAATTCTGATGACGCTCTTTTATCTCGCGAGTATGATAGGGATGGTTTGCTGAAAAAATATTTTTCTGATGGTAAAATTACAACTGATTTTGATAGAGAAATTGAGGCAGATGACTATCACGCACTTAATTATCTAATCCAAAGCACTGCGTCTGATTTGTTTTTGGAGCAGGCTTATAAAGTATTTAAGATTTTGCAAGACAATAATAGTAAATCTTATGTTTCTATGCTTATCCACGACAGTATGATCTTAGATTTTGATAGGAAAGATTATAAATTGCTTAATCAGATCAGGGATACATTTAAGCAGACAAGATATGGTGAAATGAAACTAAATATTCAGGTTGGAAGAACATTGGGAGATCTAAGCACAGAATGGATGTAATTGGTATTGGAAACGCTGGGCGTGAAATATGTAAGTTGTTTGAGGAAAAGGGTTATAAAGCATACTCTATTGATACACACACTGACGCTTATGTAAAGTTCCCTAAAGTAAAGACGATTGAAGAAGCAGAAAAGGTTGAAATTGATCTTGATAAACTTAAAAACAATGTTAAATCGGATCAGATCCTCTGTGTTATGGCAGGATCTGGACTTATAACAGGCGCTTGTCTTAGAATATTGGAGAACTTCAAGGATAAACAGATTGATTTTCTTTATATTCAGCCTGACACTTCGTTTATGAATAACAATGGCAAGACAAGAGAGCGAGTTGTAAGGAATATCTTACAAGAATTTGCACGGTCAGGGTTGTTCAACAAAATGTGGCTGATCTCCAATAAAAGTATCTCTAACTTGGCGTCTGATATATCTATTGGCAACTATTTTCAGAAGGTAAACGAGAAAATTGTTGACATGTGGTGTCTAATGGAGTATTATGGTCAGGCATCTGCGTTGATGGGGAACTTAGAAGAGCCAGAGGAGCAGAATAGGATCGCAACTTTTGGGCTGTATAGTCTTAATGATGAGGCAGAACAAAAGTTTTATGAACTGGAAGGAGTAAGAGAGAAACACTTTTACTTTACTTTTAGCGAAGAAACATTAGCAGAGACAGGCAATGTTTTGGATTTAGTATCTCGTAAGTTAAAGAAGGCGGAAGAAAATGAATTTCAGCAAGTATCTTACGGCTTTTTCCCATCGGGATATTCTGTTGACAAAGTGTACATAATGTACTATACTAATCATATACAAAGCGAGGCAGGGAAATCACCTGCCTTATAACAAGGAGTAAATAACATGGCTATTGATTTGAAAAAAATGCGAGCAAAGCTCGCTTCTACTGAGAACAAGGGTGGAGGTTCTAACAAGAATCTATTTTGGAAGCCACAAGATGGCGAGTCCGTAATTCGTATTGTTCCAGATCCAGATGGAGATCCCTTCAAGGAGTACTGGTTTCACTACAATGTAGCAAACAACCCCGGTTTTCTTTCACCAAAGAAGAATTTTGGAGAGGACGATGTGCTTGACGCATATGTTCGCAAGTTGTTCAATGATGGCACAGAGGAAAGCCGCGAGGAAGCAAAGAAGCTTATGGCAAAGCAGCGCTTCTTTTCCCCTGTAATTGTTCGTGGTGAAGAGGAAAAGGGTGTTCGTCTTTGGGGTTATTCCAAGACTGTATACCAAAAGCTTCTTCAGTTGGTTCTAAACCCAGAGTATGGCGATATTACTGACCTACAGGAAGGCACAGACCTTACTATTAATTATGGTAAGAAGGCTGGTCAGATGTTCCCAAGCACTGACATTTTCCCAGCCCGTCGCACTTCCCCATTGCATAAGGATAAGGGACTGGCAAAAGAGTTGGCTGAGACTGAGATTCAGTATGATAATGTCTTTTCTAAGAAGACAACTGATGAGGTTCAGCAGATGTTGGAGCAGCACTTGTCAGGCGATACTGATGATAGTGCTGGTACAGTTCAGTATGCTAAGACCACTGACGATGCAGCAGACCAAGCATTTAAGTCCTTGCTTTCTGCTTAAATAAGTGTTATAATGGGCGAGGGGGAAAAATCCCCCTCGCCTTCTTTTATGGAGACAAAATGGCAAAAACAAAAACAGGCAAGCTTTCTATTGCCGATATGAAGAAATTAATTAATAAAAAGGCGGGTACTGATGTCGCCTTTTCTTTGTCTGACGACAACCCAACACAAGTTTTGCAATTTATTCCAACTGGTTGTAAATGGCTTGATGGTATTATTAAACGTGGAGATTGGGGTGGTATTCCCGTTGGCAAAGTTAGTGAGATCGCTGGTTTAGAAGCAACCGGTAAATCTTATATGGCTGCACAGATTGCAGGCAATGCACAGAAGATGGGCATTGATGTCATCTACTTTGATTCAGAAAA
>TARA_R100000697_G_scaffold33563_2_pt1 | contig 19946 bp, 25 predicted proteins | sample TARA_R100000697 | Tara Oceans TARA_R100000697 (sample SAMEA2622788) | marine metagenome | biome: marine biome (ENVO:00000447); feature: surface water layer (ENVO:00002042); material: "saline water (ENVO:00002010), including plankton (ENVO:xxxxxxxx)" | depth 5 m
GTACTTAAGTTTAGCAGGATCAAATGAAGAAGCTGCTATCCTTCCCTCGATTATTTCTTTCATATGCGGCATTTTCTTAGGTCCTCTAAGAAATTTAGGAATACCCTTACCAGCTTGATTTTTATGACTATCAAATAGGTTATACATTTTAGCATATTTCTTGTAATGTTGATAAGAAACATGTAAATACCTAGCTGCTGCCATATTAGATAGGGTTTTACCCTGAGCCGCTACGATTTGTTCTTTACTAAGAAACTTCTTCTTGTTTGCCATCTGTATCTTTTATAATTACTGGTCCATATAGATTTCTTTCTTCTTTATCCATATTTAACATTTCTGCCTTACCAGTTTTGTCTAGATTTTTAAGGGCTTTTTCATTTCGTAGATAGTCTTTATATTGACTATCAGTCATTATAACAGTTTCAGTCCATGTGTGATCACCTTCACCCATTAAAACTGGTACACCTTGTTTTCTACCTTCGCCTAAACCTGCTTCAGAGCAAGTTACACAATAAGAATAACCATATTTAGTTAGCCTTAATTCAGGCATAGGTTCACCACAAGATGAGCAAGCGATCATTTTTAAATTACCGTTCATAATAGTTTGAGTTTGAATTGTATGTTCCATAAATATAACCTTAATTTAAAATATTTGGTAAATATACGAAACCTCCTTCAGGGAGCCAAACTTTATACAATAGCTCTTCCCTTCATTTTTTCCCAATCTCTATTAGATCTTACTGTATTATTAGTAGTTTGTACTGCTTTTAACACATTATTTATTGTATTTAATTGTTTAGTTATTTCAATTAATGCAGATAAATCTTTAGGGAAACAATGTCCTCCAAATCCAAAATCACCATCAGGTCCAGGTACACCCCAATGTGAGTCACCTAGTCTTGGATCCAAAGTTGCATACTCAATTATTTTATCATAATCTAAATCAAGTCCTTCACATAATTGATGCATTTCATTTGCAAATGATACTTTAGTAGCTAGAAAAGCATTAGTAACATATTTAACTAATTCAGCTGTTTTAGCATCTGTTTTAATTATTCTAGGTGTTTTTCTAAATACTGAAGAAAATATTTGTTTTATTTTAGTAGTGGCTCTTAAAGGTCCACCTAATAATAGTCTAGTTTGATTTTCGAAATCATCAACTGCATTTGCCTCAGTTAAAAACTCAGGATTAAATACTAAATCTATATGTTGATAATCTAACTGGAATTTATCAGTTGATCCTGGTATTATTGTGGATTTAATTACAACAATTCTACCATCCATATCCATACTAGCTCTATTTATTTCTTTTAAAGTATTATCTAGTAAATCTAAATTACATGAACCATCTTTATTCATTGGTGTTGGTAAACACACAAATATAATTTTACATCTTTCTAATACTTCAGGTAAATCACTATTACATAATTTTGCCTGTATATCATAAGTAAATACTTTATAATATTTTTTTAATTTTTGGTAAACAGCGTTACCAACAAAACCTTGTCCTATAATTCCTATATTCATATCTAATTATTTATTTTTCCAAAAACTATAAATGCCTTTATCTAATTCATATTTAGGCCATACAAATCTATCTCTCATGGGTTGTGCTTTAGCCCATTCCCACATTTTAGTTAAACCTTGTTCTAATGTTGTTTTATATTCAAACCCTAAAATATCAACTGATTTATCAAATGTAGGTACAGCATGTTTAACCTCATGTCTTGCTTCTACAAATGTAGTTTTAGGAGGTAATGGGTTAACATCCCTCTTATTTTTACTTGCAGTAATAACTTTTTTAAGTAACTGGTTAGCTTCTAATATTGTAATTTCTTCTATACCACCTAAATTGATTATTTGCTTACTAGCCTTTTTCTTAACAGCTGCATTCCAAAGTGGTTCTAGTGAATCATCAATATAACTAAATGCTCTCGTTTGAGAACCATCACCAAAGATTGTCATATCCATTCCATTTAAATGTTGATACATCCAAATACCAAGAACATTTCTATATTTGTCCCAAATATTTTGTTTAGCTCCAAATACATTATGAGGTCTAATAATACAATAATCTAAACCATGTTGTTCATTAGCCACCTCAATATCTCTTTCACATGCCATTTTAGCAATACCATATGGATCAATAGGATTTCTAATCATATCTTCATGGAAAATTCCACCTTCACCATGACCATAAACGGCCATAGTTGATGTAAATACCAATCTTTTAACGTCTTGCTTTATACATTCATTAACTATGGTTGCTGTAGCTCTTAAGTTATTATCATAGTTAAAAGTACGGATAAATGGAGATAAACCTTCAGCAGCATAAGCAGCAAAATGAAATACATAATCAAATTTATGAGTGCTAAATAATCTATCTATTACATTATTATCTGTAACTAAATTACCTAACCAAAAATCAACATCAGGATTTATATTTTCAGCATAACCACCACTTAAGTCATCAATACCAACGACTTGGTATCCTTTTTTATTTTCTATTATCCAATCTGCTAATCTACTACCTAATAAACCAGCAACGCCTGTAATTAAAACTTTTTTACTCATATTTAATTCCTTTTATTATTTTATTATCCTTAGGATTATGAGATAAATTATCATATATCCTAGGAGGTATGCCCCATTTATACATAAATATTTTAGCAGCGGGTTCTTCTGATGCTTTAAACCTTTCACCTTCCTTACCGTTTTTAGTAGCTGTACTACCAAAATGATAAAAATGCCCAGCGTGTGTTCTATCTAATTTAATATTATTTAAATCTAATTTTAGGAAGAAATCCCAATCACATATAAATGGTGATTGATAAAGTGTATCAAAACCACCTACTATCATATAATCTTTTTTCCACATAGCGAATGGAAAAATACCTCCATTAGGTGTAATTTTATTTTTAGCCCTAATTTGTAATTCATAATCTATAAAATTATTATATTTAAAATTTTTAGGATCAGTGCCAAAATCTTTAACTGGGAAATCAAATATACCGGGGCCTGTAGGTTCTATTTGATTAATAGTTAATGCTGAATTGGGTTTAAGTTGTTCTTCTATAATTGTATCCCAACCTTTACATAAAACATTATCATCATTTATGATACAAATTTTTTCATTATCAGCATTATACACACCAAAATTAAGTGCTTGTTGCATACCCTGATTATTAACTAAATCTAATATTCTAATATCATCAGTAAAGTCATCTAAAACGTATTTAGATTCTTCCATAAAACCATCAACAACTACTATAATTTCATTTTTATTATCTTGTTGTTCAACAGCCGATTTTAAACATAAGTATAAATACTCTGGGTTTCTATAAGTTGGTATTATTAATGATATCATATTTTTTCCCAATTAGTTAAAGGTGATAACCAAGCAGCTTCACAATGTGTAGAATAACCAGGTACACTACTTACAGCGCTAATTTGTTTTGTTTGAATTAATTCAGTAAAGAACCCATATGAATCTGTAATGTTATTATTTGAATATTTCATTAATAAATCATAATCTTCTTTTAATCTATGAACCGAAGCAGCAAAACTCATTACTGTACTATTAGTTAGTTTCCAATGTACGGAATCTGTTTTGGCTAACCTAGTAACTTCAGATCTTTGTTGTATTTGAGGGTTACCTCCATTTTCACGATTTATATATTTATCTGGATGATCATAAAGAGTTATATACATTTTAAATCGGTTAAGACCCTCTTTTAGTAATTTTTTAGAATTAGGTTTATGTAGGAAATCATCCTCTAATAAATAAACCATATCTTCATCCTGATTTTCTTTAATAGCTAAATCTAAAGCATCTCTAAATGTACCAGAACCTGTACCATTATCTACTTCAATTAATCTTAAATTTAGTGATTTAACATAATCTTTAGTTTCTTTATTTAATCTATCCCCTAATATAGTAATATTTTCTAAACCAAATTCTTGAATACAATTTTCTAAACAATGTTTTTTAGTAGCATTAGGTATTTTTTTCTTAGAAATACCCGCTTCTAAATTAGATAATCTATAATATACTTTCATAGCAATACTTTTTTTCCTTTTTTTAACAACACCTAAACCACAACTACCATAAAAACCATAATGTTGATATAAATCACTGTCAAACATTTCTTCAAATGCTTCACGCTCATAAAATCTTTGGTGCCTTAAATTACTTTTAGCGCTAATAAATGATTTAAATTTTTGACTAGAAAGTGGAGAAAATGAATATTCATGATATAAATGAAGAGCATCAGGGTATTTTTCTTTTAATTCAATAGCTAAATGATGACAAAAATCTTTTTCATGACTAGCATCTGAAAATGTAATATCAATAGGAATTTTTTTATCCATTTGATCTACAAATTGAACTCCATCTATAGGATAAGTAGCTTTAATTATTCCATTCTTAATATATTTTTTAAATTCTGAAATAATCCATTTATGAGATGGGTCACTATTTAAATCACCAGTATATAAATTACCTTCACCATTCATTTCTAGCGCTTTAGCAATAAGTGAAGAACTAACTCCACTAGCAAATCCAATTTCTAAAACATTTCTTGGTTTTTTAGTTCTAATAAAAAGGTAAATTACTTTAGCTTCATTATAATCTACAGGTCCTGCACCAGCCCATTTACCATCACCTTTAGATGACTCTTTAATTATTTGAGGCATTAATATATCATTCCAATATTCATTAAATTCCTCTTCATAATCATAATAATCATCTCCAAACTCAGATTCTATTTGTTCAATAACATCCATGTTATAGGCATATATTTTTTGTAAATCTTCAAGTAAATATGGCATTATATTAATTTTTTAGTTCCATCAAAATGGATATAGTTAACTTTTCTTATTATATTTTCTTTAATATCATCATAGGGAGTTAAAATAATATTATCAGTATATCTACTAACAGCATCGTTTATTCCTGCTTGATAACCAATATTAAATTTAGCCTTAGATTTAATATATAACTGTTCTCTTAAATTATATTGTGATAAATCTAATCTATAAGGGAATAACTCATCCCATTCAGTCCCATTTAAATCAAACTCGCTATAATAATATACGGGAGTATCTTTATATTTCCTAGCTTCCTGTAATAAACTTTTATCGTCCCATCTACCTTTTAAATTCTTAATTCTAGAGGCAAATAGTAAACAACCATAATCATCATAACCATCAAACCTAAAGGAAGTTACTTTAGTACCTTTAGATTCACCTAAATGCCAAGATTGATTTCTACCTAAATGGTAAAATTTAGGACTAAATTCAAATGAATCTTCTGAATCTTCAAAATATAAACTAGGTCTGGAATCTATGTTATTTAAATCATCTTGAGTCAATCCAAAACGTAGTAATATCTGTTCTGCTAAAGGAATATTAATATCTTCTGTATAAGCTCTATCATGATCAGTATAAATTATATCAAAATCACCTGGGTCAAATCTGTAATCTATATAAGGATTATTTTTAAATATATGATCTATATAAGCAAAAGGATTATTATCTCCATATGCCCACTGTTGAATCATATCTCCAAAAACACTTTTTAAATAAAATCTTGAGGGTAAAGCAATTTTAATTTTAGGATATTTTTTCTTTAATGCTTCAGGCAAACCACTTACTACTGCCCAATCACCTAAAGAAAAACATAAGCGAGTAAATGGGAACCAACCATCATAATCTTTAGGTAATGAATATTCAGGTAAAAGGTCTTTTACTGCAATACCTAATCTTTCAACTTCACCCAAATTTTGGATTTGATCTTTATATAATTTAAATTGTAACATTAATATTCAAAATTAAATAAGTCAATATCTTTTTTATATATTTCTCCTACTTTATTAATCATTTCATCATCATAAACGTTATAATGATGTATTCCTTTAACTGAAACATTTTGTTTTGGTGTATATAATGATCTAAGGATAATCGTTTGGTCATTATTAATTTTAGAAGCCCATTCAAATAATTTATTTAATTCATCCATTTTAAATACTTTATCATATAAAGGAGTTTTTCCATCTAAATCAAATAATAAAACCCACTGAGGAATAATGTATGAGTTTTTAGGTAAATTTATTATTACTTCTTTTAGTTTAGTATCATAATAAGGTACAAATGGGTTATTTAAAAAACTATCTTTTTCTTTATACTTATCATATAGAAAGTTAATATAATCTTTAAATGTATCAGCTAATTCATTATTTTCAATCCACCCAGTCATAACCGCACTATGAGAGGATGATACAGTTTCATCTAAGTATTTTTTCTTAGGATAGTAAATATGATCATTTTCAACGGTTAAAGGATTTTGAGTTCTTCTTTCACTACCCCATTTAGTATATGAATAAGATGACCAAAGTTTTGACCATGGGTCTCTAACCACTGCAAATTTATGAAAATCATCCCAATTATAATTTTGGTTCTTTACTTTTTCTTTCATTACAGTAGCTAAAGTATGTCCAAAATTAAATTTATGGAACATTCCATTACAGTCATAAATTACAGATTTTATCCAAACACCAGCACATTTAGGAATATGGAAATGTAAAATATTATCATTAATATTAGATCGGGCTTGTTCTTTAATTAATCTGGTTGTAGGTGAATTATCCCAATCAGGTGGTAATGTTAAAGATGATCTCATTTTACTTTTACTTTATACTCATCTTTTGGATTATTATCTAAAGGAGTTATTTTTACACCAGCATATTCACTTCCGTTTTTCCAATGATCGAGTTGGTGATATCCATGTTTTCTATTACCTAATTGATCGTCAAATAATCCCTTATATTGACCAAATTCTTTTAGTGGAGCACAATGTTTATAATGATGCCATAAATGAACAAACATAACTGCATCTAAATTTCTTGTCCTAGGATAAGGAAACCAAAAATCTTTTTCTCTCATACACTTAATTCTCCAACTTACCTGGGATGAATCTAAATTAGTAACTGGATTAATTAACTTATTAGTTACATCATCCTCATTTTCCTTGGCCTTATTGTAAGCAACCTTAGTAGGATCATAATATTTTAATTTACAATAAGCATAATTAATTCTAGGATTAAATTTATAAAATCTATTAAGATAATCTAAATAATCAGAAAATAAAGCATCATCATCACATAACATTAAAACAATATCAGCATCTGAATTTTTAACTGCTTCATTAGCTAATTTACCAAATTCACTTCCACCTCTATCTATTTTTTGTTTTATTGTATCATTAGTATTATAGAATTTAACTTTTTTTAGTATACTAGGTTTAAGGTGTTCTCTAGCAACTGGTTCACCAGGATGATCACTACCATCATCAATAAAAGCTATTTCAATGTTTTTATAGCTTAATTTATTAATACTAGTTAAAGCATTAAGTACCATTTTTGGTCTATTATAATAAAATAATAAAATTAAAAATTTTAATCCCTTCTTTTCCATACCATTCTATATTCTTTTCTACCCCTATTTATTTGTGTTTCTCCTGTATCTCTAAAACCTAATTCAAAATATAAATTACGAGCAAAATTATCTTCAAAAACCCATAAACTAGCTTTATCTAAATCCCTAAGTAAAGTAACATAGGCAGCTCTAGCTAAACCCTTTCTTCTGTGTTTAGGATCAATATCTACTCCAATTTCTACCATTTCTTCCCCATTAACTTCAGTCATATTTTGTCTGACATAGCCAAATTTACCATATTTTTCTTCTTTCCACATCCCTTTTAATTTAGTATGGTCTTTAATCCCACCATATTTAGAAGTACTAGAATCAAAATATTTTCTTATATTTCTTATTAGTAAATAGGGATATAAATTATCCTTATCTAAATTATCAAACCATTTTTCAGCTTCATCTAAAGTAAATTTATTATTATTTTCTAAAAAATGTCTAGTTGAATCATCATTTCTAATACCTAAGAACCATTTTAAATCCTTTTTTTCCATTTTATCTAATGGAAGGATATCAGGATATTTATAAGGTTTTATAGGACAATATCCATCCTTAATTCCAAAATCTTTTATCTTATTAGTATTATTATCATCAAATGGTATATAACAAACATCTGAAATATCTTTAAGTTCATAACCTGAACTAGTTAATTTTTCGGTAAATATTACTTGTTCCCTAGCTCTTTCACCTAATTGATAAGTGTTTATTTGATTAATTTTAATTGATTGAAAAAATGTAAATACATCTCCATCTTCATTTAATTTTTTAGCAGCTCCTAAATTAATAAACCCATTACTTACAGCTGCATGTCTATAAACAACTTTTTTAGGTTTTTCACCTTTAAGAGCAATAACACTTAATTCCATAAGTGAAGCTAATTGAGCTACATAACCAACTTCTTTATTTTCAGTATTTCTTACTTTAGAATAAGCACTAAACTTATCATAAAATGGTTTATAAAAATTTTCATCTGTAGGCACATAATCATCTTCACATAAAAAACAATATTTTGAAATAGTCTTATGTTTTAATAAATGTTTTAAACCACAGTTCCACGCACCATAAGAATGATTAGTATTATCATGAACTATAACTTCAATATCTAAATTATACCAATCAATTATTTCTTTTACATCATCTAAATTACTTTTTAATTCATCAACATTATGAATATTGATCACAAATAGAATTTTATTTAAGTTATCTATTTTGTGTTGGGATAAAAATTTACAATGAGCATGAACTAAATAATAATGGTGTAATTTATAATACCAAGAACCAAAATTATGGGCTGCTTGTATAGCTCCCTTTCCTGGTTCATATTTGAATTCCTTAACAGAAGATCTGGGGCCAAACCAAAAATTAGCTAAATAATCAAATTTCTCCACTACCAGCCTTTTCTAATACTATTAACTATGTGTTCCCTTTGTTCTTTAGTTACCCACCAACCTACTGGGATATTAACAATTTTACCAATGGTTTTATCTAAATTAGGTAAATCAGTTTTAAATTCTTGTACACAGGTATGTTTATCATTACGTTCATGTACTTGAGAAACTGAAATACCACATTCATCCATATGTTTATAAAAGCCATCTCTATTATCTACTAATAAAGAATAAATCCAAAACGCGGAATCAAACCCTTCTTCTCTCTCTAATAATGTAACTCCATCTATATTTTGAAGGTGTTCATCATAATAAGCAGCATTAGCTCTGTGTTTAGCAACTAAATCATTAGCATGTTTTAGATTCTCATTACCTACTACAGCACAAACATCATTCATATGGAATTTATATCCCCACTCTGGTATATCAGCTTCACATCTAAAATCTTTTCTGTCTCCATCCCTATCTATTCCGTACCATCTAATCAGCTTACCTCTACTATGCAATTCATCATGTGGGGATATTAAAATTCCTCCATCAATCGAAGTAACATGTTTGATGGCTTGAAGGGAAAACATAGTTAAATTACCATGGTTACCTATTAATTTCCCTTTATATTTAGAACCAAATGAATGAGCTCCATCTTCAATAACAGCAGGTGCCCAACCAAACTTGCCTCTAAAACTAGTTCTAATATCTCTTAATTTATCTAAATCAATTGGATATCCACCCCAATGAACACCCATAATAACTTTAGTTTTTTCAGTTATTTTACTTTTTAAATCATCCAAATCCATATTTAATGTTTTTGGATCAATATCTACCCATTTTATTTTTAAACCATTAGCTAAAACTGGCCAATTAGAAGCAGTACAAGTCATAGCAGTACATAATACTTCATCACCAGGTTGTAAACCAGGCCAATTATGAGATACATAAGCTACACCTTGAAAAACATCTTCATCCCAATGTGGTTTAGGTTTTTTTAATAAATGTAAAGCCATATGTAAAGCTGAAGTACCAGCATTAAGTGTTTGAATATTTTTATTATCAAACCATGTTTGAAGATTTTGTTCAAATTCATCTACCTTAGGTCCCTGACCTATAAATCCACTATCAAGTACTTCCCCAACTTTTTCTTTAGCAGTTGGTGCCATAAAAACTTTAAATAAGGGTATCATAATAATTATTTTGTTTTTCTTGTTTTTCAATTGTTTTAGGGTGATACAAACACCACTGTTCTGCCTTAGGGAATGGAGAATAAGTATTATAACCAAATAAAGTTTCATGTACCTTATTTGCCCAATAAATACTTTTAGTATTTTTATAAACTCTAAGTTGATAATCAGGCCAATTTACCCATCCATTATTATTAACATTCCATCTCCATTTTTCAATATGTTCTGGTAGTAATCCTTTTACAGTATTAACTCTAGGAACTAAGTAAACTTCATTATTGGGATTTTTTTCTAAAACAATAGGTAGGGATTCTAATAATAGTCTATGAGGTACTTCATCTGCATCTATTTGAAATATAAAATCTTTAGTACAAAAACTATTAAGTTTATTTTTCCATTCAGCAAAGTGGCCCTTAAATGTTTCAGATTTAACTTTTACATTTTTATATTCTTGTAAACAAAATTGTAAATATTCCCAAACCTGATCTGTGCCTTTACCTTTATCAAATAATATAACCATTTCATCCTCATCCCTAATGAATTCATTAAGTAAAGGAACTAATCTTTTTAATTCCTTAAACTCATTACAAACTGTTATTGCATAACTTATAGTCATATTATTCAGGTAATACTCCAATATATGAAAGAGCATCCATATAATCACGTTCAACAAACGATTTTAAAGTAGACATATCCATTTTATGTGTTTGACCTTCTACTTTTGCTTCATCACCTTCCTCTAATTCAACAGCCTTTACAGCTGCCCAACTCCATTCATCAATACTAGATCCATTAGCAAAAACCATACCTTTATCTGGTATATTAATTGTATTTGGTATCCAAATTAAATTAGTATCAGGATCAGTCCAAGCTAAATCCTTATATAATTCAGGGAGTGTAATTAATTGTTCTTTATAAAATTCAGAATCTTCTTTCATTAATGTGTTAGTCCAGTATCCACAAGATAAACTAAGAAAATTAGTTATATCTTTACTTATTTCTACTTTATAACATAGATCACCTCCAGATTTAGGGCAATCTATAATTGTATCATATTGCATATTAACTTAATTTAGGTAATTCAACATCTTTATTCAATGTAGGCAAACTTAACTCTACTTGTTGAGCAAATTTAGGTAAATTAGCATCTAAAATTTTACCTACTAATTCCCCCATTGCTTGTCTACTAAAATTAGTTCTAATATAATGCCCTTGCTTTTTAGCTGGTACAACATATTTTTTATATTTTCTATAAACATCTTTTAGTATCCTTTTAGCATGCCTTGTTTCAATTCCAAACCATTGATATTCTTCTAATAACCATTTATTAGCAGCTGATTTATGAATATTTTCTAGTTTACCTGGAACTAATTGACAAAATTGAGGATTTAAGAAATCCATTTGTCCTGACCATCCAGATGCAATAATAGGTTTTTTAGATAAACAAAATTCCATTAATGGTCTACCAAATCCTTCACCTTTAGTAAAACTAACCATTGCTTTTACTTTGGGATGATTATATAACTCATTCATATCACTATTAGTGAAATCACCCTGAAGTAGATAAACATTAGGTAAATCGCCACCTATTTGTTCTCTAATATTTTTAATTCTATTTAAACATTCATTTCTGCTCATATAATTTTCTACACCAGTTGATGTTTTTAAAATTAAAGCAGGTTTAACTTTTTGGCCTTTAAATGTTTCAAAAAATGTTTTAATCATCAATGAGACATTTTTTCTATCATGTCCTAAATCTCCTTCCATCCACATACCAACAAATAGAAAACAAAACGATTCCTTAATGTCACTTAAATCTAATTTAACTTCATTAGATGGTAAATATTTGTAAATATCTAAATCAGCACCCTCAAATATTACATGTATGGGTTTTTCAGATTTAATTTTTTTACCATTAGGTTTTTTAGTATTATTATCATATTCTTCAAATTCCAAAGATTGAAATACATTTCTACTATGTTTAGATGAAACAAAATTCATATTCATTCTATTTAAACCTATAACCCATTCACCTTGACAACCAGTACTTTCAATTCCGGCAGTACATCCTATGTTAAATTTACCAACTGGTTGAAACTCATTAGGAATAGTAATTTGCATCCAAATATCTGGTTGTTTATCCCCAGTATTAGGAACTGAATGATCATATAAAAAAGTCCATTCTTCATGGTCTTTACAAAACCCCCAAGTAGTATCTCCCCACCTTTGGGATAATAATTTAACATCATATTTATCTAAATCAATAATTGCCTTAACAATATCTCTTGATCTTGCCCCATAACCACTATAGGTATCAAAAGGACAACTTATATAAAAACTTGGTTTATTCATTAATAAATTAATTTATGGTTTAAAAAATGACCTTTATAATCATTAGTGTTTATTATTTCGATTTTTTCTCTAGGTTCCCATTTATCAAATAATTCAGTAAATGCTTCCATTACTCTATGGCCTTGATGTTTAGATGTAAATCCAGCTTCATCACCTATAGCCCATTCTCTACCTACTTTACCTCTTCGTTTAAGTTCCTTTCTACCTAATTTATAACATTCTTTAAGTCTTTCAGTAGCATCTTCCCAATCACATCTATCATCAAAAATATAAGGTGTTGGAGGTGAACCCTGAACTGATCTACTAGTAGGGTAAACTGGAAATGCCCATTCACCATGTTCTTTATAGGTGCCTCTATGATTAGAAGGAACATCAGGTGATGGAGTAAACCAATTACCTTTATCATCTACAAATCTCATTTGATCTTGCATTCCTCCTGTTGTATTAGCAATAATAGGAGTACCTGCTAAAATAGCTTCTGTAATTGTTAATCCCCAACCTTCATTTGAGGTTAATAACATCTGAACATCAGCTAAATTATAAAGCATATTTAATTCATCTCTACCTAACTTTGCAGTAGAAAATATAACATGATTAGGATAATTTTCTCCAAATAAGTATTCATTTACTTTAGTTAAATCAGTACCATGATTTGAAGTTATTTCTGTATGTAATATTAATTTACAGTGCTCAGCTTCTTCTCTAGGTAATGAATCCAAAAATACCCTAAACGCTAACATAGTGTCTGGGATTTGTTTTCTTCTAATATTTCTAGAATTAAAGAAAGCTACAAATTTAGTAGATTCAGCTTGGTCACCTAATACTCGTTTTTTAAACTCAATAAACTTAGGATCATTATCATCTATAGGTTTATAGTGATCATGGTTTAAACCATGAGGTACATATTTTAAAATCCTATTACCTATTCTATCACCTAAAACTAATCTATTAATATTAACTGTTTGTTTTGATATACCCATTAATAAATCACATGACTCATAAAATGCCTGGTTATACATTGGAGCAGGATAATCATCCCAAATATTAAGATAAGCAATAGGAATAGATTTTCTAATTTCATGCTCCATATTAAATATAAAAGTAAAATATCTTGGATCAGTGATTAATAGAATAGCATCTGGTTTTTCTATTTGAATAACTTGTCTTAATATATTTTGATCTCCATACCCATCAACACCATATAGAAAAACAGAAGCATCATCTATACCTGCAAATTTATTACAATCTGCACTTATATCCATTTTCTTCTTTTGATCAGGGTGTTTTATTGCACCTGCAATTTGAACCCAATTAAAATGATGGCAAGACTCAACTACAATTTCTCTACCTACAGTAGCTACACCGGAATTTACTCTTATATCATCTGTGATTAATAATATTTTCTTCCTTTTATCTTTTGGAAGATGTTTATAACTTTTATTCATTAATTTATTATTTAAAGGTCTAAAGTAGTTTGGTTAGTAACTTTTTTTCTAAAATCTTCATCTGTAAGATACAAAAAGATACTTCGATCTGCAAGTTTTTGGAATGAAAATTTTCTTCTAACACATTCTACTTTAAAATCATTAAACAAGTCGGTTTGAACTTTAACACTTGTTAGTGTCATTGGTTTTTTATTACTCATAATCTTGATTATTTAATAACATTATATTTGTTTATACATATATGTAAATATATGAAAGTTAATAACTAGACAAAAACAGTTTGACATTGACCACATCTACAAGGATACTTTTGTTCCCTAATTTTACCATCAGAATTAAACGCTTCATTAATAAAAGATAATATAGCCTTTTTAGCTTTATTTAATTTTATTTTACCACTAGCCGGTTTAAATTCTTGTATTCTAGTCTGTGGGTAGTCACTTTTTTCCCATAGTTTCCTTTTTACAATAAAATATTTTATATTGATTTTTTCTAAAGGTATATTATACAAATCAGAAAAATATTGTTTATATAAAATAAGTTGGAATTGTTTATCTTCATCTTTTTTCATTCTTGATGTCCAACCCCTAGTACTGGTTTTAATATCTATAATTTCAAATTCATCTAAATTCTCATTATATATAACTACGTCTAAAAAACCAGTATAAAGTAAATTATTTTTCATTTTATTAGGAGCATAAACAATAGGTAACTCAATACCTACTAAATGATTTCCTCGTTTAGAAAAATAACCACCTATTTTTTTCTTAAAAAACTCTAATATAGCAACACCATCCTCAAAAAATTCTCTCATCTCAACCGCATCAGAAAAATGTTCATTATTATTGTCTTTATATTGTTTTTGATACGATTCAATAAATTTTTCCTGGAATGATGCCTCTAAATCAATTTCATTAGCTTTAACTTTACTAACATTGTAAAAGACGTCTAAATATTCTTGTATTACTTCATGAATAGCAATACCAAATACTAAATAAATTGAAGTATCTCTTTGATTTATTTTATCCTTATAGTGTAATTTCCATTTATGAGGACATTGCTTATACATTGAATATTGAGAATAAGATATATTCTTTTGAAAAGCAAAGTTTACCTTCTCTGGAGGATTGTTTTGAATCTCCTTAACTATTTTAGGAATTTTTTTGGCCATATTATTTCTTCCACTTATCACGACCTACTAATAAGCCAATTATACCATAATTAGCTATATCAATAAACGTGTCTTCCATGCCCTCTCCCTTAACATAATTTTTACCATTAGAAAGAAGATTTTTTAATCTAGATATTTTATCAGTTAAACGGATACATAGGCCAGTGAGTGAGAATTTCTTATCTGATTCATTAGTAAGATCACCACCTAAAGCTATATTATTTAAACCATAATCCATATGCTTACGAGCAAACATTTCATACATTTCCTCCTGGATATTTTTAAATTCACTAGCTAATTCGGGGTATTCAGTTTCAAATACTTCTATAACTCCTAAGCCATCTATAGTTTTTTCTTTTTTGGGAAGAGTATCACCCCACTGTAATTCCTCTTTTCTCATTTCATATGCCTTTTTGCTATCCATTTATTTGATCTTTTTTGGGTGCAGTATTAAAATATTTATCTAATGTCTCTAATCTTTCCTCCGCTGAGGCAAGTAATTTAAGAGATTCAGTACAGTTATCCCAGTAATCTTTAGTTGAGTGATCACCTATACCTGCTGGGTGTCCTGTTAGTAATTTAATACTAGCTAAAGCTTTAGCTTTATCTGCTTCTGCTTCCGCTTTTAAAAAGTTGTATACTTCTATATTCATAATAATTTATTTAATTCTTTTTGTTGTATTCCCATACGTTCCAATATACGAAGTATTTCATCATCTTCCAAAAAATCTAAATATTCCTTTACTTCGTTCTGTGAACATTCCCAATATTTAGCTAAATAAGTTAATAGTTCACTTTTATGTTGTTTGACATTGGATTTAATATACTTATTCCATTTATTATTTTTAGGAATATACTCTCTATAAATGGTATAAATCTCTTTTTTATTTTGGGGATTAATGCTTTGTACTTCATTAACTATATCTAAGTAATCTTGATTCATAGAAATAAATCTATGCACCATATAGCTATTCCAAATATCCCAATCTTTATCAGAAAAAGAGGAGGGATCAGCTTTAATATAATTTATTTGTTTTAGCCAATCCCAAATATTTTTAATCATCCTTTCCAGTCAAAAAACTTTCGTCAGCTAATTCTTCTCTTAATTCCAGTGGTAATCCGTCTGCTACAATTTTATCATTGTAAGGATCAATAAATACTGGGATAGGCATAATAGCATCTGAATCAGTTCCAGCTACATATTTAGAAATTTTTCTTAATATAACTGCTGATTTAAATATGTTAGTGCCTTTAGAATTTTTAACTCCAGTTGTAGTAGTTAAATCTACTTGCATTTGTGGTCTTTGTTGAGGTGTACCGCCTCCTGCTTGTCCATTCATTTTTGTAAAATTAAATTATTGATTAAACTCATTATATTAATTTCCTTGTCAATTCGGAAATTAGACTTGTATTGATGGTCATTAACTAATACAGCTACTGTACCTTCTTTACCTGGTAAATATTCACTAGCACTATCAAATAATTCTCGGAATAATTCCTCGTAATCATCTGTATTAGCATCAGCAATTATTTGCCTTATTTTTTTAAAATTAGGTTTGTCTTTACCTAATTCACTTATTACTTTATTAACATAATTAGATGAAAATAAAACAGATTTATCTAATTTAAGTTGTGAATCAACAGTATTAGCTTGAATAGCATTAATACACTTTCTTAAATCTGGATAAAATTGGTTTACTATGCTAATTATATCTTCATCTGTATGTCTAATATTTTCTTGATCTAATATTTTTAATAAGTGAAGTGCAGTAATTTTTTTAGTTGGAGGAACTACTTTTAATACCTGGCATCTAGACTGTAATGGGTCTATAATTCGTTCTACATAATTACAAGTCAAAATAAATCTAGTAGTTCTAGAAAATGTTTCTATTATATTACGTAATGATGCTTGAGCTTGAATAGTAAGAAAATCTGCTTCATCTAATATAACTACTTTAAGTGGTTTAAATGATGCTACAGATGCAAAACTAGATACTTTATCTCTTATAGTTTCAATACCTCTTTCATCACTGGCATTTATATAAACATAATCGCATTCTAAATTTTTAACTATTAATTTAGCTAATGTAGTTTTTCCTGTACCAGCAGGTCCATAAAATATAAAATTTTGAATATCATTTTGTTCTAGATATTTAGATATAACATTTTTTATATTATTATTACCTACATAATTATCTAGTACAGTAGGTCTATATTTTTCTACTAATAAACTATGATTAGTATTCTCCATAAATAGAATATTGTTTAACTGGTTCTGGTTTAATTTCTTCTTCACTAGTAGAAATAGCATATAACTCACTTTTAAGGGGAGCTAACCTGTACTCCCCTTTAAAGCCAGTTTTTACCATATACGCTTCTAAGGTATCAGTAAGCGTTTTATGGATAGGACCATCAGGTTCATTTGCGACAAGTCTCCATTTATCACCTGGTGGTACTCTGCGAGCAATTAAGATATTCTCTTCTATAACCTTTGTTTTTCCCATAACTATAATATACGAAAGTTTCTACTATAATCCAACTCCTGGTTGAGGAACTCCATTATCTGAGTAACCTTTCTCCTTAAATTCATCACTATCTCTATCCTCAATAATAGTACACTCTGTTAATAAAACTGTACCTGCTACTGAAGCTGCATTTTGTAATGCTAATCTAGTAACTTTAGTAGGATCAATTACACCCTCTTCTTTATAATCAACTACCGTTCCTTTATTGATATTAATTCCAGCCCAATGATCATTACCTGAATCAACTAATTTATATTTACCCATAACTTGAGCATCAGTTGTACTATAACCAGCATTAACTAAAATTTGTTCAAATGGTTTACCACAGGCTTTATACACGATTTGGCCTCCAATACTATCTAAGTTTTTAATACTTTCTCTAGCATATAGTAAAGCAACACCTCCACCTGGTAATACACCTTCTTCAATAGCAGCTTTTGTAGCATGTAATGCATCATCAACTCTATCCTTTCTTTCATTCATTTCGGTTTCAGTAAAACCACCAACATGGATTATAGCTACACCACCTACAAATTTAGCTAATCTATTTTGTAGTTGCTCAATTTCATAAGGTGTATTAGCTTTTTCTATTTGGTGTTCAATTTCCTCTACTCTTTTTTCTATATCCTTAGAATCACCTTTACCATCAACTATGGTAGTTTGTTCTTTTTCAACTGTAACTACTCTAGCTTCACCAAACCAGTCCCAAGAGAATTTATCTAATTTCATTCCCTTATCTTTACTAAATACAGTTCCACCTGTAGTAATAGCTATATCTTCAAGTACAACTTTTCTTCTATCACCAAAATCAGGTGCTTTAACAGCACAAACACTTAATGTACCCCTCATTTTATTAACAATAAGAGTAGCTAAAGCTTCATTATCTATATCTTCTGCGATTATTAATAATGATTTACCTTGTGCACCTACAGCTTCTAAAATAGGAAGTAATTCTTTAACTGATGATAATCTACCATCTACAATAAGAATAGCCGGGTTTTCAAGTACAGAAGTCATATCATCATTATTAGTAACAAAATAAGGTGATTTATAACCTCTAGCAAATTGCATACCTTCAACTGTTTCTATAAAATTATCTCCTGTTCTAGAAGATTCAATATGAACAACTCCTTGTTGTCCTACTTTATCTATAGCAGTAGCAATTAATTTACCTACTTCTCCATCATTATTAGCAGATACTGTAGCAATTTGTTCTAACTGATTCTCACTATCAATATCCTCAGTAATATTTTTAAGTTCTGATATTACATTTTTAACTGCTGAATCAATATCTCTTTTAATTTGAACAGCATTTTCCTTATTATCTAAAGCTGTAACACCATCCTTAATCATTTCCCTAGCTAACAAAGTTGATGTTGTTGTTCCATCACCTGCTCTATCAGCAGTTTTAATAGCTGCCCACTTAATAAGTTGTACTCCTAATTCTTGATTAGTTTCCTTTAAAACTATATTTTTAGCAACAGTTACTCCATCTTTAGTACTTAATGGAGCTTCTAAAATTCCCCTTCCAATTACAACGTTTCTACCATTAGGGCCTAAAGTAGATACTACAGCATCAGCTAAAGTGTCTATACCTTTAACTAAATTTTTTCTGGCTTCTTTACCAAATTCGACTTTTTTCATATTAAATATCTGTTAAATGTTCTTTATCTTGTTCAGTGATTTCAGTTTCAGCTAGTACATCTTCTACAGGTACTTTTACTTTGGCTAAAATCTGGTTTTCGGGACCAACGTAATATTCTTCTCCATCAAATTGAAGTTTAGTAAATCCCATAGTAGGTAAGACTACTCTATCTCCTACTTTAATATTTGTTTTTAAAAATTCTCCTGAATGTGTAAATTTTCCAGGCCCAACAGCTAAAACTTCACCTACTTCATTTAATTCCTTACCCATATCTGGTACAATAATACCACCATAAGTAACTTCTTCGTTTTCAATAGGTTTAACTATAACTGCGTCAAATAGTGCTTCTAAATTCATGTGTAAAACTTTTTATTCTTTTTTCAATACTTTTAAATTCATCAATAACTTCGGTTAGTGACTCATGCTGTGTTTTTGTGTGTAATAATTCATGTGCTATCCAATCTAATGCTCCAGATAAATTAGGCCAATAAGTTTGAGGTTTAACATATTCTTTACCTTTACCTTTGGTTCTAAAATGATCAGCATTTGGCTTCACAGTCATTTGTACAGTATAACAGTGGTCATCCTTAGTTATAAAATAAGGCTCCAAATTTGGATCCTTAATTACTGTAAGTTGTTTGCTATTTTTCATAACGACAATATACGTAAAAACATTTGCTAGGACACGTTTTTTTTATAAAACTATTACTTTATTTTAATAGATTTTGGTTTAGCTTCTTCAGCTAGTGGTATAAAA
>TARA_R100000697_G_scaffold14866_3_pt1 | contig 19748 bp, 33 predicted proteins | sample TARA_R100000697 | Tara Oceans TARA_R100000697 (sample SAMEA2622788) | marine metagenome | biome: marine biome (ENVO:00000447); feature: surface water layer (ENVO:00002042); material: "saline water (ENVO:00002010), including plankton (ENVO:xxxxxxxx)" | depth 5 m
CAGCCATACTTGCTGCTTTACGTGCTTTCCTTGCTTTATCTGTATTTTTCACAAACTGTTTACCCTTGCGACTCTCACGTTTCTTTTTATCATCAGTTTTTTTACGTTCAGCTTTAGACATAGCAGCCCAAGCTGCCTTTGGTAAATACCTTTCGGTGCTTTTCTTACCAGGTTCGATTGCTTTATCTGCCATTACTTTTTCTTCTTCTCATACTCTTTACGAGTCATCCATTTCTCTTTACCCCATCTCTTAAGATCCTTTTGTTTCTTAGACTTTCCTCCCTTATATCCTCCTCCTTTTCTTTTATATTCTGCAGCTAACATTTGAGCCTTTCGAGCACTCCACTGACCAGCCTTACCTCCCTTAGTACCAGCCATTATGCGGTTCTTTATTCTTTCTCTAAGACTCGGCTTAGTGTATTTTTTATCGTCTTGTGCCATGTAATTAATTACCTCACGAAAACGTTTTGAATTGGTTTCTTATTTAAGATTACCTCAGGGATATTGTCAGCATGTGATCTAGTCACTTCACGCATGTAGGCTGGATTATTCATCTCAAATCGTGGATCTTTCTTGCCCATATAAGACACTACAAAATTACATGGACTATGTTTCTCTTTCTTCTTTGAATTAAATGGATCACTAAAACTAGAAGTCTCCATGCTGTAGTCGTTGTACATGTTCCCATATTTAACTGGGAAGCTTTGACTATAGCCAGGGACTTGAGCGTATCTCATCGAGCCATTGGTCCAGTCACATTATTTCTAATAATATCTCTCTGCTGCTGTTCCGTCATAGTCGGAGCCATTATCCCTCTTGGAAAAAGAAACTGTCCTGCTTTTCTAATTCCTGTTCCAACTGCATCTTTTAAATTAAAACCAGTAAGAGCATCATAAATATCAGAACCTATTCCTGTAAAGCCTTGACCTGTAGTCATTTGTTGATGGGTATCTACGAATTGGTTATATACATCATCATCTGTAATTGCTTCTCTAGCAGTAGGATACTCAGGCATCTGTATGAGATTTCTTGGATCAAAAAAATCTCCTAATTTCTGTAGAAAAGTTTCAGCTTTCTGTGTTGTATGACTAGGCATATCAGCCTCTCATGCGATTCAGAAAATCTTCTGCTCTTTTAGTAGCACTTGTTTTCTCGTTCTGCATTACTTCTTGAGCCAACTGCTGGTTACCTACACTGGGCATACCATTGCTGTCCATAGTTCCATTAAGATTTTGCAAAGCCTTTGCAGACTGCATGTATGTACCAGGCATTGTTTTTAGGGATTTTTTACTATTTTAAATTAACTATGCACTAAACAAATCACCTGCAAATGGCATTGATTCAGCTTTCATACCAAATGGTGTAATTCGTATGTTTGTCAGAGGGTCTTTAGCTGGGTGTAAATAATCTAATTTATCCGGTGGAAGCCCTGGCCATCGATCAGAACCACCTGCTGCAGGATATCTAGAAAAAGGTTTATCATGACTAGCCATCAAAGCACCTAAATATCCTCCAAGTGGACTTAATGGTACAACTTTACTATCATCATCATCAGGAATATAAGGACCTATAGTTTCCATCTTTCCTCCTCCAAAATATGGCATTGTTGAAACGAATGGAGGTTTTATTTCTCCTCCCTTACCAAACATTATTGATTCAAAAGGATTTATCTGTGGAGCAAACATCTATCAAATACTTTTTATTCATTTTACTTTTAACAATTACACAAAAAAAAGCCCGAGGCACCACCCTCAGGCTATTACACACACATGAAGATATCTAATCTTCAAATGTAATCTAGCAGATGACGATCAGAAAGAATACTTAAGACCAAGCTTATTTCCGTAAATGTTGTCATTATCACCATCAGTAAGAGCAGATACCTCTGCATAAATACCAAGGTTTTCTTTGACGTTGTAGGTACCGCCTATTTTACCTGAGAGTTCTGTCTCTGTTCCATCAACATCATCGATAGCTGTGACAGCAGGACCGCCTTGAATGTAATAGTCAAGCTTATCTGTAGAACCTTCGTATCCAACATGAATATCGATTACTCTTCCTTTGTAGTCAGAGCCGACATAACTGTTATTTACTTCTGTATTAAGATAAGGACCAGCGAATGCAGCAGGAGCAGCAAGAGAACCAGCAGCTGCAGCAATTAAAAGTGGTTTAAACATTAAGAAAATTAATACCAAGCTTGAATCTAACACTCAATAAGTAACAAATACTTATAAGACAGACAGTTTCTTAATCATCCCCCATCTCTGATTTAACTGCCATCAGTACTAAAGCTATTAGAAAGCACATTAAATATGTCCACGCAAAGACATATGCAAAATCATTCATTTTCTTTTTATTTTAACGCAATAAAAAACCCCACTGTTACAGCAGCAGGGTTGATTACTTCGTTCCCTTTTATGGGTCATGCAGAACCCAAAAGAACTATATCACTAACCTATTGAAGGTGCAATAAGAGCTACAGAAGTAGACTCAGCAGCTGCTAGGTCAAGTGGGAAGTTGTGAGCATTACGCTCGTGCATTACTTCCATTCCTAAGTTTGCTCTATTAAGGATATCTCCCCATGTAGGTACCACTCTTCCAGATCCATCAACAACTGACTGGTTAAAGTTAAAACCATTCAAGTTGAAGGCCATGGTGCATATACCCATTGAGGTAAGCCATACACAGATAACAGGCCAAGAAGCAAGAAAGAAGTGAAGACTACGAGAGTTGTTAAAGGAGGCGTATTGGAAGATAAGACGTCCGAAGTAGCCATGGGCTGCGACGATGTTATAAGTCTCTTCCTCTTGTCCGAATTTGTAACCATAGTTCTGAGAATCAAGTCCTGTGGTTTCACGAATAAGTGAAGATGTAACCAATGAACCATGCATAGCACTAAACAAAGCACCGCCAAACATACCCGCGACGCCTGCCATGTGGAATGGATGCATGAGGATATTATGTTCCGCCTGGAAGACAAACATAAAGTTGAACGTGCCTGAAATGCCGAGAGGCATACCGTCACTGAATGATCCTTGTCCGAAAGGATAGACGAGGAATACAGCAAACGCGGCAGATACTGGTGCAGAGTAAGCAACACAGATCCAAGGGCGCATGCCTAATCTATAACTAAGTTCCCATTGGCGTCCCATGTAAGCTGAGATACCGATAAGGAAGTGGAAGATAACAAGCTGATATGGTCCACCATTGTAGAGCCATTCGTCGATGGTTGCTGCTTCCCAGATTGGGTAGAAGTGGAGTCCAATTGCGTTGGAGCTGGGAACAACGGCTCCTGAGATGATGTTGTTTCCATACATGAATGAACCAGCTACTGGCTCACGGATACCGTCGATATCAACGGGTGGAGCTGCAATAAATGCAACGATGAAACAAGTTGTAGCTGCAAGAAGGCAAGGGATCATTAAGATTCCGAACCAACCTACATAGATGCGATTGTTGGTAGATGTTACCCACTCGCAAAACTCGTCCCAACCTTGCAAAGGACTGCGGCTCCTCACTAAAGATGAGGTAGTCATTTAAAAAGTAAGAGTACGATGAACTTGTATGATGAGAGACTTTACCCCATGGTCTCGGTTTGGGGGTATTTAGCCAAACGGCTTAACATAAGTATACTTCGTTTTGATTTACACAAATATGTAGATTTTTCTTAAAATTTTTCAGGCTCAAAATATTTCATAACTTTTATATATTTTCTCTGATTTGGTTGAATAATTGAGATCAATTGTGCTTGATGTAGACGTTCCTTTTTCTTAATCTGTTGACGGATTTCATTCAATCTGTTCATGATACTTCCTCCTTTTTTGGAATTTCGTAGTGATAGACAGCACCGCGATAAGTATGTGGAAGTCCCTGCACTCTTTTCAAAGTTTGTTTAGCAGAAGCTTCTCCTTTGTTGTATACGATGCCGCGATAAGTGAGTTGCTTCATAGTGATCCTCTGGGCTATTGATACTACTATACGATTTCAGTAACAATTTATACCGTTTACAGTGATACACCCAACCTTAAGAAATTGTTAAGAATTAAGGGGGAGTCCCACCGCTGTCTCTCGGCAAGACTCTCGGTTGCTAGATGTACGAAACAGTAAAAAGTACATCCCCCTTAGGGCGTGACACTGTTCTTCTACAGCCCAGCGTATAATAATCAAAGTCTTCGTAAATTTCATTAGTGTCCACCAAGCCTCAAGCAAAACTAATAGGTAAGGTATCTACTGATTCGGGAGAGTTATCTGTCTTAGATCCATCGCATTTGGAGGCTTCCCACACTGGTGATGTAAAATTACCTCAGTACGATTTGTTTACTTCTTTTGAAACTGAAGTAGGCGATGGTGAATTTGAAATCTATGAACTCCGAGATAGAGCAGGCAAACTCAGAAGGATTGTCATCACAATCGACTAGAATTTTAGATCCAAGACCAGAGCCGAACAATTGGTTATCCGCAACTCTTTTAGATTTATTAGAAAGAAGTAAAGATGAACCTGACACTATGGAAGCTTTGAAATGGGCAATACCACAGCTGTGTCACAGTATTGAGCCTGGTTATGTTGATCAAATTTTTGCTGATTGGATTGAACATTATGTTGAGCTTTTGGTGAATAATCAAAACAAAGTAAATAATTAGAACCCTGTGCAATTAGGAAAGGATCATCAGGAATCCTTTTAGTTACGTTGCAATATTTATAAATATCTTCATGAGGATATGGTGGTCGGTACCACATAATCTCGTTGTCTTTTTCATTAACCATCCAATCAGAATATTGACGTTGCCATCTCAACAACGCTTTAAATTCTTTTTCTGGATTTAAGGATTGACATTTAATTACTAAAGCATCTCCAGGTTCCATGAACCATCTGAGTTTCATCATCTTTCTAAAAGCAATACTCAGAGGTTTTATTCCTGATCTACCTGTTAATCGGTTACGAATTTTCTCTGCTCTTTTGTTTTTCTTCTGTTTATACCAATCATTTAACTGTCGATTCGACTTGCCAATTGCAAAGCCTACATTCCAAAAATAAAAACCTGGTAAGTATTCTTCTTTCGGTTCCAAGAAAAATTTACATAACTGACCATTTACACAAAATGTACTGCTTGTAAACTTTCGGCGTACTCTTTTATACATCGTGGAAGAATTACTCCGTCTAATCCAAACTGATCCCGAGCTATGGGAAATAGTTGAACAACTCAAAGGCCAAGATCAAGAGCCAGAGGATTTCTTTTTAAATGTAGCAGCAATGCTGGCTGTTGAATTTGAAGAACTACGTAGAACAGATCTCAATGACAAATTAGCTGCCCTCTTTGGTGGTCTTCCAGAACCTGCTTTTAAAATGGTTCCTCTACTTGTTCATGTAGCATTAGATATTTTCTTGTTCAAATCTATTCCTAACAAAGATTCTATTCAAGATTAAAAATGAAAGTAGGCTTCGTACTTTGTAATCTTGAGACTAATAAAGTCTTATGTATTAACAAAAGTGGAAATGGGATTGAACTCATTCCAATCAACACGACTGAACAATTAAACAAAGCCTTGTGCTTGAAGAATTTAACCTCTTTAAAATCAATTCATGAACGTTTTAAGGAGAAGGGGTTGACAGAACCCTTAACCATAGAGAACATATCAAAGCTATACAAGCAGTGCGAATGATCCATGGAGAAACCTCTACAGCTTGTATTTGACCTTGAAACAGATGGTCTCCTCCACGAGTTGACCAAGATACATTCAATGGTTTTACGAGATGTTGAGACGGATGATGTTTGTAGTTGTGCTGAAGCAGACGGATATGAAGCCATAGAAAGTGGTTTATATATGTTGTCTCAAGCAGATTTAATAATTGGTCACAACATAATTAACTTCGACATTCGAGCAATCAAAAAGATATATCCAAATTTTAAATTTAAAAAGACTTGTAAAGCATATGACACTCTTTTAGTAAGCAGAGTTTTATGGCCTGAACTAGAACCAGTTGATGAACAAAAATTTTCCTACATTCCAAAAAAATATAAAGGTAGGCATTCTTTAGGGGCTTGGGGTGAAAGATTAAATACTAAGAAAATTGATTTTGGTAAAGATAAAAAAGTTGAAGAGGTATGGGATGTATGGTCAGAAGAGATGCAAGTTTATTGTGAAAATGATGTATTAGTTTCACTAGAGCTTTACAAATATTTTCTTACGCAAGAAATTGATAAACGTTGCTTTGAACTTGAGCATAAATTTGCTTTGATAATGGCAAAGCAAGAAAGCTTTGGTTTTCCCTTCAATGAAAGATCAGCCTATGCTCTTATTAATAAGCTCAAAAATAGACGTGAACAGATTGATGAACAACTTCAAGAGATTTTTCCGGCGGTTACAGAAGAGAGGATCTCGGAGAAAACTGGCAAGAGGCTTAAGGATAAAGTTACCGTTTTCAACCCAGCCTCACGTAAACAAACTGCGGAGAGACTTAAGGAGAAGTATCCGTCGATAAAATTTAGTTCAACAGAAAAAGGAAATGTAAAAGTTGATGATGATGTTTTAGATAAATTAGGTAAGAAATATCCTGAAGCTGCTCTTTTATCTGAATATCAATTACTTAATAAAAGACTAGGACAAATCTGTGATGGCAAAGAGGCTTGGATAAAACATAGTCAGAAATATAAAGATGGGAGAATACATGGATCAATCATTACCAACGCCTGTGTGTCAGGCCGGTGCAGTCACCGAGGTCCCAACACCTCACAGATTCCAAGTGTAGGTCAGCCTTATGGTTCAGAATGTCGTGCTCTTTTCTATGCTCCAAATGGATGGGTGTTGGTTGGTGCAGATGCAAGTGGACTAGAACTTAGGGCATTAGGTGCGTGGTTAGCCCACTTTGATGGTGGAGAGTATGCCAAGTTAGTCAGCACCCCAGGCTTTGATATTCATACACATAATGCAAAACTATTTGGTATCTACGATGGTCAAGGTGAGATAGCTAAAAAAACAAGAGATCTAAGCAAAAGATTAATTTATGCACTTTTATATGGAGCTGGACAAAAAAAGGTAGGTTCAGTAATGGATATCAAATTAAGTGAACAAGAACAAATTGAATTAGGTAAAAAAACTATTGATACTTTTTACAGAAATTTACCTGCTATTAAACAGCTAAAAGACAAAATTGATGAAAGAATAACGACAAGAGGTTACTTAACTGGCATAGACGGTAGACACTTACAAATCCGATCTAGACACTCTGCATTGAATCAATTATTACAATCCACTGGTGCTATCTCTGTAAAAAAAGCAACTTGTATTTTATACGATGATTTATATAAAGCTGGTCTTAGATGGGGCTGTCACTACGGTTTCGTGGCTCATGTTCATGATGAGATACAAGCTTTAGTAAAACCTCAACACGTTTCTGTTTATAAAGATGCAGCAATAAAATGTTTTGAAAAGGCTGGTGAGTATTTTCACTTACGTTGTCCCCTGACAGGAGAAGCTAAAGAAGGAAAAAATTGGATGGAAACACATTAATTAACAAGTTATAATTGATAATTAAAATTAAAAAAATATAAAAGATGGGCCTTTCTGAGGGTGAAATTCAAGATATGATTGATGAATCTATCCGTATAGCGATTGCAAGACACAATAGAAATGCAACATTAATCAGTATGGCATTAGGTTTTACTTTCATGGCTTTATTTGTAGATGGTCTCTTGAGAGTGTTAGGTGTCATACCACCTTTCATGGATATTGACATCAATGTTATTGATAAAATCGTAAGCCAAGTACAAGCAGAAATTTAATTATTAAAGAAGATATCTGATACTTGCCATTTTCAATGGACTGTCTACAGTAGCTTTGCTGCTGCTTGAAACATGAAAACAAAAACATTGATTGAGAATATGTCGAATGAAGAACTGATCAGTCTTCAAGAGGGTCACATAACTCTCATACAAAATTCACAAAAAAAGCTTGATCAAATTGCCAAAGTAATGGAAGCAAGATTAAAGCAACCAGAACTTCTTAAAACTTACGACTTTTAAACATGAATCTAATTACAGCAACAGCAATCTACGTGGGAGATACAGCCACTGAAAGTGGTACTCGCACCATGCAATTCCATATAAAAGGCACTGGCAATAAACCTGTAGACATTCCTGTAAATTTGGTACCCAGTTTCGCAGCGGGGGATACCTGTGTGCCAGGAGCTTTTGAAACTGGGAAAACCATACTAATAAATGGAAGGCTATATCCGCAAGAAAACGGGCCAATGTATGTGGTTCCAACACAACCTCTTCAAGCTGTACCAGCTAGTACAAAACTTAATCAAATATTAATTGCTGGTGGTTGTTGGCTTCCTAATGAGCAACGCAGAGAAGATGCACTTAATTTCTTATTACTTGTAGGTACCGCTCCTCCACAAAAGGCTATCGGCCACACATGGCAAGATACTTTGGTCTTTCGCATGGAATCATGGAAAGATGATGCAGAACGTCTTAAGAAATTTCTATATAAAGGTAGACAATTATGTTTAGGTGGCTCACTTAGATTTGAAAACTGGACAGGTAAAGATGGTAATCAACATGTGGGTTACAAAGTTCGTGTAAGATCTAATCAATATTCATTCTTTGGTAAAAATAAAAAAGTTGAGGGTGAGGCTAAATCACCTCCTATCTCTGATTTCAAAGATAGAGAAGTATTTGAATCGCCTCATCAACAAGCTATAGCTAAACCGAAAACTAATGTTGTGGAATTTCCCACTACAGGAAAGGCTTCGGAAGAGCATGACGATGGCATTCCCTTCTAGCTATGGCCTTTAACTCTCTAAACTTCTAGACCTATTATGTCTGTATTAGACCGCTTTAAGGATACAACTAAGTATCCTCGGCAAATGCGTGAGCTTGGTATGCTCATAGTCCTCAACAGGAGAAAAGATCCTGGCATCTTTCTAAAAGATACTGACGCAGATAGATGCGGTTGGTTCGGAAAAGTTAATCAATTCCCTGATGCTGAAGAAACAGAAGAGGAATTCGGTGACGACAAAATTGAATCTGGAATCTTATTCCGCACTCCACGTCTGGTAATAGTTCGTGGTGGATTCAAAAATGATCCTACCTTCGTAGAAAATAGTGCTGAGAAAGGTGCAATTGAAGGCTTATATGCCGACATGAATCATCTTTGGGACACATGGAAGGATAAAAATCCTGACAAGGCACCACCTTATCGTCGTAGACGTTTGGTTCTTTGCTATTTAGTTGATGCAAAAGGCACCCCTGTACACAAAAAACCTTTGATCCTCTCCATACATGGCGGAGCGTCAAGATATTTCTGTCAGAGATACGCCCAGTTCTTAGAACAACTTGAATCAGCGTACGCAACTGCTACAAATGACAGAGCTGCACAAGGCTTTGGGGAAAAGATGTGTTCTTCCGTCATATGGACACCTACCTTTGGTAGTGAAAAATATGGTGATAAACGTAAATCTGATATCTGTGTTCCTGAATCATGGGATATTCCAGATGAGAAGAGCATTCTAAACTTCTGGCCTAAGAAAGAGGCTGACATCGATCATCTTGAAGATACTTGGGAAAGCTGCCCTCCAGAGGTTTATGCTGCTAAGTACTTCAAACAGTTGGAAGCCGAAGTAGGCTACCACGCGATTAAGCCTGGAGTTGACATCGCAAACTGTTCTCTACCCGCAGCAGATTCTACTGTTGGAGCAAGGGATGAGGATGGTGCTCTTGTTGGTGGGCTTACATAAACCCTGATCAAAACTGATTATTAAGCGGAGAGTTTGGCGTTTGCCTTCTCCGCTTTTTTTATGATCTTTTGAGCTTGCTCTCTGGTCGTACAGTTTTCTGCTTTGCTCACCAATCTCATTAATTTTTTAAATTGCTTTGCTTTTCCCAATTACCTACCTTTGTGATCAGTTGTAATAACGTTATCGCTTGACTCTTCAGACTTTGCTAAACGTTTGCATAGACCTCTGATTATAGCTTGTCTCTGTAAGTTAATCATTAGAAGATTTATAGCCGCTATCTTCAATTGTTGTGGATCATTTATCGATTCAATCTCCCTAACAATAGTTACCATTGTAAACTCATCTTCAATGGTAGGTTCTGTATCTTTGGGATCAAAGGCAATTTCTGTAATTTTAAAATTCTTCATCTGTTACCCCATACATTACTTAGTCTATAGCTTCTGATTGACACTACCCGTACTTTGTATAAAATCAAGCCATAATGTGAAAGGTATAAATGCCAGATCCCGCTTCATATATAGATTTATTAGAGCAAAGTCAACAATTAGAATATCTAATCAGTTCACCCCACGTGACAGAAGATGAAAAAGAAGAATTAGAAATGGCTTGGAAATTTATTACTTCAAGATCAGAATCAAAATTTGATTGCATCATTGGAGTAATTAAGGAATGTGACAAATGTATAGAGCAAAATGCAAAAGAAATAAAAGAACTAAAAGAAAATCAAGAACATTGGGAAAGAAAGAGAACACGCATTATTAACATAATTAAGTTTGCCTTTCAAAGAAATTTAATAAGCTCTACCCCTACTGGAAATAAATATCAAGCAACCATTAAACCAGTGAAATCTAGACTCGTGGACAATTTTATGAAGTGGACAGAGATAGAAAAAACAAAATATGGTTTGAAAAAAGAAACCACAATAAAACGTATGGCCGATGGCGATATAGTTTACTCCAATGAAGAGGTGATGCCTGATAAACAGCAGGTCAGAAAAACACTTGAAGACGTACCCAAGAACGCCCCTACAGATGCCAAATTAGTACGTAGAGTTTCTCTAGCCTATAGACTAAGAAAACGTCTTAAAAAGGGTATCTAGTAAAATCAAAAGGCTAATTGAGGAAGAAAAATGCCTACATGTGCAGTGGCAGAGGTGCCTCGTGAGAAATGCCAATTATGCGGTGCTGTTTTTAGATCAGACGGAAGCTGCGAATGTAAAGTAGTTATGGATTTCGATGATACGGATATCTACAACATAAATCCATTTGATTTGTAATCCTTGGATTAGGGCAGATATTGTAGATACACTGTTGCAGTAAAAAGGTGAAGCAAACTAAGAAAATTCGACGTCGCTGGGAACCTTCAGAACCCTTGGAAGACATTGAATTTAACGGCTACACTATCAAATCTATTAAGCATGGCAATACTGGTCATGTACTCTACCGCTTCCCAAGTAAGGCTCATAACTGGGAAAATTGTTGGACAATGGATTTAACTACTGCTAAAAGCAATATCAGTAAATACAAACTACAAGTGAAGTCCAAGGAAAAAAAGAACACTTAAAACTACATGGAAATAAAGATGACTAATCTCATGGATGATCTAGCGTATGACATCCACAAACATCTCATGGACGTCTCCACAGATTTCAAAGGTCAGCACCTTGTAATGCTTCCAATTACTAAAGTTGTTGAAAAATTTAAAAGAAATCACAGGACTATACAAAGACGCATAAGTGCTCTGAAAGATGAAGGGCTTATTTGTCCCATAATAAAAACAAACAGTTTTACTCTTTACCACATTAAAAATCTTGAGGATTAATTATGGCTGAATATGATCGTTCACAGGCCACACTAGAACATATTGATTTTTTGTTGTCCTCCTTTACGGATAACGGAAAATCTTTAAGGGGTTTTGAGGTAAACCCACAAGAACTATGTATAAGCATTCTTACAGCTGGGCTTTTGGCTAATTCAAAATTAGGTATTGATCCTGAAGATGCTATAAAATCTGCCTTTAATATTCATGCAAGAATACAAGCACATGTAGGACGGTACCAACAAATGCAATTCGCAGAGAAGATAGAGAATTGTTTCACAGAGAGACCTCCAGAGGTGGAGCACGATTAGATTATTTTGAAGCCGTATAAATTAAATGAACAAAAAGCCTGAACTGATCCTTACAACTCCTAGTGGTGGCACTGTTCATACCTATCCATTGTCCGGTGGTAAGACTACATTCGTTAGATATTTAAGTTGCTACGTAGGTAGTTGTGTATTTTGTAATGACATGGATGAGGCTAAAAAACATCTATCTGAAGTAGAGCCAAGTAATTAGCAAGATTAAGTAAGGTTATTCTCCTATGAGCCGATTTCAAATTTTTGGATTATCGATCTCATGGTGATACAAGGCTAACTATAAATGGATCTAGACATTACAAAACTCCATATGGTTCTTTACCTTCAGTAACGACTATCTTGTCGGCTACTTCAGGTAATAAAGCTGCACTTGAAAGATGGGCTAAAAAAAATCCAGGTGGTAGAGAAGCTGCTGCACGTCGAGGCACAAAAGTACATGCCTTGATGGAAGACTACTTATTAGGAGTAGAAAAAAACCCTGTCATCGATGATCCTGAGATTGCATCTTTCTGGGATGGGCTACCTTCTAATCTCGATAAGTTGGAAAATATCTTGTGGGCTGAGAATCCTGTAAGTCCAGGAGATTACGCATGGACTATTGGAGGGGATGGTGTTTCAAGAGTATGGCATCCGGGGCTCAATGAATCTGGTAATGGATGGGCTGGAACTCCAGACATTGTTGGTGAATATAAAGGGAAGGTAATACTGGGTGATTTAAAGACTAGTAATGGTCCCTATTATTCTCGTTGGCCTGATAAAAATACCCCTAAAAAATTTTATGGGATGAAACGAGCAGGGTTTATGAAATATTCAAAATGTCAAATGCAAATGGCTGCTTACTCTTTAGCACTTGAGCATACGATTAATGTCAAACCAGAAATGTGCATAACATTGGTCACAACAAAAGAAAAAGTACAGGTATTCGTCATACAAGAGCACACCTTAAATAAATATAAAGAAAAGTGGTTAGCTACAGTAGATAAATACTATAAGGAAATCCTTCCTGCTCAACAAGAAGAGCTAGAAATGGAAGGATTAGATGCAGATAAAAAGGCAAGTTGATGCCCTATAAATTAAAAGAACAATTTCAAGTACAAAAAACACACAAAATCTTTACAAATTTGACTGGCACTTAATTTAATAAGCAGTACTCTCAGATTGGTTTTGAATTTAAAAAATTATACGAGGAATCCGTGTCCAAAGAGTCCAACGACAAAAAAAATAATCAGCTCAGGTTAGAACCTGGTGAGATAAATCTTGACTATATACCGTCAGACTGGCCTCTTACTCCATTAAAAGAAAAAAGAGCTTACGTTGTTAATTGGACAGATCAACCATACACAAAAGAAAGGATAAAATGCGAGCTTGATGAGGGAAGAGCAACAGGTGTAGGTCTTTTAACTGGACAATGGTCTAATTCTGGTGGATTAGTTTGGGTAGATATAGACGGTCCAGAGGGTCTAAAGGCTCTTGAAAATCTGGCAGGAAGTCCAATGCCAGAAAGTTTGCCACCTACCCTCACAATCTCATCTGGTAAGGCTGGAAGGCACAGATTGCTTTACTTTATACCTGCATCAAAACTTCATACGATCCCTGATAAAGCGACAATAAAAATCGGGCTACCAAACTTTGAAATTCTTTTTAGAAGACGTCAAGGAGCAATCATGGGATTGCATCCAGAAACAGAGGGATACTTTACAACTACACATGGTGGATTTGAATTTGCTAAAAATCCTCCAGAATTACCTCAATTTTTATATGACGCAATAGCTAAAGCTTTTCCCACCACTCGTTTTAAAAAACAACCGAAAGCCGGAATTGTTACCCAACAAATAAATCTCTCATATGAAGAGGGCTCTGAGTTCGCAAAAACAGATGAAATAAATCAAGCAAAAATTTACCTAGATCATCTCAATCTTGAGAGAGCCGTTGAATACGACGAGTGGCTTACCATAGGAATGGCTTTACATCAAGTAGATGATTGTTTATTAAAAGAGTGGGTTGAATGGTCAGCACAAGCAGAGAATTTTCAAGAGGGAGTATGTGAACAAAAGTGGTCTACCTTTGAGAGAATTGATGGCACTTCTGCCCCTGAAGGATCTGCTGGACTCCACACCCTCAGAGCAAAAGCTAAAGAAGATGGATTTTTAGAGCTAGGTAGCTTTGTAGTTGATTCTCCCGAAGACTTAGCCGAAAAAGCCAAAAAATATTTGAAAGATAATGATACTGATCTTACTGGCAGCACTGTGAGAAATACCTTAGCAGCATTGATGGGTGAGCCTACACAAGCAGAATCACAAAATATTCGTGAGAGAGCCTCTGGTAGAGGACGTCCGAGAACCCCACCTGCTAATGAACTAGCAGAAATGGTCTTTCAATTAGTAGTGGAATGTGGATGGAGATATGATCCCAAATTTGACACCTTTATGTTCTATCAAAAAACCAAAGGTACTTGGCGTAGAGAGGAATATAAAGATGAGTATAGATATTTCGTTCAAGATCTATTTGTACGTGAAAATATTCCAACACCTGGCGGTTTTACTTCTCATCTAATTTCTGACGTAGTGAATCTAACTAAGGCATACATCACCCACACATATTGGGACGATGATCCTGACAGACTAGCCTTTAATAATGGTGTACTTGAAATGAGCACTGGGGAGTTTCATGAACATAATCTAGAGCATTACTTGACATGGGGTCTTGATTTTGATTACACCCCAGATGCAAATCCAGGGCCAATTATTGATTGGATTAAACGTACTCAATACGGAGATGAGGATCGGGTACAAGTTTTAAGAGCTTGGTTGAAAGCTTGTTTAGTAGGTCAAGGTCATGAATTACAGCGATTCTTGGAAGTCATAGGACCTGGTGGTAGAGGTAAATCAACTTTTGCAAATCTCTGCTGTGCGTTGGTAGGTCATGGTAATTATGCTAGCTCCACATTAAACCAACTTGAACAAAGTAGATTTGAAATTGCTTCCATTAAAGGTAAAAGACTTACTCTTATAAATGATTCTGAAAGATATGGTGGCTCAGCTCAGATTTTTAAAGCTCTTACTGGAGGCGACAATCTCAGATACGAGGAAAAAAATAAAAACGTAGGAGAACCTTTTGTTTACACAGGAATGGTTATGGTCTGTGCAAATGAACCAATTCAAACCACTGACAACACATCTGGTCTTACACGTAGAAGATTGACCATTGAATTTAATAGACCTCTTTATGACAAGAGTTCAGAAGCAAAAGAGATGATAAAACTTGATAATGGCATTGTAAGAGGGTTATGGAAGTATTATTTACCAGGCTTAGTTAACTGGGTACTAGAGATGAGCACTGAGGAAATGAGACAATATCTTCTTGATACTTATGAAAAAGTTCCGTCACTAAAAAAAGTAAGGAATGAAATCTTACTAAATAGTAATAATTTAGTTGAGTGGTTACAGTCTGAAATTATTCAAGAAGATGAAGCTGTTTCTTCCGTAGGAAAAAAGATACCCGCACCAAAAGATGCAAAAGAAAGATACTGTAATAGCAATTACCATTTATACCCTAGTTATTGTTCCTACTGTGAAGATACTGGTTCCAAGCCAGTTGGTCAAAAAAGATTTATATCTTTACTTTTAGATTGCTGTAAAAACCAACTAGAGATGAAACAGATAAAAACATTCTCTAAAAATGGAAGACCCTTTATCAAAGGACTAGCAGTACGTGCATCAGATCAAAAGTACATGAAAATAGCTACAATTCTGCCTGAAAGATAAAAAATACTGATATCAAATATAAAGAATTTATTACAGTTTACCGAATGTAACGAAGTGTAACAAACGTAAAATAGGTTATAACAAAAAAATTTAGGTAATTATGACTAACAAGTCACAAGCCAAAGCAATTGCACAAGAGCAAAACTTAACTGAAGAAGCTGAGTTAGCTAATGGTCGTTTTGCAATGATCGGAATTATTGCTGCTTTAGGTGCATATGTAACAACAGGCAACATAATCCCCGGTATTTTTTAATGACAAGCTCAAGCCACGTCATTACTGAATACGGTAAGCAAAACATCTTTGGAAAAGAAACAAAACCTGTATTAGTTGAAAACTATACTAATTATCCAGAAGAAGCTGAAAAAGCTAACGGACGCTGGGCAATGATCGGTTTTGTTGCTTTATTAGGTGCGTATCTAACTACAGGTCAAGTTATCCCTGGTATCTTCTAATGTTTTTAAAAACATTGATATCCCTTTATTTAACAAACCTCAAGAGAAACGGTCTCTTACATCTTCTACTCCACAATCTAAGAAAATGACTCCTGAAGCAGAAAAATTTAATGGCTGGATGGCAATGCTTGGCTTTGTCGCAGCTCTTGGTGCATACGCCACAACTGGTCAAATTATCCCTGGTATTTTCTAATGTCTAAAAACTTCTTAATCTGGCAAAAAGCCAACGGACGTTTTGCAATGGTAGCTTTCTGGGCTATCATGGGAGCATATACATACTCTAAATACGTCGTTTAGTGATTCTCGGAATTATTAATTTTGTTGAGGCATGGAATGCTATTAGCTGGGCTGATGCCATTCCATTTTGCCTCTTTCTTTATGGAGCTTATTGGTTAAAAGTTAGGATCGATACTAACGCTGGTCTAGGTAAAAAAAAGAAAAATGAATTAAAAAGAATTATTGTTGAAGCAATAAAAGAAGCTAATAACTAATCTTCTAAAATTTTTTCAAAAATATCAGATACTTCTATTAATGAATCTATGCGTAATAACATCTCGGCAATATGCTTACTGACGTAAGGTTTTTCTGCTCTAGCTGAGAAAGCTAAGGCACTTCTTAAATCTGCTTGAGAATCACGTAAAGCTTCCTCTACTTGTTTACTTAATGTCATTTCACATACTTCTTGATGACTTCAATTCTATGATCCCAACCAGCAATTTTATCTATTTCAGATTGAATAGCCTCAGTAACATTTGAATGATCTCCTATCCCCACTGGGTTATTTAAAAATACGTCTACATTTGCTAGATGTACTTCTATTTCACCCTTTGCATGGGCGATAATTGCATTCTTCAATTTATCTCGTAGATTAATCATCCTTAAAGACAATCTTTATCTACAGGATAGGCTTATTTTAATTTTTTACCATTATGTCCATGAGCTATGCCTAATTCATGCATTTTTGCATGTTCATCTATTGCATCTTTTAAATCTTCTTTACCAGCACCAAATGTTAAGTAGATTCCATAACCTACTAAAAACAATAATAAACCTAATATGATGGCTATTAACTGTCCTTGAGGTGGGAGTCCTTCATAAGTACCATGAGGTATTAAAGGTTTTTCCCAAGTCTCAGGATGAAAATATAAAGAAGGAAAAGAAATAAATAAATCCATCATGCAGGTGTTATCAATAAGGAAGTACTTGTAAGTGCTTTCCCTGCTATAACGTCAAATGTATCCTTAGAAGTACCTAATGTTGCATTATCTTGAACAAAGTATTTTTCACCTGGAGTAAGACCTGACTGTGTTGTTGTATTTCCTACTACATTTATAGTAGCTGTTTGACCATTAGTATATCCTGCTGAACTAAACCCAATAAAATTATCTTGATTTAAATCAGTAGATGCCATTTGCCTTATTCTTGTTTGGGCTTTCTGAGAAGCACTTCCATTTTGATACATTATTGCAACTTTTCCACTTTCCATTCGAGAAAAGTGTACTAAGTTAGTGATTCCAGTACTGAAGTAAGCTTCACTATCAAAAGTAAAGTCTGTTTTTGCAGCATTATACGTGGCAGTTCTATACTTACCAGCATTTGCAGCATCTTTATAACCTATAAGCAATTGTCCAGAATCTGAGAACTCTGCAGCGTGATACAGTGTATTATTACTTGAGAATTGAATTGCACTTCCCCAACTAATAGTTGTACCAGAAATTGTACCTATTTTTAAATAGTTGCGGTAAACAGCTACAAGCTGATCATTAAGTGAATCATAAGCAATAGTGGGTTGTTCTCCGTGGGTACCACTTACAACTGTAGATCTTGTACCAAACGATACAGAGGTTCCGCTTCTTGTCCCAATTTTGGCGTAAACAGCGTTATTAGTACCTGAAGACCAAAGAATTACAAATTTAGTACCACTTATCTTTGCCAAGGCGAAGTTGTAAGGGTCATCAGCTTCACCTCCTCCTGAAAAGGCAGTCACTGATCCCATTGTGAAAGAAGTCGAAGTACCACTACCTCGTTGACAAATTCTACATCTTCCTTCATCGGGACTAGGGTTCTCGTCATTGTAAACAGCTGCAAAATATGCACCCTCAAGATGAAGAACAGCAGGAACTTCACACTGAGAACTATTATCTTGAATTTGTGTTTCAGAACCCATTGTTTGAGAGGTTCCTTGAAATCTAATAATTCTTCCATGACATTGACTATTTTTATATACCAACAACGCATAGCCGTTTCCATCAGAAGCTATAACTGGATAATATCGATTACTACCAGTACTTGATGCGCCAGAAGTTTGCCAAGAAGTATCTGTACCTGAAACAGTTCCACCATAAATATATATTGTTGTGCTATATCTTACGCCTGCAATTAAGAGATCTTGTGAAGCATCATAACTAATAGGACTAGTACCACCATAAAAATATGCATTACTACTAGTATCAATGTCATCAACACTTCCTAAAGAAGCAGAAGTTTGAGTAATCGCTTTTACTTGACCACTGCTGTTTATTATGACAGGTGCATTTGCTGATATTGAACCTGATGCAGTAGCCGTTATGGTTGGAGCAGTAGATAAAGCTGCACCGTTAACATTAATTGCACCCGTTACGTTTATTCCACCAGACTGTATTTCTAATTTAGTTGAACCACCTGTCTGTAGCTGAAGAGTACCAGTTCCTGAATCATTAAGAATACTATTTGAACCATCATGTACAATTTCAAGTCCATCAGTTGTTCCTGATGCACCACCAACAAATAACTTCTTACTGTCGATTAGATGTAAATGTTCAGAAGAAGTCCATGCATCTGTAGCATTAACCCAGTTAAATGTGTGGTCGGAGCTGCCTTTTAAAGTTATACCTCCTCCATCGGCAGTCGTATCACTAGGGGATGAAACCTTACCTATAACTATATTTTTGTCTTCTACGTCAAGTGTTTGAGTGTTAATCGTAGTTGTAGTGCCATTAACAGTAAGATCACCAGTAATAACTGCATTACTAGAAACCGTTAAATTAGTTACAGCCCCAGAAGAAACATTACTGTTTGTTTGTACTGCGTTACCCATATAGCCGTGGGCACTACATTGATAGTGCAGCACCTGTGGAGTTGTGTCTGAAACGACTATCTGTGTATATGCTCCAGAAGATCCTGGTGTTCCATTAGTGGTAACACCTGTTGTATAAGCAGTAGTTTTATCAGCTTCTAAATAAAAACGAAATGGATGTCCTGAGTTTGAGCCATCTGATTGATCAAATTTATATGTCCTACCTGGAGTCAAGGTTAAAAAAGGTGCTTCCTTGCCGTTTATTTTGTAACCAAGTCCACTACCCTGACCGTTATACCTATGTGCAGCAGTTTTACTTGCAACTATAACCGTGTATGTTTTTACACTTCCTGTATAAGTTCCATGTAAACTTGAAAATCCTACAATCGAACCGTCATTAGTTAATGTTACGTCTCCAGTAAATGATGGACTTGAATTATTACCTGCTTGTACCCAAGATAAATTTCCCGATCCGTCACTAGCAAGAACATATCCACTAACTGAAGTATCTGTTGCTGGCAAAGTCCATACGACGTTATTACTTACTGTAGAAGGAGCTTGAAAACCTAAATAATGTGAACCATCTGCATCTTTTAAA
>TARA_R100000697_G_scaffold3467_1_pt1 | contig 19369 bp, 34 predicted proteins | sample TARA_R100000697 | Tara Oceans TARA_R100000697 (sample SAMEA2622788) | marine metagenome | biome: marine biome (ENVO:00000447); feature: surface water layer (ENVO:00002042); material: "saline water (ENVO:00002010), including plankton (ENVO:xxxxxxxx)" | depth 5 m
TAACTTCAATTAATCAATACTACTTTAGTTGTGTCCATACCCTAAGCTTCACCCTAGAATGTACTCAACGTAGTTTCTATTGTAAACTCCGAGCGTTATCAACCTTTTAACCCATATTCTGTCTGCCATTCTACTATCTATCTCTCCATCTTGATAAAAGTTTTCTGGTGCCCATTGAGGTTGTAGAATAATTTCTATCTGCTCATCGTTTAATTTATTAACATCATATCCGAACTTATCGAATATCTTTTTTTCGTAATCTCCTAACGATTCTTTTACATTCATCTTTATTACCCTTTCTATTTATATTACAAAATCTCGGCAAAGCATGGAGTATACTTGCCAACGTAGGAACCCGCTACATGATAGTAAAAGTGGTCATACGCATCTTCTTCTGATATTCCATGCTTCTCCATTAGTATCTCAATACATTTATTCTTGTCATACAAAACTACTGTTTCATGTCCGTGCCTCTCTACGACTCCTAAGATAGCATCTCCAAATCCGTTTGCTACCATACAATCTGGGTAGTTCTCTGCAATAAAAGTTTTCTTATCTTCCGCATTCATTTATAAAATCCTCTATTTTTCTTTCCATACATATCTGATAAAACATTCTGTTAGTCTCCTTCGCTGTTTTTATTTGGTGGCAATTCGCACACAACACCCTGCACTTCTTTGCCTCTTTCTCTAACTCTTCAATCGTCACTTTGTTCCGAAAAAGATTTGCCATGTTATCCGTCTTGATATATTTACTTCTGTGGTCAAACTGCAAAGCTAATGGATTACTCTCGCCACACACTACGCACTGTCTATCTAATAAATAATCGTACTTCCACTCGTATCTTTCACGCAAACCAAGATTATATTCATCAACTTTCTTCTTCCATTTATATCGCTTATTTCGAGCTAAAATCTTTTCTTTAGCCCCAAGTACCAAATGATAATTAATCGTTGATTTAGAGCATCTTAAGAGCTTAGAAATAGCATTATAGCTATATCCCTCGCCTCGTAGTTGATGTATCTTTTCACGTAGCATTTATATTTCCTAATGTGCCGGTATCATATACCACAATATAAATAGTGGCATGACAAAATGTCCAATACAATAATATGACCTTCTAAATCCTATCATCTTGCAAAGTTAAGCCATTCGAGCTTAGTGCCCACAAAGAACCTTCTTTTCTTCCTATGCTTACCTAAGTCCCATATCCTTAAGTCGTAACCATAAGGGTTTTGTTTCAATGCTTTCTTTGCCTCACGCAACGTCTGATAATACTTTTTCATCTTTATAACTCCTCGTAGTCCATCCATATCATAGAATCTGGATTGATTATAGCCTCTGACTCTTGTCTGGCATTTGTGAAGTACAATATGTTCTCCTTATCTATCTCGCCTTTTATAATGTAGGGCGTACCTCCTAATCTACTGAATCGTAGGGCGAACATCTTTGCTACCTCCTCATTGGTTGTCCATGACGCCCCTAGCTTTGTGTCAAACTTCTCCTTCGCTAGTATGCCTCTGTAAAGCATGACCTCATCGGGTAGCTTGTCGTACATCTCTTGCGATTCTTCGTCTGTCTTTTGCTCTACCTCACTGAAGAAGTTCATCACGACATCCCAACTTTTGAATATGTTCAGGGGAAACTCTGCGTCAACGTAGGCATCTATCCCCTTCTGTGCTAATTCTCTGTCCATCTGTTGTCCTTTCTTTTCTTCTTTAACTCGGGAATACTTCAAAAGTTCCCCAGTTTTTTTACAACTCCGAATTAACATTGCAATAATCCTCGCCACTTTCCTTGAAGTGCCGTTGAACTTCCTTCCCAAAGCAGTAGTCTGCGTAGTCCTCAACGTCTTGACTTACCAACTCTAATTTGTAGCCCTCGATATGTTTAGACATATATTTGTGTAACCTCTCATTGTTATAGTAAGGTTCTTCCTTAAAGAACTTTTCTAAAATCGGTAGCCTATCTCCCAAGTCATTCTCTATACACTCCATTCTGTTCTTGAACGTGTCATCGTTGGATATTGTGTAATCTATATGTGTTTCATAACCTCCGAACTTTTCTGGAGTATCTGAGGATTGTACGCCAAACCACCATTTACCCTCTACATCTCCATTGTAGTATCTACCCATTAGTTCACCTCCTCATATTCACCATATTTCTTTTTAGCGAGATAATCTTTTAGTTCTCTTATATGTGGCTGTAATGCCCCTGCTTTTGTATTAGGGTTGTTATGAATTATCGTTATTGTTTCGTTGCTATTAGTAGTCTCGTCGTGCTTAAGGCTAGTGTTTTTTATAAAAGCTTTTAACATTTTTTCGTAAAGAGTTCCTATATTTACAATGAAAGTAATTTTAAATCCTAAATCTAATACTTTATGAATTTGATTGTTACTAAATACTTTAGTTCCAATTAGCTCTTTAAGCTTGTACGAATCAGGACAAAAAGGACTTATAATATCCCCTTCGTAATCTTGATGGATGTGAAAATACATTTCTTTGCCTTTCATTAGTTCACCTCACTTTCTGAACAAGCATCGCAGTAGTGAATCTCATCGTTTTGCTCGTCCTCTGTCCAACCCCAATCGTTGATTAAGGTCTTGGTTGTTTCTTTCCAACAATAGAAGCCATCATCATCTCCGTAGTTTCTATATCTTATCTCCATGTCAATCTTAATTGACTCGTTGCATCCCGTGCCGTCGCATCCGTACTCTTGTTGTGGTGTATACATCGCCATGTTTGTTTCCTCTCTTTATTTATTATACGCTTGTGTTTGATTTTAGTTCCAAGAATATTCATATTTATCTAATATTCTCTCTGGAAATATTTCTCCCTCGTTGTCAATTGCATCCTCCCACCAACTCATTCCTTCATGCTTTAATCTGTACATAGTAAACTTCTGAATATCCTTTCCGTGTACATAGAAGAGTACATCCTTGCGTCCACCTTCTCCTCCATTACCTGCCAATGTTTCAAACTCTGTTGCATATTTCACACTAAAGCCTTCATCGTGAAAGAACTTTTCAAAGTCCTCTATGTTCTCTTCTCCAACTATGGTTCCTCTCCAGATTACTAACTGCTTGTAGTCTTTGTTTGTTGTGTCGTTCATCTTATCCCTTTCTTTTATTTTATAGTGTTCAATTCTTTTTCCCAAAAAGTGTCGTTCTCTAGCTTATTGATAGGTTCTCCAAAATCTGGGTGATTAAGATGTTTAGCCATCCAACGCAAGTCAAAATGTTTATTGCTATACATCCAATCTTGTATCAATGTTTCAATAAATTTCTGTTGTTCTTCCTCATCCATCTCAAAAGCAACGAACCTTGATAGTACGTTTGCAAACCAATCTTTACTTATTTTTGTGTTCATCTTTCTTTCCTTTGTTTTTGTTTTATACGCATCAATTGTTATTTAGTTCCCTTGTCTCCATATTCTTTTATAAATGCCATCAGTTCGTAATAGGCTTGTTTCTTTGTATCTTTATAATCTTTTGGAGTTTCATCTACATCTCTTAATAAATTGTGTTCATCGGTTATAATCATTAAATCTATTAAGGCTCTTCTAGTTCTTTCTTTCATAGTTTAGTTTTCTTTCTGTAGTTTATTTTTATTTCACAATCTGTATTACATTGTGCATTCTTCTAATTCTTTTTCCTCAAAGATTGATTCTTTCTCTCCGAGGAATAGCATATCATCCAACCACTGCACCCAATCCTCGGTGGTGTCTAGCTCTCGAACTGCACCATCAAACCAATCTTTGTATCTGTATTCTACCCGTCCGTCACGATAGAAATTTATTTCATCACTCGGACCACCCCACGAAAGCTGATACCTAAAGTATCCTTCTTCTTGATTGTCAAATGTATTCGCCTCTACATAATCAAAGCACAATCCGTAGCTCTCCCACAATCCCAAATCTTCTACTGCATCTTCCCAGATATCGTCAACCTCCATATACTTTCTAATATCGTTGGCTCTGTCTTTTAATCTACTATCTATTAATTGTTCGCAAGTTTTTTGTTGTTCATCCATTTTTGTTTCCTCTCGTTTTTATTTTATACGTTTTATTATTTTAAAAGTTCCAAAGTTTTTAGGGGGCTAAGGAAAGGAAACCCTAACCCCCCTTTTACCCTTATAAAGTTTGTGTTTCTACTTCTATTGTATAACCTAACTCTTTTATTTTTCTAATATCATAATTATCCATAGTTTTTTTGTTCATCAAGTTTGTAAAAACTTGTGCTTTATTACAGACAGGATAAATTAAATCTTTACCATAAACATTTTTTATTTTTACAATTAATTTCATTTTAAAAATTCCTTTGCGTTTGTTGTATTGTATACAAGATAAGTAAAAAAAAGTTCCAAAATAATTAAAATAATTTGTTTGTCGGGGGTAAGTTCGGGTATCTTGTTTTCGCTAATATTAATATATTATAATATTAATACTAATATATATAATATAAATAAAAGATATAATATTAATATATTACCTATTGCCCCTTATATTGTACAATCTGGCTAGTTACGTGAATTATATTAATAAAATAGTAGCTACGTGAATATTCTATAATAAAAATAGATTTCACAATGCATTTAGTCTTTACGTGAATCTTATATTTTAAAATATCTACTTGAATTACCTACGTGAATAGATTATATAAAAAAAATATTAAAAAAAAAAGAAAATACCTTTCGGGGGGCTTGCGCCCCCCTTAGTTTAATTATATTATGAAACGTAGGCTTTTTCTCCAAAGTCAAGCATACCATCCACAAAGTGAGCATTATTGTCAAATACAGCCTTGGTTATCTTATCCTTGTGCCATAAGGTATTAGTACCCGCTTGCATAAAGTCCCATAAGCGCCCATCCTTGTATTCAGGTTTATTGTGAAACTTGTCTAAGATTTCACCGTATCGTAAGGCTGGTAGCTTATTGATATGGTTTTTCCTGATATCTGTCAGGGCTTCCATAGTCAAAGGGGCTTGTAGTTTACCGCAAGCATTTGCAAAACTGTCCAGTCTTCTGACAATACCCTCACCCCTGAGAGTGGCGGTAGCTGTCATAATCTCCTGTTGCCAGTCAACATTGGACATGGTATGGGCAAAAGATTTACCAATACCGTGCCTAGCTGACAGCATACCATTCTTACAGACTTGAATCATGAAGTCAATACGCCAGCCAGCTGGTGAGCTTTGGTCATAGCTGTTAATCTCGGTAAATGTCAAATAAGCAACATCACCATTATTAAGCTCTCTTTGAATAGATTGAGTTCTGAAGACATTCTTATATCGTTTGCCGTCAAAGAATACCCTGTCATGTTCCCAGTCTAAGCCAGATTCATCTCTGATAATATTACATTTATCATTGATAGATTTATTCTTGATTAACAGATATTTAGGGCTAACAATACCAGCCTCTAAATATTGCCCAGTATCTCTTTTAACTCTCACGTTACGGGCACCACTTTGAAAGCCGTCCGCATTCTCTAAAGGTAGGACATCAATCTCACAAAATGGGTCAAATGTACCGCCATTAACATTTTGTGGAATGTCAACAGAATCCACAACAACAGCCTCATTCGTAATGTTTGCTGGTTGTGCGATTGGTTGAATTGGTATAATACCGTTAGATTGTGAAATACCGTTAGATTGTGCACCGTTCATCATTTGTGCGTATTCATCATATTGGTTCATTTTGAACCTCCTATTATTTATTATTAAGGGTTGAGAATAGTCACGGGTTACCCTAAGGATTTAGACCCGCTAACGCCCCCCGCACGCTGTCAGGCAATGGTGCGGTAGATTCACCGGGGGCGAGAAAAACATTTTCAAAGAACTGTACTGTATATGATTAACGGGCTAAAAGGTTCCATCTTTTTTTATTTTTTTTTCTAGCTACATTTATGTTGTGAAATATTTAACCTACTATGAAATGAAGTCAGATTTCTCAACCTACTTTTTTTTCAACGAAAAGGCAACGAGGGGTGGCGTGTGCATAAAAAAAGAAAGACACACATAATAAAATATTTTTTTTAGATTTTTTTTGAGATTTAGGTTGGATTGCCTGCGGCGGTAAAATGCGGTAATATATTAAAATATTATAATATTAACTATTTATCTAATATTAATAATATTATTTAATATTAATAATATAATATTAATATATTAATATATTATTGTTCCTCTCAACCAACAGTTGAAATTTATAGTAAAAACACTATACCTGTCAACACTTATTTTAATTACTTGTTGAATACTATATTCTATGATTATATTACTGCCATGGAATTAGAACCTCGTATAGAAGTACTTGATTTAGGACCTGCAATAGATTATTTAAAAAGCCTATCAAAGAAGTTCATTGATACTGGTGACCACCAATACATGATGGAAATACTAATGGTCATAGATGAGATGGATACCCCGGTATTAATAGACTTTGTTACTGGTCCTAACCCTGAGATTGAAGCTAAGGCATAATGTATCTTAAGACAATCAAAGGCGTGGATTATCATTTATTTGATAATGAGGAAGAGTTTCGCAAAAAATACCCCAAAGAAAAAATTAACACTGACTGGCGCACCGCAGAAGAAGGTGAATGGACCATTACTGATGATGGGCAAATACTTAGCATAATTAAAAAGAGCACTATCAATAGCACTGCTTATAAAGGCAAACAGACAGTTGTTAAAACATTACTAGGTCTCAAATATACAAACGGTAAGCAAAAGCTAGAAGGAGACCCTGCTAAAGATATTAACCGCTTTGGTAGTGGTAGACATAAATATATAACTGAAAAAGAAAGATATTTTGCCAAGCTAGTTGCACAAGGCATAGATAAAAAAGACGCATATATACATTCGTTTGATACTAACAACGAGGAATATGCACTTGAAAGGGCGAGGATACTATTAAGACAAAAGAGGATTAGAACATTGGTCAACAAAGAAATCGAAGAAATATTAGATGACCTTGGTATCAGTAAAACATATCTACTAGAACAAGCAAAAGATATAGTAGATAAAAAAGATGCTAGAGATTCTGATAAACTAAGAGCGCTAGAAACGCTAATGAAGATAGCAGGGTTATTATCTACAGAAAAGAAAACAGAGTCACTAGCACTGATACAAGAATTTAAAGGATTCTCTCAAGATAAGTTAAAAGCATTTGAAACAGGAATGTTAACAGAAAATGCTTCTAAATAAATACTGGAAGTATCCAACTACAATAAACTGGGGAAAGTTAACTTATAAGATAAAAATAACTAGAAAGGATACATAATGGCTACTAATTTAAAAAATGTAAATCTAAAAGGATTAACTGCTGTACAGAAAAAACAAATGCAAAAACATAAAGTACATCATACTAAAAAACATTTAAATCTCATGGCTAATGAAATGAGAAAAGGTAAAACCTTTACACAGTCTCATAATAAAGCAAAGAGAATGGTTGGTAAATAAAACAACTATGCCAAAGAGAAAATTTAAAAAGGTACCTAAGACTAAAAGAGGCGTACCCAAGAAATACGTTAAAGGAGCAAGTAATCCAATGGTAAGAGAGTCTGAAATTATTGAGACTAAAAAACTGTATGCAGCAGGTCAACTTACTGCAGAAGATTACGACCGTATATCAAAAGAAAGGAGTGAAGATGGGCGTAAAAAGAAAAAGCGCAAAACCAAAAGCAAAAATGCCTAGTGGAAAAGCAGCGGTTATAAATAAATACGCAAAAAGCTCTGGTATGTCAAAAGCTAAGTTAAGCAAGGTCTACTCACGTGGTTTGGGGGCGTACTATTCGCAGGGTAGTAGGCCTAAGGTTTCTGCGCATCAATGGGCTGCTGGTAGAGTAAGAAGCTTTGCAACTGGCAAGGGTGGTGCAAGAAAAGCAGACGCTGACATTTTAAAAGCTAAAGCTGGTGGAAGAGTAAGAACATATAAAAAGAAAAAGACTACGACTAGACGCAAAAAACGATGAGCAGAAAAAGAGACCCTAAAAAGGGCACTGGTAAAAAACCAAAGGGTACAGGTCGTAGGTTATATACCGATGAGAACCCCAAGGATACCGTTAGAATTAAATTTGCTACACCGGCTGATGCTAGAGCTACTGTAGCAAAAGTAAAGCGTATTAAAAAGCCGTTTGCTAGAAAAATACAAATATTAACGGTTCTAGAGCAAAGAGCTAAAGTAGCTGGCAAAACAACTCAGGCTAATATAGCTAAGGCAGGTAAGGCAGCAATAAGGAAATCACATGGCAAGAAAAAAAGACCCTAGGCTTGCAAAAGCAGGGGTAACTGGATTTAATAAACCTAAAAGAACACCTAATCATCCTACTAAATCACACATAGTGGTTGCTAAAGAAGGTGAAAAGATTAAGACCATACGCTTTGGACAACAAGGCGCTAAGACTGCTGGTAAACCAAAAAAGGGTGAATCACGTGCCACTACTATGAAAAGAAAGTCATTTAAAGCACGTCATAAAAAAAATATAGCAAAAGGTAAAATGTCTGCAGCATTCTGGGCAGATAAAGTCAAGTGGTAATGTCTAAACCTCGTAACAGAAGAGTAAATAAAAAGATATCCAAGTTAGTTGATGAAGGGTATCCTATGTACCAAGCCGTAGCAATCGCATTAAATATGGAAGAAAAGAAAAGGTTAGGACCCAAGGGTGGGTATAGAAGAGTTAAAGCAAAAAAATAGTTTTAATATTAACCCATCTCCAGACGAAATGGCAAGGAAAGACGAAGTTCTTTCTAAAGCTTATAATGATTTAGTTTATTTTGGTAGAGCATTCTTACCAAATGATTTCTTAAATAAAAGCAATTCACCCACATACCATTATACGATATCCAAGAAAATGATATCAACTCAGCCGGGAGAACGTATATGTATCATCCTCCCCAGAGGCTTTGGCAAGTCAATACTGTCTAAAGCTGCTATCTTACACAAGCTATGTTTTTCCGGCAAAGATTCTCAAAACTTTATTGCTTGGGTATCTGAAGAACAGGGTCAGGCAATAGACCACTTAAAATATATTAGACATCATTTAGAGATGAACAAAACAATAAAATATTACTTTGGAAATATGGATGGTGGTTCTGCTGGTAAAAGATGGACAGAAAAAGACTTGGTTACTCCAAAGGGAGATAGGATTATAGCCAAGGGAACAAGTCAAAGACTTCGTGGTAGAGCTGAGGTTGATGTAAGGTATACTGGCATAATTCTTGATGACTTTGAATCAGAACTAAATACAAGGACACCAGAAAGACGTGCAGATATTAAAAGATGGGTGGTATCAACGATTTACCCAGCTCTTGAAGAATCCCCGGGTAATGAAGGCTGGATATGGCTTTCTGGCACGATTGTGCACTATGATAGTTTCTTGCAGATGACCTATGATGGATTTAAAAAAGCAAAAGAAGATAATCGTAGCTATCCTTGGCAAGTATTTTTTCATAGAGCAATAGAGGACGGTAAGCCTTTATGGTCTGAGCAGTTCCCACTATCAAAGCTAGAATCAAAGAAAAGAGAGTTTATAGAAGCGGGATTGGTCAATAAGTTTGCTCAGGAGTATATGAATGATGCTAGAGATATATCCAATGCGTCATTTAAAATAGACAGAATACAATACTTTGCTGGTGAAAGAAAGTATATCAATGGATTTAATTACATAGCAGAGCACGATGAGATGATACCTGTTAATCTTTACATAGGTGTAGACCTTGCAGCGACAGCTAGTGAGACCTCTGACTATCAGGTAATACTGGTCATGGGCATAGACTCACGCTCAAATCGTTATGTATTAGAGTATTTTAGAGAGCGTATCCCTACATTTGATGTGCCACAAAAAATTATAGATATAGCAAAAAAATATAATCCAGTTAAAAGGGTAACGATAGAAACAGTGGCAGCACAAGAAATGGTAAGAGACATGGTAACTCGTATGAGTGCGCAGGAAAAACGTTTGATGCCCGGTATCTTCAAAGGTGTTAAGCCACCCGGTAGGATTAAAAAGGCAGATAGGCTAGAAACAACACTAGGACCTATTGTTAATTCAAAGAAGTTATATATACGAAGGGAAATGACAGAGATAGTAGATGAGTTCTTTGAACACCCCAAACCTAGGAACGATGATATTATGGATGCTCTTTATTATGCAGATTACTTTGCAAGGGCACCTAAGTCAGCTGCTACATCTAAAAAGGGATTCAAGGGAAAGAAAAGAAAAGAAGGACTGATTCCTAAGTTAAAAAAGTACAATTGGATGACAGGGGCAAGAACATAAAATAAGCTATTGTTAGTTACAATATTTGTTTTTATATTCTCCCGATAGAAGATTTCTGTTATAATAATCAAGCTATAGGACCACATACCAAATGGCAAGTACAAGCAGAATGATGTTTCCTGATTCAGGTCTAGTCGTAGGACCATCCCATAGTGACGGAGGAGTACAAGCTTCTGTTGCTAATGGTCCCGATGTAGAACTAGAAGGTGGAGAGTTCATTATCAATAAAGAGGCAACCGAGGACTTCTTGCCTCTAATCAAACAAATAAATAATATTGGGCGTATGGAGCAGATGAATAATGCTAATAACGCTCAAAACGCTCATAGTGCCATAGATGCACTTATTGCCAGTGCCAGCACCCAGATGATGCCCGGTGGAGGCATGGTTGAGCCAAAAACTCCTATGTATCAACAAGGAGATATGATTCAATATCAAGATGGCGGTCCTCTTCATAGCCGCAGAATGTTTAACCAAGGCACTGGTTTTGACAAGAAAAAGTCTGACTTAAATAAGGATGGCAAGATATCTGAGTATGAAAAGAAAAGAGGAATGGCTATTGCCAAGTCAATGAAGAATCAAATGCAAGTTGGTGGTATGGTTGGAATGCAACAACCTATGATGCAGATGCCTATGAATCCAGCTATGAATCTTAGCCCCATGCAAAGAATGGGTAATAATATGCCACCAATGATGTATGAAGGTGGGGGTAAGATGCCTATGTCCTATCAAGTTGGAGGTAAGATGCCTATGTCCTATCAAGACGGTGGACAGCTTCTTCCTTCTTTAAATACAATTAGGGGAATGAGGAAAGACGCCATGTCGGTCTTAGACAATGTTGGTATAGAAAATTTAAGACAAGCGGCTATGGACACTTTAATGAAAATGGACATGAGACCTCAAGAAGAAAAAAGTTTATTTGGCTCAGGACAGCCAGTAGGCATGAGAGGACCTCGGTTTTTTGGTCCGCCAGCGCCTAGAAAACAAAAAGAAATGCGACAAAAAAACTCCGATTTAGATGAACTATTAAAAGGTTTGGTTATAGAAGTCAATCCTTTTACAGGTGATACTATTACAGAACAATCTATAAAAGAAGAGCTTGAAAGGATTAAAAAAAGAGTAGAACAATCTAAGGAACCAAGGATGCAAGATGGGGGTATGATTTCTGGTAATAATTTAATGGGAGCTATGGTTAACGACAAAAGAGTAGCTCCCTTAAAACCAGATGTCTATTCTTCTATGATGGAAAATGGAATGACAGGCGCAGAAGCTATGGTAGTTCCAAAGCTATCAGAAGCTATTTTGCCGGTATACGGAATAGAAACTCCATTATCAAAAAAGCAAAGTTCTATGCTAAAGAAAAATGCAGTTAGCCCAAGTGCTTTGAATCCCAATTTAAAAGGATTAGTAAATAGATTGTTAGTACAAAGATTAGCAAACGAGCCTACTTAATGGTATTGGAAAAAGATAAAAGAGCGGATTATAACCAAGAGCTATACCGTAGGTACAGGGATTCTAGAAAAAGTTGGGATACAGAAGCTCGTTTTGACATAGATTTTTTTCATGGTAACCACTACACAAACGAAGAGGTAGATGAGTTACAATCAAGAAACCAAGCTGACGTTCCAATGGATAGGATTGGACCAGCTATTGAAAAATTTAAAGCTGTTTTAACTTCACGTTCTCCAGCATTTACTATGACACCTAGAGAAGATTCTGATGTAAAGATTGCTTCTTTATGGAGAGTTATCATGGGATATATCTGGGGTAACTCAAATGGTGACTATCAGTTAAAGCATGCAATACATGACTACGCTACAACAGGATTAGGTTACTTGTATGCGTATGTAGATGCAGAGTCAGATTTTGGTAGAGGTGATGTCAAGTTCACTTATGTCAATCCCTTTCGAGTATATGCCTCTCCTAACACCCGAAACCGCTGGTTCGATGATGCTGAAAGCATTATCCTTTCCACGATACTCACTGGTGAGCAGGTCGTCAACCTCTACCCTGAATTAGGAGAACAAGAAGACCCAGAGACTGGAGAAATGCAAACTGGCATTATACAGGATTTAGAAACTTACATTGAAGAAGATTATCCTGACGCTATGAATGCTAATAATAAAAAGATATTTACTCCTTCTGAAGTTAAAGATTTAGACTATTATGAAAGACAAAAGTATCAGATACTAGAAAGATTTTACAAAGTTAAAGTTAGCTTTTACCGTGTTATAGATATGCAAAACGGTGAAGAAGTAATTCTGAGTGAACCTGAGTATGCAGAGTTTATTGAAAATAATAGAGAACAGATAGAAGCGGGTCAGTATGAAGTTATACCAGTTAGACAAACTAGAGTAAAGGTTTGTGCCAGTATTGGTCAAATAGTTCTTTATGAAACTATATTAAATACCGACCACTACCCTATCATACCTTTTCCAAATGTATTTACAGAAAGCCCTTATCCAAAGTCAGATGTATCAAGGGCAAGACCTATGCAAAGGCTTTTAAATAAATTATGGTCATTAGCACTATCACACGCACAAGCGTCAGGAGGATTAAAGCTATTAGTCCCATTAGGAAGTGTAGAAGACCTTGGTCAGTTAGAAAGAGATTGGGCAAATCCAAACGCAGTCATAGAAGTAGACAGCACGCAAGGTGAGCCACACTTCCCAGCGCCTCAGCCATTATCCTCTGAGTTTTATAGATTGATACAGCAGTGTGAGTTCTATATTGACTTTACATTTGGATTACCTGAGATGATGCACGGGTTTGCAGAAAAAGCACCAGAGACAGTAAGAGCTACAGAAAGAATGATATCTCTAGGTTCAGAAAGACCAAAGTCAAAACTAAGAGATATAGAGTTTAGTATCAATAGACTAGGACAGGTATTATATAATCTATCTAAAGGTCACTATACATATAAAAAGATTTTTAGGCTTAATGAAGCCAACAACGATATTACAGAAGCAACTATCAATATGTACGATAAAAAGGTAGGAGCAATACTGGATATCAAAAAAGAAAAACATAATTTACAACAGCATGACGTCAGGATTGAGCCCGGGTCCACTCTACCAACCAACAAGTATGCAGAGCTTGGTGTATACATGGAAGCGTTTAGAATGGGTATCGTAGACAGAACAGAGGTTCTTAAAAAGAATCCTGAGATATTTGACAAGGAAGGTGTAATGAGAAGAACAGAAGAAAGACAGTTATTACAAAGACAGATTGCTGCAATGACCGAGCAAATTAAGAATTTGGAGGGCGACCTCCAGACTGCCCAAAGGGAGTCCATAAGTGATAGAAAGAAAGTCGAAGTCGAGAAATTCAAGACTAGATTGAAAGATATCTCTGCGGACGCCAAAGCTGATAGACGAGTTCAACTAAACAACCTACAATCAAAGGTGAAGCTCGAAGCGGAGAAATTAGCGAACGTTAGAAAAGACGCTAGTTCTGCTCCTGAAGCTTAGAGACATCTGAAAGGAATATAATGGATAATCAACAAGTAGAGGCTACATCAACTGCTGACGGTTTGGTAGATGGTGGCGCTGATATAGTACAAGAAGTACGAGAACAAACAGACGCTCAGTATGAGCAACAAGCTGACCAACCTGCACAAGAGGCTGTAGATTACAGCGCTCCAGAGGTTAGTGTAGAAAGTGAAACAACTCCAGTAAACGAATGGGAGGTAGAAGCACGTAAGTTTCAATCTATGTATGATAAATCAATCGCAGAGAATGAAAAGCTACGTAAGTTTGAGCCTCTTGGACAATTACTAGAGCAAAGACCTGATTTGGTAAATATGCTTCAAGAAAATATCAACGCTCCACAACAGCCACAACAACAGCAACAACAAGGTCAACCGGCTCTGAAACCGGAAGACTTTAACCCTTGGGATGCGTATTACAGTCCAGAATCACCATCTTTTAAGTTCAGGCTAAATCAAGAGATGCAGCTTGCCAAAGATGTTGTAGATAATGCGATGGCGCAACAAAAGAGACAGATGCAAGAAGAAATAACCTATAACAATACAGTCAATGAGCTTAGAAACACTTATAAGTTTTCGGACGGAGACGTTCAAGAGTTTATGGGGTTTGTTACTCAGCCCAAAGAATCTGTAGGGTTATCTAATCTTGTGAAGCTATTCAGAGATGTAAAAAACAAAGGTAACGCTCCAGAGACAGCCCAAGCAGTACAAAATGCCCAACAACAGCCCAGAACAGCTGGCGTACTTCAAGGTGGTGCACCAAGTTCACCAAAGAGTGCAGAAAATCAAGTATGGGATAATATTGTAAATGCTGGGAGTCGTACAAGCGTCCTTTAATTAATCACATAATGGAAGGAATGACAAATGTCAACATTCAATAATCCTCATCCTCTAAAGGTTGGAGACCCCGGTGCAGTTATAGACAGCACGATTCCTTCGAGACGACTGTTTAACTTTAGTGATAGAGTAGCAGACCTCGCTCCAGAAGAATCGCCGTTTTTTGTATACTTATCCAAGGTAGCCAAAGTCCCTACAGATGACCCACAGTTTAGATGGCTAAAAGACAGAAACAAAATCGATATGACAGATAGAAGTTTTCGTTTAGCAGCCGCTCACACTGTACCAGCTGCAGGCAATACATTAACTTATACTGTTGAAACTGCAGGAACTTCACAAGGCTCAGTAGACTTTCTAATTAAAGGAATGGTCTTTGCTGTTGGTGAAACTAACGCCTCAACTAATGAGCCAGAAACCGCAATCGTTAGAATCGAAAGTGCTCCAGTAGATACCGGAGACACAAGCACATTTACTGGTCGCACAATATCAGCAGCCACTGGTTCAACCACCGCTGCTGCTGACCAGACTTTATGTACTATTATTGGTAGTGCATTTGAAGAAGGAACTGGTTCTCCAGATTCTTTTTCAAAGCATTTAGATAATGGTGTTGGATTCTGTCAAATCTTTAAAACTGCTTGTGAGTTAACCAACACAGCAAGAGCTACTGTATATCGTGGATATGCTAGTGAGTTTGATAGAATTTGGAACTTAAAGTTGCGTGAGCATAAAGTCGATATTGAAAGAGCTATGCTCTTCGGTCAAGGTGGTATCGTAAACGGTATCTCTTACTCTGACGGTATTGTTGGAAGTATTATCAAGAACTCACAGTCACAGATTAAAGATAATGCTCAGTTAGATTACACAGAAGATAAATCATACTTCTCAACTCGTACAGACGCACAGTTTACTTACGATGCGTTACTTGCTGACTTAGAAGTTGTTTTTGACCCTGCACGTGGTGGAGCTGGCGCAAAACTTGCGTTATGTTCACTACCTGTAATCACATTCTTTAATAAGATGGCAAGCTCTAATACTTTCCTATCTTCAGTACACTCTGCTGCTAATCCTTTAATGTCGCAAGAGAAAGGTTCTTTTGGGCATAAGGTGGTCAAGGTAGAAACTATTCATGGTGACCTAACCCTAGTAAAAGAGCCTCTATTTAGAGGTTTTGCTGCTGGATTTATGGCTATGGTTGACTTGGACCAAGTTGCTTACAGACCTTTGATTGGTAACGGTGTAAACAGAGACACACACATTATGACTAATGTGCAGTCTGCTGATGAAGACCTACGTAAAGATATGGTATTGACTGAAGCTGGTTTAGAAGTTTCTTTACCAGAAGCACACGCATTGTTCAACTTTGAATCTGCTTACACAGCACCATAATCTAGGAGGTAATGAATAATGAGAGCCGCAACAAGAGAAAAGAATAGTGGTAAAGGTGGATTTCTAAAGAAAATAGAACCAATCACCGTAGCTCGCACACTAACAGCAGCTGATAGTGGTAAGGTCTTCATGCTAAGTTCAGCAGATGGAGCTTACGCTATCACATTGCCTACTGCCTCATCCGGAGTTGATGGTATTCACTACAAGTTTATTGTAGAGGAAGAAACCCCAACAGGAGCTATAACTATAGCTGCAGGTAGTGCAATCATTAGTTTAGTGATGAAAGACCCCGGTGGTAACGCTTCTAACTCAACAGCAGGTACACAAGTATCTAACATCGTAATTGGTACTTCAGCACAAAAAGGTGACTACATTAACATAATGTACGCTGGTGGTGAATACTTAGCAGAAGCGATGTCAGGTATTGATGACGCATTAACCACTTCATAACCCTAAACAATACGGGTAACAGACTTGGATTCTGTGGGGGTTACTGAGAAAGAGTAGCCCCCGAATATCCTAAAAATTTAAAACAGGAGTAATTATGGCTGCTTATGGTAATATAAAAGTAAAAGTTATGATACATCCCGGAAACCCCGGAGAAGAAGATGGCGCAGTAGGAACTATGGCAAGAGACATCAAGGATTACATAGCTACTTTAGATTCTACCAATAATGAAGTTTTATCTATCACACATACACAGTTAAATGGTGATAGAATTATGACATTAATTGTTGGAGGAACTTAATGCGTTGTCAGCATTGTAAAGCTGAGAATAAAGATGGATGGTTTTATTGTAGAGAGTGTGGCAAAAGAGCGCACGCTCCTAGGTATAGTACAGCCACAATTGTAAGGGATGGTCGTTTTGCAACTGCTATACGCAAGGACCTTATTAACTTTAAAACAATGTCTATGGCAGAAGACATAGAGTCAAAGGGAGGAGAAATAAGTGGCAACATTTAGTGCACAAGTCGTTGATTTGATTGGCACTTTTAGCGATGAAACCGCATTAGATACCTTTATAACAGAAGGTGCTAATCAAGTTATTGACGCTATGCCTCGACCTGTGCTGGAAAGAATAGCAGAAGAGACGACTGTTGTGGACGGAACTACTACCTCAGAAGGTCATAAGATTTTGTATGTCCTTAAAAACGATGGAACAATAGACCAACCTTGTAGACAGATACCTGCTTATAAAAGAGGAAGGGTTCAAGATTCATCTGACATGGAGTTTGCTACCGATACAGACCCAGTATATTACATACAAGATGGAAAAATAAATATATTCCCAAATGGAAATGGTTTAATGGTTTCAGTTCCTACTTATAGCCAGCTTTCTCCTTTAGATGCAAGCAATTTACATACCATAACAAACTTTCCTGATGAGTATGAATACTTAGTTACCACTTATGCGGCTATAAAAGCATTGCAACAAAACATGAGTGGATTAGTAGAATCTGATTTGAGCATATCAGCGTCTGCGCCTAGCGCTCCCAGTATAGGAACTGTAAGCTATTCAGCAGCAACAAATGCAGATGCTTCTAGTTCAGCTGTAGGTGCAATAACAGTAGCTACGGTTTCTAAGGCAGATATTAGTGGCGACGTACCTACATATACTAAGCCATCCTCAACAGTAGATTTTGCACAGCTAGCTGGTTCTGATACTTCAGCGGGAACAGAATCTAGTTTAGGGTTTGATGATTTTATTGCTAGTGAAGACCCTGAAATGGCAGCAATTAGCTTGCAAAAACAACAGGAATTGTTAAGAGCACATCAAATAGATATACAAAACGAATTAAATGAGTTTAATAAAGAGAATACTAGGTATCAAGCAAATGTGCAAGCAGAGTTAGCAAAACACAACAGTGACTTGCAAAAAGCATTAAGACAAGCCCAGATAGACGCAGCTGACGCACAACAAGAAGCAGCTCAAGCAACAGATGTTAGCAAGTTTAATAAATCACAAGACCAAGTATTAGCATTGCAAAATGCAGCTCAAACACTGCAAGCTACAATACAAAATAATGATGATATAATACAAAAGTTCTTAGCTGAGATGAATAGATATACTGCGCTAGTAAATACAGAAGTACAAACTTACGTACAAAACTTTCAAAACAATGCTCAGAAGTTTCAAAATGCACAAGTACAACAGGCAAAACTACAAGCTGACTACGATAAAGGTATACAGCTATTAAGGAGCGCATGATGTCATTAACACTGGTAAACTTAAACACATCTCCATCTGCTACATTGGTAACGCTAAATACTAGCCCCAGCTCTACTCTTGTAAACTTAAACACATCTCCGAGTGCTACGTTAGTAAATCTTAACACTAGCCCTAGCTCTACTTTAGTTGCTCTAAATACTAGCCCTAGCGCAACACTATCTGGCTCTTGGGCAGGTGTAGTTAGTAACTGGGAATCTGAAACAAAAACTTGGAAACAGGTAGGTATGCTTGGAAAGGATTCTGACTAATGGCTGTTATAAGTTTAACTGTAAAAAAGATTATATCTAGAGTAAGGCAGGCTTTTCCAGATGCTCCTGAAACTTATATTTTAAGTTTAATAAACGAAGCATTGGTAGAAATGGGTAAGTACAATACTAAAGTTGAATATGCAAAACTTAGCACTGTAGCTAATCAGCAATGGTATACTCTTAGCGACAGTAACGCTGGTGTAGAGATAAACAAAGTATATCGTGTTGACTTTATGGATTCAGATGGAACATACGTAAAGATACCAAGGCTTTTAGAGAACGAAATACCAACAATGGATATAGACTAATGGCAAGTACATACAATTACCCAGAAGATTATATTACATGGTTTATAAAAGGCAATCACCTAGCTGTAGTTACACTTAAAGGTGATTCAGAAGGAACATATCATAGTAAGTATGGGCAATACAAACCTATCGATGAAGCAGTTACTAATGGATTGCTACTGCATTACTACGCAGAGCCAAATGCTGTTACAGCTATCACTGACACCCCAGATGTTGACAATGTGTTTCATACAGCTATTGTAGACTATGTTAAAGCAAGATTATATCAAGACAGAGCAGGTAGAACAAACGATGGTGGCGTTGCAAGTGTGAGTTTAAACCTTGCACAGCTACACGAGAATAAATTTAGCGAATCAGTAAAAAGAAATGGAATGCAGAAGCGAGACAAGACTGGTGGACCACGCAGAGTCTTGATGGCTGACTTTACATAACAAGGAAAATATTATGGCAGATATCAGAAAATTTCAAACACATGAGGTACTTAACAAGGTTTTAAATACTGGTGAGGATGCTCTAAAGGTTGACATTGATAACGTAACCCTGACTACAGAAGGTGGGGACGTTGCAATAGATGTAGCCCTAGACAAAGCAAATGATACT
>TARA_R100000697_G_scaffold31708_1_pt1 | contig 19235 bp, 8 predicted proteins | sample TARA_R100000697 | Tara Oceans TARA_R100000697 (sample SAMEA2622788) | marine metagenome | biome: marine biome (ENVO:00000447); feature: surface water layer (ENVO:00002042); material: "saline water (ENVO:00002010), including plankton (ENVO:xxxxxxxx)" | depth 5 m
GTAACCATTTGTCTCCTATATATCTAATTTTATTTTAAATCTTGTATTTATTTTATCACTTTTTCTAATTGGTTTTGGTAAAGTGGCTTGTATAACTGGTGTGTCATAATCACCTTGTTGATATAAATTTATTGTTGTGATATATGGTTGAAAATCACTACTTGTAAATGTGGCTGCTAAAGTGGATGTGGACAATTTTAAAGATTCTGAAGATGTTGATAAAACATTTCTAATTGAATAATTTGTAGTCAAATTATATGACTCAGGTGTTAAAGTAACATTATACTCATTAGTTGTAATTGTATTAAATGAATCAAATTGAAGTTTATAGTTTGTTCCTAAATCTGAATAATTTACACTACTACTCCAAGAACCTGTTTCTGTAATTACTGCTAAACCTTTGTCATAAAATATATTACCAACATAATTTTCTGATGATGATGCATTGGTAGAACTTTGAGAATGGTGAGCATTAGTTGAATATAAGTTACCAAACCCATCATCTATAATAATTGGATTATTACCACCACCATCAGTAACATCTACTTCTGTAAGTTTAAAACTTTTTTCTTTTATTTTTTCACCATAGTATTCCGATGGTATAACAACAAGTGAACTACTTGGATATCCATGATATTTTGTTAAGTGTAATTCTCCCTTTGTTGGTTGAGTTGATAAATTATTATAATTAAATTTATTCTCTCCAGCATACAGTGGAGAACCACTTGTGTAAAATAAAACATTAAGTGAGTTCCAATGTGAGGTGTTTATTGAGCCAGAAACTATTTTTACTGACTGAATACCAGCAGAAGCAGTAGTAAGGTTTTGAGTATAATTTACAACACTACTTTCAATTACAATCGATGATTTATCAATCTCTCCGAATACATACATAACAACCCATCATTAATAAGTTAATTTAACTTTTATTGTAGCTTCTGAACTAAAGTTTTTCTTTAATGGTGTTGAAAGATTACCAACTGCAACCATATCACCAGCATCATTGTATAATTGAACTGATGAAATAAATGTATTTGGATTACCCTTCATTGTAGATTGTCTTAATTCATTTAAAGAACCCGATACAAATGTTGGATTATTTGAAAAATTCATTTGTCCACTTCTAACTCTACAAAAATATTGAGCACTTACTTGGTCCTCTTCATCTCTAAATGTTAGTCCTGGAAGTATACCTCCAGCTGAGCTTGTTACTAAACTATTTATAAATCTTAGAGCTGGTTTTGAATCCAAGTTTGTTGTTTTTAAATAGTCAAATCCCCCTTGAGAACCTGAATTAAATATTGTTGCTGTCGCAGGCATATTAGCTTGACCAGGTATTGACGCGGATAATTCAGCTGCACTAAATACTAATATTCCCATATCAGGATAAAAATGACCATAGTGTTTTGAGGATGTGAATACTCCAGCCGCAGCTGTACCACTAACAATATTGTATCTATCACCAACAGGTGTCGCAGTTGGTTCAGTTGTACTACTATCATCTATTAAACTTAATCCTGCTGGTGTTAATGTTCCACTAGTTCCTCCAAGTCTAATTTCCCAAGTTCCTTTATTCAATCTATCTTTCATATTAGAACGTCTAGCAGAAAGAACAAATATTTCAGTATCTTTTCCAGTTAATACTCCAGCATCATTACCTTTAGCAGGATCAGAACCACCTATAGCTATTTTAAATCCACCAGTTACTTCTGTAGGAGCCAGAAGTAAATTAGCGTATTGTTTATAAATAACCTCTGTTTCTGATTTAGTATTTGCTTCAACATTAGCACCAAACCCATTTGTACTTCCAAATGTAACATTAAACTCTTCAGTAGTTGCAGATCCAGTTTTTGATATTCCAAAAAAATATTTTTCATTTGTATCACTAAGTGATGTTGATATAATTCCACCTTGTGTAAGTATTGTTGTACCATCAGAAAAATAAGGACTTGTTACTTTTTCAGTCTGAGTAACTTTATCCATACCCTCCGTTGAATCTAATACTATGTTTCCTCCTGCTATAGCCATTTATAAATCTCCTAATTTATGATTATCCAGCACCACCAGTTGATAATACAGCTCTCTGGTTCTTAGTAATGTTATTTGTTACGGTAAATGAATTGTAAGCTCCAGTTTCAACGTGAACTACATACACATTTGTAGATTTACCAACAATATCTTGCTGAATTGGTGTTATTTGAAAACTAGTTCCATTAAATCCATATTGTTGAGCGAATGGAATATCTTGTTCTTGTAAAAATTGTCTACTTGTTCCACTTAATCCATTCATTAAACTAGCATTAGTTGATATAATTGATGGATCTTGTATAACAAAATAATATGGAAATCCATTATCACCAATAGTTTGATTTGATGAATATCCAACTAATTCAACATTTATAGTTCCACTATTTTCATCACCTTCATTAAATGTTAAAACCGTACCACCAGCCGTATCTAAATTACCCAATACTAAAGCAGGAACTGCTATTGTATTCTGATTTAAACTAACTAGTCTATTTCTTAAATTATATTCAGCGTGAACACTGGCTTCTAACATAGGTAAATTTTCTATTGCTTCACCATAGAAAGCTGAACCACTTGGATGGTCTGGATTCCAAAGTGTATAATCCACTCCCGTGTCAGAAAGTGTAAAAGAAGTTATATTCAAACTTCCACCATCTTTTAAAATTTCTCTTCCTTTTTTTGTTAAAACAGCATCAACTGTAATTGATGTATTGTCTAAATATCCCATTGTTTTCTCCTATGTAGAAATACTTTAATTCATATATAAATATTAATAAAATGAAAAAATATAGTATTTTTTAATTAAGATTAATCATCATACATTATTCTACTATTATCATCCAAGTCAGCAGAGCTATCACCTTTAATAATAATTTGATTTTCACCACCAGTTACAGTAACTGAATAAAATGATGCGCTTGAATAATCTTCATATTGTACGTTTAAAAATCCTGGATTTGTGTTTTGTGCTCCATTAAACATTTGCTCTTTAAATGGTTGACTAAATTTAGTAACATGATTTGTTGGTAAAATAATTTCTCCATGTGCAGTTGAACCCGTTGTAAAATATCTTGTTTTACCTATCATTCTTCCAACTTGCTCTCCAGTGCTATCAGTTATAAATGATTCATATTTTACATCAGAATGAAAATCATTATTAATTAATAACCTATTATAAAATCTATTTGGATTCATAAAATCTGAACTATTACCAAATGAAGCTGAATAATATTCCGTATCTCCAATCATATGAAATACAAATCGTGTATCTATATGATAAGTATTAAATGTACCATCTGAACCAGTGTTAAAATAATTTATAAAATATATATTATCTGTACCAACTCCCCAATTTTTATGAACACTTTCATATGATTCATTCGCTATTGAAGCATAATCTATTGAACCTGTTTTTGTATCATCAGTACCAATAGAACCAGTTACAGCTGGTAAATAACTCAAACCGCCTGAAATTTGATTAGGAATTTCTATTGATGCGGAATATCCGCCTGGCTGTAAAAATGGTGGGTGAATATATCCAGTGCTTGCCTGATATGTATTACCTAAACTAATAGAAGAAGTTATCATAATTGTATCTTCTAGCGAACTACTTATTGAAACTGGCTTTAATACTTCACCCTCTTTTACAGAATCATAAATTGTTAGTAATTCTGTATTAGCAAATTTATCTGATAATTTAACATTTACATTATAAATACCTTCAGCTGTATTTGGATTAGCTTCTACTGATTGTTTTTCATTTTGATATTTTTGTTTTTCTAATAATGTTGGTTTTATTTCAACACCAAAGTTTGAATTTTCATCACCAAATGTAGAACGAGCTGGAACTATTGATTTAACGCCCTCAGCGATTGAATCATTAAACATACTTTCTTGAGCTCTGATAAAAGTATTTATATTTGTAGAAAATTCATAACAATCAAAAAACTCTTTTCTAAAAGTATTGAACTCATCATATGATTGAGAATAGTATTCTTTTGGATTACCATATAGTTTTTCTAAATTAAATCCACTTACTTTGTCTAAAATAAAATTATCAATAAATGTTTGTGGTGAACGATATAGTTCTAATTTAGGTGATGTTTTAATTTGTTCTTTTTTTCCAACCGAAGATTGTAGTGAGTCAACTGCTGATTGATTTGGATTTAAATTACCAACCAATGTTTGAGTTGGATTTATAAAAATATTATTGTCACTATTCTGACTAAAATTATCTTGTAAAGCTAATGTTGTCACATTAATAAAATCAAAACCATAAATTGAAGAAGTTACAAATAGTTGTCCAGAAGCTGTAAATGAATAATCTGAATAAATTAAATTTGGTGAAGCATCAATAATTGATAAGTTTTGCGTAGAACTTGAAACTGATGAACTATTATAGTTTTCATTTAATTTAAAATGATAAATTAATTCTTTACAATGTGATGAAATTGAATTTCCAGCAGTTGAGAACTTATTTAATGTTCTTTGTCTAAATTTAGAAACACTTAAAGCTGTTGACCAACCTTTTATTTCTGCTAGTGAACCACTAAATGTTTCACCAATAAATAGATTAGCTGATGCTGAATGATTTCTAGAACCACTTGACTGCCAATTTTGATTAGCAAAAAATCCCTTACCTTCAATTGTCGAGTCACCCGTTAAACCACCACTAATTGACATAGATACAAAACTATACGTTTCAATAGCACTTTCTTGTTGTAAAGCGGAGTGTAGACGATATTCAATTGTTCCTGGACCATCTGTGCTTCCAGTCATTCTTTGAATCATTACATTCCATAACTGACCATCAGTCATTTCATTGTATGCTAATGACATTGAAAAACCTCTACTAGCAATAGCAGTTCCACCTCTTTGTGAATTATTTAATCTAAATTCAAAGGATGAACTTAAACCATCTGAACTAGGTATTAATCTTAAATCCCAAAGAGACTGTGCACCACTACCACTTGATTTTACTATTGTTTGTGTATTTGTTGTTTGTGCATGTTTATATACAAATTCAAATGTATTGATATTCGCATCATCCATCCACCAATCTAAATTTAAAATCCTATTAGATTTTGCATTAAAAATATACCTATAAAGTTTTTTAGTTTGATTGGTAAATCCAAAACTTCCAGTTTGCGTATTTAAATTTAAATCAAAATTGTTGGATGGTGGATTAATGGCAGGTACTTCATCCGAAAACACAATCGCATCATCTGCTTGTGGTGTTGAACCAAACTCTTCAAATTTTAACACATCAGGTGGATAACCATAAACATTTAGTAATCCTCTTACTGAATTTTTTGTACCTTTTGATTTATAAATGTAAATTAAATTATTAAGTGTTTTTCTCCAAGTGGCATTTTTTATATCATCAATTGAAGTTATACCACTTAAATAAGCACCTAATGAATCTGTTAAACTACCACTAAATGGATTAACAGCCTGATACCCCATATTATTTAATAACATTGGTAAAGTATTGTCTGGTGGTGAATTGGTTTTTTTATATCCTCTTTTATGTAATGTACCTAACGAATCAATATGATTTCTAATTAAATCATATTGTTCACCTTGTAGATTTAAAAAATCTTTCATATCTTTATATTCGGAACTTTCTTGTATATAAAGAGGTAAATTATTTTCAAATGAATGTATATTGTTAGTGTCAAATGTTTCAGCTGTCGTTAATGCATTATTGTACCAATTTGTAAACTCAGTAGACGTTGTTTTAAAAATAGTATCAAATGGTAAAACATCAGTTGGATTTTTTAATGTTAACTTTACATCTGTGATTTTTGTTTCTGTTTTTCCATCAGGATGTAAAAACAATTGATTTATTTCAGAAGGTGTTAACGCTCTTGTATAAAATCTTGTTTCATCAAATGTATCATCATCAAAACCTTGTGACCCACCAGCACCACTCCCAACAACTAATCTATAAATTTGATTACTACCAGTTATAAGTCCTCTTGCATTTCCTTGTTTTTGTAACACACCATCAAAAAATACTGAACCCGTACCAGTCAAATTATCATAAGTCATAGCTATGTGATGGAAGTTACCATCTCTTGGAGTAAGAGTACCTGTTTTCAATCCATCTTCTGAAGTATCATCATCTAATATATCCACTCCTTCTCGTGTCACCTCACCTGCTATAGTGTTTCCTAATCTTTGAAGACTCCAACCATTAACATCAGTTGAACCTGATTTAATATCCATAGCCAGTATGGTTGTATTATTTTTAGTAGAAGTTGATTTATAATAAGTCGCCATAGTGAAACCAGTAACAGCATCACCTGCAACTGCAGACATTGATATTGGAGCGGTTTCAATTGGAGCATCTGATTGGTTTGTTGTTAAGAATATACTTCCACTTTGAGCATTACCTTCACTACCAGTTGTTGTAAATGCAAAAGCATCACCACCTTGAACACCAGTTGTTATTGAAGCTGATGTAAATCCATCTGGTGAAGCACCCTTACCTGCAAATTCTAAAGTATTGTTGTTTCCACTTCTATCAAATACTTCAAAGTTATTATCATCAATCGTTACACCTTGATAGTCATAATAAGCAAGTAGACTTGATGATAAATTGTTTTTTGTAAATATTCTAAACAATTCTCCAGCTGGCATTACTGATCCAGAAAATGGAACACCACTATGACTTACTACTGTAGTTGGATATTTATTAGTTGAATCTTTAATTTGATAAGAACCTGTTTTATTACTACCACTTAAAATAGTAATTTTAGTTGAGTTTGCATCAAAATCAGTTATATCCAAATCAGCCATATCATGAACTGAACCTGTATCTCTAGTATTTGGTATGAAGTAAGATTGAGAAGCTTCAAAAATATATCTTTGATATTCACTACCTGTTATGTTAGGATTCGATATAGTATTTTGGTGTAAAGTATCTATAGGATAAGGTGGACTATGTTGTTTTTGTCTATTTCCCCAAGTTAATGAACTACCACTATCACCCTGTAATAAAAATGATAAATAAATTGAACTACTGTAATTAAAAAATGGTTTGTTTTCTACTTTATATTTGTCTGTAAATAAATCTATGAATTGATTATGAGTGCCTGATATTTTTTCAGATGAATGTTTGTACACAACATTAAATCCATTATGTTGGTTTAATTCAATTCCCTCTACAGAAGAACCAACATGGCCTTGTAGTGTAACTGGTAATGTGTCCGCATAATTTTTTAAACTTGGAGCTGAAGCTGTTGAATCAGTTTGAGCATCAAAATATAAAAATCTTTCATATGGTGTAAAGTTTTTAAACTCTTCATTTATTTTTTTAAATAAATCATCTCTTTTTTGTATCACAAAAGTTGAATCACCTTGAATTGAACTTGAAACATTTAGTGAACTTGATATTTCAGAATAATAACTTTGTATAGTTTCTACTTTTGTTTTAAAGTTTTCTAATTTCTTTTTAGCAGAACCAAAAAATGTATGATTTGAATATTCATTAAAATCTGTATTTAAATTAGGATAACCATAATCACTCGCTGAAACTAAAGAGTCAACTTCAATATCACCTATGGAAGCTGATATGGCTAATTCATCTAAACTTTGAAAAGTAGGAATTTCCCCATCATTATTAATCCATCTTTCTTGATTGTCTGGTTGTAAACCATCTCCGAAAAATACATCAGGCACATCAGAAAAATAAAATATGTTTTGAACTTGTGTTGTTAAAACTTCTTTCTCAATTGTAACCATTGATAAATTTCCAACACTAGTTGGTAATGGTTCATATAATTTTAATATTATGGATTGATTATCACGACCATCAGTTATTTTATCAAACTGATAATTCATTATTGGAATATGGTCACCAGTTCCAGTATTCAATACATGTTTGAATTGATACTTATCCAATCCTTGATTAAATTCGGTTGTTAATTGACTTATTATTGATGAGTCGTTAAAAATTTTAGTATTAATTAATTTTAATCTAATTTCTTTTCTTGAAGTAGAAATTTGTTTTATAATAAATTGATAATGTTGACCTGCTGCTGATAAATCTTCAGTTGCATAAAAATTTTCAATGGGTCTTATTTCAATTTCTTCATCTGAATAAGATTCTAAAATTTCTAAATCAGGAAAATATGCTTCAGGAGGACTTGCAAGTTCTTCATCTGTATCAGAAGCTTTTGGAATTTCATCTACAGTGCCATTTTCTATAATGGATTCGAGATGTTCACTAATGTCAATTCTTCCTGCAGCTACCCAATCCGTTACATCAATCGAAGTTATATCACCATCAGCGTTAATATCAAATTCTTCAAAGTATTGTGGAAATGGTAAAGTTTCTAAATATTGTGCTTTTGACATAGCAGTGGGTATAACCACACCACCACCTAACACATTACCTACAATATAATCAGCTATATCTAATCTATTTACTTCAGTCCACCGTACGGCATCTTGTACGTCAATAGTGTTTTGACTATTACCTGATTGTTCTATATCAAATTCTTGTAAGTATTCAGGAAAAGGTAAGTCTTCTATTTTAATTGGTGTTACTTGATTTAAAAAATCTATTTGTATTTTATAATCACCTTCAGGTAATTCAAATTTATTAAATATTTCATTTGGTTTTATATAAATTTCATTTGAATCTGTTTTATAAATTTTAAAATCATTTATATCAGCAAAAGAGCCACCAATTGTTTTTATTTTAAGTTCATCTAAACCCACTCCAAATGGTGATACATTGATGTTAAAAGGTGTGGGACTTAAAGAAGAATAAAATATAGCCTGACTATTATCTTGAAGTGTTACAATGTTATCAATCGCTTCAGATGGATAAATAGTTAAACGAATATAATCCGAATTAGATTCACCAAATACAGCATCTTGTTGACTAACAATTAAGTCTTTATCATTTTGATTAAATTCAAATTCAAAATCAGGCATTACAATGCTCCTTTTTTATTGCCTGTTTTTTTAGGAACTTTTATAAATGAATCTCTTCTCATTGGTTCACCTTTTCTGGCTTTTTTAACTTTATAATCACCTATTAATAATCCTTTGTTTGAGTTTCCACTTGTATCTGAAATAGATTTACCAGTCAAGTTACCAGTATTTAATTCTAATTTACAACTTTGTTTCAAGTCTTTGTCCTGATTATCACTTATAAATATCTGTCCGACTGAACTTTCCTCTGAAAAAGTTGTTTCAGGTGTTAAACCATTCCAATATGTGTTATCATTATAATTATTAAAATTAGAATATCGTGGTAAATTTAACCAAGAACCATCACCCAATAAATCCCCTATATATTCTGCTATATCAGGCCTATCAACATTTATCCAATAAACAACATCTAATGAATCAATTATACCATCTTGAACTGCGTCAAACTCTTCAAAATAAAATGGAAATTTATCTAAATTTTCAATATAATATTCTGAAGAATTAAATGGTTGAATATTAGTTATTTTCAAAAGTTGATTCATATCATATGGTTTATCAAAATATCTACATTGTTCTAAATCAAAGGAAAGTATTGATTTTCCCATTTCATCATTATCTAAATCATTAACTAAAAGTTTTTCATCAATTATATCCAACTCTCCTATTTTACCACCAGATAAAGTATTATTTACACTTATTTTATATTTTGAGTTATTATCCACACCCCCTATTATTGCAGTTGTGTATGGCCAAGGTAAAGTGGTATAATTACTACCACCAACATCAGAAAAATCAGGATATTGATTTGGTGGTATATCTAAATAAAATCTTGATGTAATAAGTTTCCATCTACCAACTTCAAATGAAGGTGAAGCTATAGCTCCATTTCCTTTAAATACACTAAACATTATTATTTTTACATTTTTAATTCCAGGAGTGGTATAAACATTAGATAATGTTTTATTAGTACCAACTTTAGTTATAAAATATAAATTCTGACTTTGCTTTTCTAAATATCTAAATCTATCAATTGGCCTGCTTTCAAAATAATCATTAACAGTTTTAAACTTATTATCTTTATCATTCCAATCAATTACAAAATAATAATATTCTGTTTCCCCACTTGTACCATATTGTGGTAATTCATTTCCTTCAACATCAACAATATCGAATTTAAAAGTAACATTTAATGGAGAAGAAGCTTTCATAATTGAATTAAAATCTTTATAATATGATTGTAAATCGACAAAATTATTTCCAAAATTAATATCACCATCATCGTTGTTTACTGAGTAACCAAATGTCGTTAATGGAAAAAAATCAAGATGTCTATCAGCAGCTATATTTGAACCTTGATTATTAGCTGCTTGTAAATTATCAAGTTGATTTGCTGGATTTAATATTCTCAACCAATCAAAAGTCTCAAGTGTATTTTCATTTATTGGAGTTTTGGATTGAACTAATGGGATTACATCTTGATAATTAGCTGCTTCAGAAAATTGATTTTGTACTCCAGCTGCCGTGTTTATTGAAACTTTAAGTGATGATACATACCAAGCAGCTTTTTCAGCTCCCCCACCTCCACCACCTCCGGTTTTAGTTTTTGTTGTTGAAGTGAAATCAAATACTGTACTTTTACCTTGATAAGAATTACCAACTTTGTCAAATAATTCATCGTTATTAATTCTAAATATTGAATACTTTCTTTTTCTTTTATCTGTGTTTACTGGCCAACCAACTTTTTTATCACCCCTCATCCAAACTATAATGTATATAGGATTTGAAGCATTTTGATTAAAAATACTTGTTTGTAAATCTGGATCTGGTGAAGATGAAAGTTGAAATGCTTCTTCATAATCAAATTCTTTATCACCCTCAAAAAATTCTACAAGTGGCGCATCAGATTCTACACCAAAATTAGATATAATTGGAATACCTTCAATGTCACTCATATTACCTAAATCTTTACCCTCTGATTTATTTCCAAATGTTTCATCATATATTTCAATTGAATTATTTAATTTATCATCTATAGAATTGTATGAATCAGTTGTTGGGTCTGAACCATATGCTTCTTGAGAAAATATAAAAACCCTTACACGATTATTCTTAGTTGTTCCACCAACACCAGTGTTTTTAATCTCTAAGTTATCTATTTTAATAAAAGTATCACCTTGAAATTTAAGATTTGCTTCAATTATTTTTTCATTAGTTGTATCACCAACAGATTTAGTAAACAAATCTTTGTTTTGAAATTTATCCCAATTTTCTGGTAAACTATTAGAATTTTCATAAGCATAAGCATTACTTAAAAATTCCTCCATTTCATTATAATTTGACAAATCATCACTAAACACGATTTTCATTTTTTCTATATATTCTTCATTATTATTTGATGATGGAATGTACAACCATTCATCATCAGAAGTGTCCCAACGAACAATATCTGTACCTGCACTTTTTGTTCTTGTTTCAATGGATATTAGTTGTGTGCCAATGCTAGATTTTCCAAAAAGTTCTGCGTATTCTACCATAAGTTGATTTATTTCAGGATTATAGGCTCCAATTGGGCGTCCTTCCATCGCTTCTTCAAGAGCTCCTCCTTCACCAGAATTCATATGTGAAGATCTAAAACGAGGTTTGTTTATCGTTGTTATGAAAGTATTTGTAGGTGCGGTTTCATATTTTCTGATAGAGATAAAATCAACAACTATATTATTATTATATTGAGGATTATATATTCTAAGTTCAGATTGATTTAAAGGTATGAAATCTATTGTAAATAACCCTACTCCGCCAGGCGGTACAACTTGTGGATAATAATTAAGCGCTGGGTCACCAGCACCACTTTGATTTATATTGATTCTACCACTTACAGTTCTATTAGGATTTTTTGTTTCATCAAATAAAGTTCCATCATTGGATACAACATTTAAACTTATTTGATACACAGCACCTAATTCTAAATTTTGATTAAGTCGTAGTTGTGCATAAGCATCTGGATTATCTTGAACAGCTGGTGACCATATGACAAGTCCATCTTGGAGAACAAGTTGGGGTGGGTCATCTACACTAGCTAATTGCCAATTTTCTGTCGTGATAGAACCTCCAGGATTTAACTCAGGTCCTAAATCTTTTGGAAAATTGTATTGTCCTAAATCTCCAAATTTAGGTTTATTAGGTATTATTATTTTTTGAGCATTCATTTTTAAAATGCTCCATTATTTGTAGATGTTTTTATTACACTTGTTATTTTTGATTTTCTAACTCTTAGTGTTTCATTTTCAAACTTTGGACTAAAATCTTTAATTGCAAAACCTTTATTTTCATTACCACTTTTGTCTTGTAACACATCAGTTTCTACTTTATCATTTATTATATGTATTATCAAGTTTTCATTTGATTCATTTTCATCTGTTATAGGACCTTCTAATGGAAATGGTATTTTTAAAACGCCATCTATTGAAGGATAACCACTTATAACATTGTTATCCTCATCCATTTCAATATTTACAAATCTACCATTAGCACCATACTTTGGTAATACAGGATAATAATAATCACCCAACCAATCTTGCTCAGAATGAACGTCTATTGATGGATTTGATTGTAAATCAATACCTTGTCTATCTAATATAGAATCATTTTCTGAAATAATATTTTTCCAATATCTCGGATTATCAGGTATATTACTTTGTTCATCTTCAAATCCCAAAAGTTGATGTATAGATAAAGAACCAGTGTTATAAAATTTTATGTTTGCTAAATCACAATCACCAATTGATTTTCCTAATTCTTGTTTATTTACTGATATACCATCGTTAATAAGTTCACCATTTGGAGATAAAAATCTATTTTCTAAATAACTTGGTAATATTTCAAATTTGTCTTGTTCTTCAGAATCCATTTTTAATAATGCTAATTCGGTTTTTAACTTATCACTATTGTTTTTAAAAGTTATATTAATTTTTTCATTACCAATAAAACCTAATTGTCTTTTTATTTTTTTATAATAACTACTTTGTTTAGAAATACCACCAATTATAGGTGTGGTGTTTTTATATGGAATAAATGAGTATCCATCACTACCAAAGTATTGAAATTCCTCATCTAACCCTTCATTGATGTTTATTCTTAATTTAAATTTTTTATTGTGTGCGACACCTAAAATATTATTGTTTTCATCAACTTTTACTCTTAACATCGTTCCTGTAACTTCAAACACACCATTAGTTTCATATGTGTGATAGATAGCTTTCTGTTCATCAATTTGTTCAGGAGTTGAAAATTCATTTGGAGTACCATCACCCCAATCCACATCATAAATGTAAAACAAACCACTTCTGAAATCACTGTATATTGGTGTTCTTTCCACATCAAGTATTTCATTGGTTGGGTATTGAGGATAAAAATAAAATTGTGCTTCTAACGGAGCAGTTGAATCCTTATATTCGTTGTTTTGCAATTCTTTATCATAATAGTTTGTTAAATCACCTGAACCATAAACACCATTGGATATTTTTTTTCTAACATCCACATCAGGATAAAATTCATAAGACTCATAACATTCAATGTCATCAATCAATACCCTACCATTAAAATTATTTCCAGATTGTAAAAATAAATATAAATTACCAACACCATCAGTTGGATATGCATTTTCATTACTAATGTATTGTTCCATAGAAGTAATACCTGAAGCACCTGCTTCATCAGAATAAAGTCTTGCGATTATAAAACAAGTTTCATCTGGATTAAATTGTCGGCTTGAATCATATCCTCGATTATTATCATAACTCCACCTTTCACCATCCCAATATGCAACAACTAAGTCAGGAATATCATAATTATCCACCTCCATACTGATTCCTTCTGCCTGCGCTATTTGCCCAACATACATTATGTAAGCTTCAAGAGTGTCACTGGTTGCTTGTTCTACATTATCCTCATCACCCAAACCACTTGCAATAGTATTAGTTGCATCACCATTCTCATCCGTACTAAAAGGTTCATGTGCAACAACTCTGCTAAGTCCACCAGGATCTGTTATATAAAATCTATCTGCAGGTTCACCATTTGGTAAAGTTCCCTCAATAGATGCATTTCTCACTTTAAAATGAATCTCTCCTAAATTTTGACCAGGCTGAGCATCGGTGAAAATAGTATTTAATTGTATCTCTACAGGTCCTCCATTTTTTTCATCATCAAAAACTCCACCATACCGAACTCCATATATCATTCCTCTATTATTATGTTCCTCAGTTAAATTAAAATTAAATTCAAATGTTTCCCACTCATTTATAACAGAGTTTTGGAATCTACCCATACCTCCAAAATTTGAAAACTTTTTATTTGCAAATGTGTTAGCATCTGAATACCTATCAGAATTAAAAAATCCTTTTGCATCAAAATAGATATCTCTTCTCCCAATCACATCAGAATATGAATTTTGTTCAGTCCAAATATTATTCACTCCAGGAAATGGTGTTTCATGTGCTTGATTGGTTAAAATACCAACCTCTACTTGAGGTGCCATTTCTAATTCCTCATTCAATGGATTTTCTATAAATAATTGTTTTTCATTCGCATCTGTAAAATAATTAGATGGTGGAAGAACATGTGTAGTTTTCATTTTAAATCTTACTTTAAAAGAAGTGTAGGGATTAATAACATCATCATTAAACTTATCATAAATTTTTTGTACTTGATTTAGCACTCTGTATTGATTTTCTGTAAAGTATTCTACATCGGATGTTGAATAAGCGTCGTCTAATTTTGAATTTGTTGCATAGCCATATGGAAGTAATGTATTAAAAATATATTTTGTACTTGTATCACCATTTGTTATTAAATTTAAAATATGATTTGCATTCCAAATTTCATAATTTATAAAACATAAACATCTATCATATGAATACGCTTCATCAGTTTGTATCCAAGATGCTATTGTTGGATATTTAAGAGATAAATTCTCATTATATAGTACTGTTAACAAACTTCTTACAGAAGCAATAGAACCAGGTGTTGTATCTGGTATTGGTTGTTCACCAGTAAGGTGAGAATTAAAATCTTCTTGTGTTATTTTATCGTTTCCATTAGTTAAAAATAAAAAATGTTTTCGAAAATTACGGGTATTATCCATATCATCATAATATGAATCAATTTCACCTTGTATTGGTATATATTGAAAAAATCCACCATAACCCAAAAAACCTTGACTATCAGGAGTTCCTTGACCATTATTATGTTGTATAAAATTTGAATTAAATCTATCTTGAGAGGATGGGACATTGTATTGTCCCCTTAATCCCATATAATGCCATTTACCTTGTGGTTCTACAACTACATCTGATAACAAAAAATTGTTAGTAAATTTACAATTTCCATTGTTAACAAGATTTGGTTTGTTCAATCCTATGAATGGAAATGATAACACATCAGGAAAACTATCTTGAGATATATTGTCTTCATTAAAAAAAAACATTCCAAGAGATTCTCTTTTATCGTTATCAAAATTAATTAAAGAAGACAATGTGTTTTGAAAAGAATTTGTATTTAAATCCAATCCTGAAAAAGCGTCATAAGATGATGAAAGTGTTTGTTTTATTTCAACACCATCTACACCGAATCCACTTGATATTGATTCTGTGATAAATGACATAATTTATACCTTAAAACCACGAGCTTTTAATAAATCAGTTCGTGATATGATTTCTACTTTACATTGATTTCCATAACCTGAATTAGCTACAAGTGTATCTGGTTGGTCTGGATTTATACGATTCATCCAAAAATCAAAATTATATTGATATGCATCATAAATAGGGTTTAATCCAGATTCATTATCACCAAATACATTATATTTATCAGGCTCAATTATGTTAGGGTTATAAGTAGCACATATGAAATACCATTCATTAAAGTCCTCAGGAATGTGTGTAGCTCCAAGTGCTAATAATTCATCCCATTGTTGATTATCAGGATTAAAATTACCTGGTAATTCAGGTAAGTTCCAAGTATATTTAGTAAAAGCACTATTTCCAGCTTCTGAACTTCTTAACCAATTACCACCCCCATTAGTATCTTTTGCATTTACAACTAATCTTACAAAACGAGCAGAATCTGTATTTCCGAAAATAGGTTTATTAGAATCTTTTGATATATATCCATCAGGCCTATTATTATTAATAAGGGAATCACTAAATGAACCAAAAGTATAATTATTATCACCCGGTTCAGTACCACCCCAACCAGTTCTATCATCTTTATTTATAATAAATGTTTCTAATTTAAAACCAAATCCTTCCTCTGAAGTTCTGTTCCAATTAGGGTCATCTTGCCCTCTTGTTGGGTTTCCAAAATTAAATAAAGTTCCAGTAGATACTTTATCTAAAAACCTAACCCACATTGTAATGGTAAAGCCATCATCTAAATACGTTAGATTGTTTGGGTCTAATCCTTGAACAAATTCTTGATTTGTATTTCTTATAATAATACCTTGATTTAAATTTCTAAATTTTAAATATCCTGATGATTGATTTTGATATGTAGGTCTATCATCTTGTGGTAAAATTTCATCTTCCAACATATCTGTTAAATAAGGAAGAATAGTGTTATAAATATCCTCAATGGTTCTTGTTGAATTTGTATCATTAGCTGTTGACTTTAATCTGTGAATAAATGCATCTTCTTCATCAATATTACCATCCGTGTTATCTTGAGCATATGAAATACTATTGTTTTGTTGATATTGAAGTGAACCAGTCCAATTATTATCAGCTCCTCTGTCAACTCTATTATCATTATCTAAATCAAACTCAGGTGGGTTTGGTGGAAGTAAAGCATTTAACTCTTGAAAAAATCTAATGATTCTTGATTGTCTTGTATCTCCTGATGGTAGTAATTCAAATATATTCGTGTCAAGAAATTCTTCTGCTTTGTCAATATCTACATTTGATTGTTTTTGACTTAAAGGAATAAATTGACTTACATTTAAAGGATTACCATCACCAATAATTAAATTTGTAATATTTATTGCACCATCTGGAAGCCCTCCACCTACAAGACTTATACTTATAGATTCATCTTGCCCTTGTGAAACAGCTACATTTAAACTATTAACATTAACAACTTGATTAATTATATTTTGTAATTGACTTATGGTTTCACCAGTGTCTAATGTGGTTGTTTGATTCAAGTCAGCTTCATTAGCTTTTAAATCTTTTTGAAAAAGTGCTAAAACACCTTCACCGGCACCTTGTTCAAGTTTACCATTACGAATAAATGTTTGATTGTTTTCTACAATTGTTTTGTTAACAAATGGACTCTCTATTAATCTTTGCGCTATAAAATCAAATAGTATTTCAAGATTTAAAGAAGTTAATCCACTTTGATACTCATCAGTTGTGAGTTCAGGCTCTTGATAACTTTCGTTTTCTTCAGTAGTATATGCCATAACCTATTTCCTTTTAACTACAAATTCAAAATCATCATCAAATATTTGTTCTTGACCATCGTCATATTTTAATTTTAATAAAATTTTATACACCCTATCAGGATAAAATCCATCTAAAAATTGGTTAAAGTAATTTGAGTCTGAATCACAACTTAGTTTAGTAAAACTAATTCCATTAATATCTTCAAATGGAACAATGAACTCATCCGTAGCAACATCTTTAATTGCATATGAACCACTACCCTCAGGTATATATGAACCAGTTACTTCTTGAACTGAAGTTGTGAAAGATTTTTGTATGTATCTTTTTCTAGCACCAATTCTAAATTTAACTCTTTCACCTACTTTATAACTCTCTTTCATTCCTTTTATGTATAAAAAGTTATCAACCTCACCACTTGTATCCAACTCAGTTAAACTACCAGTATTAGAACCTGTACAAGGTAAATGGTCATCCCATTTTACTTCTATTTTTGGTGAGTAAATTGTATGAGTATTTCTTGAAAAGAATTTTAATTTAGCAAAAGTTTGTGAATCAGTTTCAGCACTACCACTAAATTTTAAAATAAAACCATAGTTAGGAATAATATTATCAAACCATTTGTTCATAATGTTTGTTACATTCATATTCACATCAGGAGATTGTAAATCAAAATTTTGCGATGCAGTAAAAACATTATCCGATATCCAAATACCACCATTGTTAGTTTCACCACCGTGAAAAGCACTTTCTGTTATGTTAGAAAAAGTTTGTCCAGCACTACCAAAGGAAGCAAAATATTCTTGAAATTCTATACCATCATTATCTTCATCAGTTGCAAAATCAACAGACCAAGAAAGGGGTGGTAAACCTGGTTCATTAATTCTATTTTCCCAACTACATCCATTTGTAACTTTAGGGTTATCACCAAACTTACCCGTACCTTCTTTCCAAGCTTGGTATACAGGAAATGCATGTATTTCATAGGTTGATGATAAACTAGAATTACCCTCAGCTTCAAATAAATTTAAACTATATGATGCATTGTTTGGGATTGTTCCGGCAGTCCTTAAAGATTTTAAATCATTAAATTCATCACCTGCGAAATTAATTAACACTCTACTTGGATAATGAAAAGAATCATTAAAAAATTCTTTTTTAAGTTCAAGTATTTGGTCTCTTCCAAAATTTTGGTCTGTAAAAGTTTCACCAGTTACAGTAGATGAACCACTTGAAATCCATGTATCTTGTGTTGGGAATATAAAATGATGCATTTTTACTCCTTAATTAATACAAATTTTGAAGCAGAAAAATTATTAAACTTAACTCTTTCATCCGAACCAGCACTTCCACTACCTAAAATTTCAGAACCAAGTTGTGTAAATAATCCTTTAGTGTTTGCTCCTGCAGATGATGTTGGTAAAGATGTGAAGTCTACTTTGTCTCCACTAATGAGTAAGTCACCTGTCGCGCTAATTTTACCACCCACATGTGCATTTCCACTCGCAGTTATGTGTCCTTGACCACTTCCAGCTATATTTACTTCACCACTTAATTTTAAAGAACCAGTAATAACTGTGTTGTCTAATTGAGTTGTTCCATCAATATCCACATCACCATTTACATCTAAACTACCAAAATCACCAACTCCACTAGCACTTATGTTTCCAACTACTTCTAATGCTTCACCTGGACTTGTGCCAAGTATTCCGATACCAACTCTATCAGCAAATATATCACCACTTGCACTAATGTTTCCAACTACTTCTAAATGTTGGCCTGGACTTGTTGTTCCAATACCAACTTTATTATTAAAGAAACCAG